>Ga0194055_10002069_pt1 | contig 16101 bp, 14 predicted proteins | sample SepL449m_MetaG_FD_155482 | JGI IMG/M metagenome (GOLD analysis project Ga0194055, IMG submission 155482) | Anoxic zone freshwater microbial communities from boreal shield lake in IISD Experimental Lakes Area, Ontario, Canada - Sep2016-L442-9m | ecosystem: Environmental > Aquatic > Freshwater >... | reverse complement strand
TCTTCGCCGCCAGCAGCCGGCCGCGGCCCAGGGGCGTGACCCCAAGGCGCTCGAGGACGCCGTAGCCCCGCTCGAACCCGGTGGCGATGCCCAGCGAGACCATCGAGGTCGACATGATGGCCAGCGCCAGGATCCCCGGGGTCACGAGGTCAACCGAGGCGATGCCCGGCGTGGGCAGGATGCGGACCTCGGAGAAGAAGACGAGGAGCAGAAGGGGGATGCCGAGGGTGAGCAGCAGGGTCTCTCCGCGCCGGAGCGTCATGGTGACCTCGGCTCGAGTCTGGGCCAGCAGGGCCTTCATCGTCGCCTCCGACGTCCGCTGGTCGCAGGCCGGCCCGAGAGGCCCCGATCGACCGACGCCTCGGCCAAGGCGAGCTCGCCGACCACTGCCCGGTAGGCATCTTCCAGGCTCGCCCCGCTGCGCAGGTCGGACAGCGAGAGGCCCCGGCTGGCCAGCCACCCGGCGAGGTCGCCCACGAGTGATCCGGAGGTGTCGGCGTCGATGGCATAGGACCCCGGCACCGTCTCGATCACCGTGGCACCGAGCGCCGCCGACAGGTTGCCCACGTCGAGGCCGGCCGGGGCTCCGAAGCGGACCCCACCAGAGGTGAGCTCGTCCATGGTTCCGCTGACCGCCAGGCGGCCGCGGTGGATGATGGCCACCCGATCGGCCACTGCTTCGGCCTCCGCCATCTCATGGGTGGTCAGCAAGATCGTGACCCCCTGGCTCGCCTGCTCGGCGATGACCTCACGGATGGTGGCCCGACCGTGGACGTCGACCCCGGCGGTCGGCTCGTCGAGGAACAGGACCCGGGGCCGCCCCACGAGGGCGAGGGCGAGTGACAGCCGCTGCTGCTCGCCGCCGGAGAGACGTCGCCATGGCGTGGCGGCCACCTCAGCGAGTCCAAGTCGCTCGAGGAGGTCGGCCGGATCGAGCGGATCGGCGTAGTAGGCGGCGAAGAGACGGAGGGCCTGATCCGGAGTCATGACGGGATAGACGCCACCCTGCTGGAGCATCACCCCGATGTCGGCCACGAGCCGGGATCGCTCGGAGATCGGGTCGAGGCCGAGGACCCGGACCCGTCCGGCGCTCGGAGCCCGAAGGCCTTCGAGGGTCTCGACCGTCGAGGTCTTGCCGGCACCATTGGGTCCGAGCAGGGCCATGACGCCTCCCTCGGCGACCTCGAGGGAGAGGTGGTCGACGGCGGTCAACTCACCGTGGCGGACGACGAGGTCTTCGATCACGATGCTCACCGCCATGGCTCCACGATACGGCCCGCCAGCCCGCCGTTGTTACCCTTGTGAGGTGATCGACCTCCATCTCATCCGCTCCGAGCCTGACCAGGTCACCGCGGCCCTCGCCCGACGGGGTGTGCCGGCCTCGGAGATCGAGGCCGTCATCGCCCTCGACGCCACCCACCGGGCCCTGATGCAGCGCCAGGAGGCACTGCGGGCCGAGGTCAAGTCGCTCTCGAGAGAGGTGGGGGCGGCCAAGAAGGCCGGCGACGAGGCGGCGGCTTCGGCCCTCGCCGATCGGAGCCGGGAGCTCGGCGACGCCGAGCGGGCGGCGGCCCATGAGGCGGAAGAGGTCGGAGAGCAGGTGCGCTCCCTGCTGCTGGTCATCCCCAACCTGCCGGCCGACGAGGCACCCGACGGGCTCAGCGAAGACGACAATGTGGTCACCGAGCGCTGGTGGCCCGGTTCCGACGTCGGCGATCCTGAGCCGACCTACGCCGAGCACCAACGGGTGCCGCACTGGGAGGTGGGCGAGCAGCTGCGCCTGCTCGACATGGAGCGTGGGGCCAAGATCGCCGGGTCGATGTTCCCCCTCTACCGGGGCTTCGGGGCCCGGCTGCTGCGGAGCCTCGGCCAGCTGGCCCTCGACGCCCATCTCGATGCCTACGAGGAGATCCGACCACCGACCTTCGCCCTGACCGAGACACTGACCGCGACGGGCCACCTTCCGAAGTTCTCAGACGAGGCCTACCTCATGGAGCGCGATGACCTCTGGGCCATCCCGACCGCCGAGGTGCCGCTGACCTCGATGCACCGTGGTGAGATCCTCGCAGAGGCCGATCTGCCCATCCGCTTCACGGCCCAGACTGCCTGCTTCCGCCGCGAGGCTGGGGCCGCCGGGCGCGACACTCGAGGCCTGCTCCGGGTCCACGAGTTCGACAAGGTCGAGCTCTTCGCCTACGTCACGGCCGAGCAGGCCCACGCGGCCCACCTCGACATCCTCGAACGGGCCGAGGGACTGTTGCGGAGCCTGGGGTTGGAGTATCGGATCCTCGACCTGTGCTGTGGGGACATCGGCGGCTCGGCGGCGAGGACCTTTGACCTCGAGGTCTACTCACCCGGCGTCGATCGCTGGCTCGAGGTCTCGAGCGTCAGCTGGTTCCGCGACTACCAGGCTCGCCGGGCCAATGTCCGCTATCGGCCTGCGGCCGGCGGCAGCCCGGTGCTCTGCCACACGGTCAATGGCTCGGCGCTGGCCTGGGCGCGGATCTGGGCGGCCCTGGTCGAGACTGGCCGTCAAGCCGACGGCAGCGTGCACCTCCCCGAGGTGTTGGCCCCGTACCTCAAGGGCCAGCTGGTGATCGAGGTACCGGTCGGCTGAGCCCGGTCAGCTGCCGTCGAAGCGGTAGCCGACCCCTCGGATGGTGGTGATCAGGGTTGGAGCCTTCGGGTCTTCCTCGACCTGAGCGCGGAGCCGCTTGATGTGGACGTCCAAGGTCTTGGTGTCACCGACATAGTCGCTGCCCCAGATTCGATCGATCAGCACGTCGCGGGTCAGCACTCGGCCAGAGTTCTCCATGAGCAGTCTGAGCAGCTCGAACTCCTTGCGCCGCAGATGGACCTCGTCGCCGCGGACGAAGGCCCGCCGGGTCTCGGGCTCGAGGCGCAGCCCACCGGTCTCGGCGGCCACATTGACGTCGGCCACGTCCTGCTCGGCTGAGGTGCGGCGCAGAACGGCGCGCATCCGGGCCACCAGCTCGCGCAGCCGGTAGGGCTTGGTCACATAGTCGTCGGCACCGACCTCGAGGCCGACGACGGTGTCGATCTCCTCGGACTTGGCCGTCACCATGATGATGGGTGTCGTCGACGTGGCTCGGATCTGTCGGCAGACGTCGAGGCCGGAGATCTTGGGGATCATCAGGTCGAGCAGGACGAGGTCAGGGTTCGTCTCCTCGAACAGGTCGAGGGCCTGGGCGCCGTCGGTGGCCACGGTCACCTCGAAGCCCTCATTGCCGAGGCCGATCTGGAGGGCCTCGATGAAGGAGGACTCGTCCTCGACGAGCAGCACGCGGATGGGTCGGTCCTGAACGCGGTCCTTGGGCTTCTTGGTCTTGGACATCAGGGCATCCTCGGGATCGGCAGAACCAGGGTGAAGGTGGACCCCTCGCCCTCACGAGACTCAACCTCGACGGTGCCATGGTGGTTGGCCGCCACGTGCCGGACGATGGAGAGCCCGAGACCAGTCCCCCCGGTCTCCCGGCTTCGCCCTCGATCGACCCGATAGAAGCGCTCGAAGATCCGCTCGAGGTCGGCGGCGGGGATTCCCACCCCACGATCGGTCACCGAAAGCCGCACAACGGGCCCGCTCTGGAGCAGGGCGGAGTCGCTGGTGGCCGAGGGCCGGCCGTCGGGGCTCGCTGGCGTGTCGGCCTCGCCCACGGCTCCGGTGAGGGAGACCACGGAGCCCTCGGCGGCATAGGTGATGGCGTTCTCAAGCAAGGCGTGCAGGGCACTGACGATCTGGCGTCGGTCGCCGATGATGGTGATCGGGGGGTCGAGCTCCTCGACATCGAGGCGGATGCCTCGGTGCTCGGCGCTCGATCGGACCCGGTCGATGGACTCAACGATGGCGAGGTTGACCGGGACTGGATCGCTCGGGTCGCCGAGCTCGGATTCGAGGCGGGAGAGGTCGAGGAGGTCGTCGATGATCCGACTGACCCGGAAGGCCTCGTGGTGGATGCGCGCAGCGAGCCGGCTGGCCACGTCGCGGTCGCGCTCGTCCATCAGGGTCTCGGCCAAGAGGCCAAGGGCACCCATTGGAGTCTTGAGCTCGTGGCTGACGTTGGCGATGAAGTCGCGGCGGACATCGTCCAAGTGCCGGCGCTCGGAAATGTCATCGATGACGGCGATCACGCCCAGGGGTCGGCGGCCATCGTCGATGAGGGTGGCGTGCACGCCGAGGGTCCGCCGCGGTGGACCATAGAGGTCGAGGGTCTTTTCGGCCGATCCCTTGTCCCATGCCTCGGCGAGCAGGTCGGTCACGGCCTGGGCAGCAAGAGCGTCGCCGCCGCGGCTCTCCATCATCGCCGTGGCCACGGCATTGCGGTAGATCACCGAGCCCGACTCGTCGCACAGGACGAGGCCGAGGGGCAGCACGTCAAGCGATCGGCGCAGCCGGATGGCATCGGCGCTTGAACTGGTCACCGCCTCGGTGGCCGCCCCGGTCACCGTCTCGAGGTACGAGAGTGCCCCTTCGATCGTGTAGTCCTCCTCCTCGGGTCCGGCACCGAGGCGGCTGCCGAGGGCCACGAGGCGCTGGGCGAGGCTGCGGTTGCCCATCCGGCGACCGATCATGATGCCGATCACGGCGCCCACGATGAGCACGGCGACGCCGATGGCGCCACCAACACGGACGGGCAACGAGCTGAAGGCTCCGAGAAGCATGCTGGTCACGTCCCTCAGCATGGCAGATCAGGCGGCTCCGGCGGGCGGCGGAGGCGACCGTTGGGCCCCGACCCCAAGGAGGAGACCTACATGGAAGCCCTGATCCTGGCCACACCGAGCGTCTTGCGACTCGCTGATGTCACGCTGAACCCGAAGCCAAGTGCCCTGCCCGGTTCTGGCACCCTGCAGCACCTCGCCAATGGCTTGGCCGGATGGGCGCTGGTGCTGTCGCTGGTGGCCATGGTGATCGGCGCGGTGACCTGGGCCCTCGGTGCCCACTCACAGAACATCCATGGGGCGGTCTCGGGTCGCCGGACCGTGATGGTGGCCGGTGGGGCCGCCCTGCTCATCGGAGCGGCTCCGATCCTGATCAACTTCTTCTTCCACACCGGAACTGGCCTCCACTGACATGCCCTCTCACGTCTGCACGGGGGACCCCATCGCTGATGCCCTGTGCCAGACAGCCTCGGGGATCGGCTCCTCGGTCTTCGCAGCCGGCGCCACGTCGGCCCTCGATGCCACGAGCGCCTGGGTGGCCACCGGGGCCTCGTGGTTCTTGGCTCAGGTGGGCGGAGCACTGGGCTCATCGACGGCCATCGACCTGTCGGCCCCGTGGTTCCTCGAGCGCTACCGCGCCATCGAGGCGCTCTTGGCGGTGGTGGCCCTTCCGGTGCTGCTGCTTGCCGTCATCGGGGCCGTGCTGCGCCAGGACCTCGGCCTGCTGATCCGGATGGTGCTGGTGCAGCTGCCCCTCGGGATGCTGCTCGCCGGCGCGGCGGTCGAGCTGACCACGCTCGGCCTCGGAGCCACCGATCAGCTGTGTCGGGCGGTGGCGGGGCCGACCGGCGCCGTGCTTCGCTCGCTCACGAGCCAGGTGGCCACCGCCCTGGTCGGATCGAGCGTCACGGGCGGTTCGGCCACGCCCGCCTTCGTGCTCTTGTTGGCCGCCGCTGCCGTGGCGCTCGCCGGCCTGGCCCTCTGGCTCGAGCTGGTGATCCGGGCTGCCGCCATCTACGTGGCGGTGGCCTTCTTGCCCCTGGTCCTCGTGACCATGGTGTGGCCGACGTTGGCCTCCTGGAGTCGCCGACTGGCCGAGACCTTGGTTGCCCTCGTGCTGTCGAAGCTGGTGATCGTTGTCGTGCTCACCATGGCCGTCGGTGCCCTGGGCACCCGATCGGACCGCAGCTTCGCCACGGTGGTCAGCGGCCTCGCACTCTTGACCTTGGCGGCATTCGCCCCCTTCAGCCTGCTGCGACTCCTTCCCCTGGCTGAGGCCGGTGCCGTCGCCCACCTCGAGGGCCTGCGCCAACGCGGGACACGGGCAGTGGCGGGGAATGCTGGCCGACGGGTGGTCGACGTGGCACTGGCCGCTGCTGGGGGGCCGGCCGCTCTCGGTCCGACCGCCCCGATGGTGCCCACCCCGAATGGACCGCCGGTGGGTGTCCGCTCGACCGCCAACCCCATCCCCGGCGATGGCCCCGATGGCCCCGTAGGCCCGCCACCCACCCGACCGGCTCCAGGGCCCGGGGGCTCCGGTGGATCAACCCCAACGAGCACGGGACCAGCCCCGACGAGTCCGAGTCCGAGTCCGACGGTGGGGCCCGGAGGTCGATCGAGCGAGGGAGGGTCAACGAGGCTCGAGCCCACCGATGCTCGCGGCGCCCTCCCTACTCGGCCGGCCCCGTCATCGTCGATCCAAGAACCGATGGACAACGGCCGCCACCGATGGCCGCGCGATGACCCACCCGACGACCTCGACCCGGCACCGCTCCCGCCCCCATCGGCACCACCTTCGCGTCGGCCACCGTCACTCGTGATCGGCCGCGATGCCACTGGCCCGGTCATCCGACCGGCCCGACCCGAGGACCACGGCGATGCCGGATCTAGAGCCTGAGCGGCACTACCGGCTTGGCCCCCTTGAGCGCCGGGGCTACGTCGCCGGGTGGCGAGCGGGCCAGGTGGGCCTGGTCGCCACCACGGTGTGCCTGGCCGCGCTGGTGCTCGCGGTCTCCTCGGCCAGCCCCGCCGTGGTGGTGGCCGCACTGCTGGTCGTGGGAGGGGTGGTCGGCGCCACCGTTCCGCTGCGGGGTCGCTCGGCCGATGAGTGGATCCCGAGCCTTGCTGCCCATCTGCGACGCCGAGGCCAGCGGCGGATCCTCGACATCGACGTCATCGAGGCGACGATCGACGGAAGGTCTGTAGGGGTGGTGCGCCATCGCTCCGGGGCGCTCAGCTGCACCCTCGCCCTCGACTCGAGCGGGATCTCACTCCTCGATCAGGCCACTCGGACCCGACGAGTCGAGGGGATGTCGGCCGCCCTGGGGGGACTCGCTCGCGAAGGCGGGTGCGTCGATCGGGTGGGCTGGTCAGCCTCGGCCCGTGCGATCTCGTCGACCGGACTGCTCGCCGACCTGCGCCGACGAGGCGAGCTCGGCACGCCGGCCGCCTCCGCCTATCGCTCGGTCATCGAGGCAGTGGTCCCGGCCGCCGTCGAGCGCCAGATCCTGCTCTCGCTTCGCACCCCGGCCGCCCGAGGAGCCGCCGGGGAACCAGTGAGGATCCGAGCACTGCTCGAGGAGATGACCAACGTGGCCAGCGCCCTCACCGATGCCGGCCACCGACCGGCCAGGCCGCTCAGCTCGACCGAGCTCGCCGAACAGCTCGGCCGACGGGGGGCGCACGCCGAAGGTGGCGGCCGCCTCGTCCTCGAGGCCGAGGCCCGCTTCGGAGCCTTGAGGGTCACCGACCGCTCGGTGGTGACCTGGTGGGTGGCCGAGTGGCCTCGCCACGACGTGACCGCCGAGCTGCTCGCCCCCTTGTTGCTGGCCGATCACCATCGGACCGTGGCGGTGGTGATGGAGCCAGTCCGGCCTTCGGCCGCCCTGCGTCGAGCCGCCGCCGCCAAGACCTCGCAGGTGGCCGACGCCGAGATCCGTCGACGAGCCGGCTTCCTCGCCGATCGATCTCAGCAACGTCGCGGCGCCCATGTGGCCGAGCGCGAGGCTGAGCTCGTCGATGGCCACGGCTCGTTGCGCCTCGCCGGCTTCCTCGCCGTCGAGGTCGCCGAGGATGAGGACCTCGACGGTGTGGTCGCCGAGACCGAGCTCGCAGCGGCTCAGGCCCGGCTGGTCCTGCGCCGCCTCCAGGGTGACCACAGCCGGGGCCTGGTGGCCACCCTGCCGCTCTGCGCAGGCCTCCCATGAGGTGGCGCGATCCCACCGCTCCAGCCACGACGGCCGGCCACGAGACGACCACCAGACACGTCGGTGCCCTCTATCCATTGCTGCACGCCGTAGGCCACGGCGTCCCCGGCGTGGTGATCGGTACGGACCTGCTGGGCGGCCTCTTCACCTATGACCCGTTCAGCCTCTATGCCGCTGGTGCGCTGACCAACCCCAATGCCATCGTCTTCGGCCAGATCGGCCGAGGCAAGAGCTCGCTGGTCAAGACCTATGTCCTGCGCCAGCTGGCCTTCGGCCGGCGGGCCTTCGTCCTCGACCCGAAGGGGGAGTACGGGGGCCTGGCCGAAGCGGTTGGAGCAACCACCTTGGCGATCGAGCCAGGAGGTCACCTCCGCCTCAATCCCCTCGATCTCGCCGAGGGGGTTGGCACCGATGGCCGGAGCCGTCGGCTCCATCTGCTCGAGGCGCTGCTCACCTCGAGCCTCGGTCGCCCACTCTCGCCGAGGGAGCGAGCGGCACTCGAGATGGCACTCGATGCGGCCGGGCCGTCGCCGACCATCCCCGCCGTGGCGGCCGGGCTGCTGTCGCCGGATCCGGCCGCCGCCTCGATGCTTCAGACCACGTTGGCCGAGCTGGCCGAGGACGGCAGGGACGTGGGCCTCGAGCTGCGCCGACTGGTGGCCGGCGACCTCGCCGGCATGTTCGACGGCCCGACCACCGAGGGCTTGGCACTCGATGGGTCGCTCGTCGTGTTGGATCTCTCAGCCCTCTACGGTTCGCCGGCCCTCGGTCTTGTGATGGTGTGCGCCACGGCATGGCTCCAGAGCGTGGTGGCCTCGAGTGCCGCCTCGGGTCGCCAGGTCCTGCTGGTGGTCGACGAGGCCTGGGCCATCCTGCGCGACGTGAGCGTGGCCCGCTGGCTCCAGGCCTCCTGGAAGCTCTCGCGAGCCTGGGGGGTGGCCAACATGGCGGTGCTCCATCGGGTCTCGGATCTCGCGGCGGTGGGCGCGGAGGGCTCCGAACAGCGCCAGCTCGCCGCCGGGCTCCTGCTCGATTCGGAGACCCGCATCGTCTACGCCCAACCGCCGGGCGAGCTGGCCGCGGCGGCCGAGCTGCTGGACCTGACCGCAATCGAGACCGAGGTGGTGGGCCGGCTCGGTCGGGGCGTGGCGCTCTGGAAGGTGGGCGGGCACGCCTCGCTGGTGCGCCACCAGCTCGGTGCGCTCGAGTGGGAGCTCATCGACACTGACCGGGCCATGGGCCGACGATGAGGGTGGGTCTGCTCCTCGTCGCCGGTCTGGTGCTGTTCCTTCTCACCCGCCCTCGGTCCCCTCGGATGACGGGCAGCCGCTTCGCGTCGCTGACCCAGCTGCGAACACTGCGCGCGGGCCGATCAGCATCAGGTCGACTGCCCTTGGGTTCGGCTGCGGTGGCTGGCTGGAACGCAATCCCTCTGGCGCTCTCGACGCCAGCGGGCGAGTCGCTCCTCGTCCTCGGCCCGACCCGATCGGGCAAGACCACGTCGCTGATCATCCCTGCACTGCTGTCGTGGCCCGGGCCGGTGGTGGCCGCCAGCGTGAAGGACGACCTGGTCCGCTCGACGGCTGGCTGGCGCGCCCAGGTGGGCTCCGTCGGGATCCTGGCACCAGGCGGCGGAGGCACGGTGCACTATGACCCGGTGGCACGAGCCGGATCGTGGTCGGAGGCCACCCGGGTGGCTTCGGCGTTGGCTCTCGGGACAGCCGGCAGTCAGGCCAATGGCGAGATGGCCTTCTGGGGTCAGCTGGCAGCCAAGCTCCTTGCCGGCCTCCTGCTGGCTGCCCACCGCGCCGAAGGCGACGTGGGCCTGGTGGGCCGCTGGCTCGAGGAGCGGGCGATCGACGAGCCTCTCGGCTGGCTGGCCGAGGGGTGCGACGGCGCCGCCCGCCGGAGCCTGGTGGCCTCGTGGTCGAGGGAGGACCGACAACTGGGCTCGGTGCTGGCCACCGCCGAGACGGTGATCGACCCACTGCTCGCAGAGGCATCTGGAGTAGCGCTCGACCCCGAACGCCTGCTGGCTGAGGACGGCACCCTCTACCTCTGCGCGCCGGCCCAAGAGCAGCGGCGGTTCGCCTCTCTCTTCGCCGCCACCACCGACGAGGTCCTTCGGGCGGCGTTTCTCCGGGCCGGCCAGGAGGGTGGCCGACTCCGATCACCGCTGCTGGTGGTCCTTGACGAGGCCGCGGCCATCGCCCCCCTGGCCGACCTCGATGTCCTCGCCGCCACCGGTGCCGGCCACGGCATCACCCTCATCACCTGCTTCCAGGACCTCGCCCAGGTGACTGCGCGATGGGGAGAGCGCACCGGCACCCTGGTGAACAACCACCGGACGCGGGTGATCCTCGGAGGTCTGGCTGATCCGACGGCGGCCGAATTGGTGGTGGGCCTGGCTGGAGTGCGCCGAGATCGGATGGGCGGGGACTCCCCCGGTGTGCTCGAGCGACCGCTGGTGGCCGCCCATGAGTTGCGTCAGATGCCGCTGCGCTCAGGCCTGGTGATCTCCGGATCGGTGCCGGTTGCTCGACTTCGGCTGCGGCCGTGGTGGCAGCATCGAGGCCTGGCGGAACGTGGACGCAGGCCATTCGACGTGACCACTTCTGAGTACGCCTGAGTCCCGGTCACGTCGCTGCCCCGACCACGTTTCGAGATGTGTGGTGGTGGCGAGCTCAGACCGGGGCACCCGGGACCACCAAGGGCCATGGCATGAGGCGCTCAAGGGCGAGGCCGATATCGAGCAGTACTTGCTCGGCGTGGTGGCGGCCGATCACCTGCAATGACACCGGCAGGCCACGGACGAGGCCGGCGGGCAGGGCGATGGCCGGGTTGCCGGTGGTGTTGGCTGGGATGGTCAGCGCCCCGTTGTTCGACAGGGCCCGGCCAAGACCGTGCTCGGCGATCAGGTCGACGCCGTCGACGACGGTGCGCATCGGACCCGCAGCGGCGAAGGCCACGTCAGGATTGGTGGCGCAGATGATGACGTCGGCGTCAGCGAAGGCGGTTGCCATGGCAGTCACCGAGGCGTGACGGAACCGCTCCACCGTGAGCAGCGTGTCGAGGCTGAAGCGCTCGTGGGCCAGCCGGGCACCGAAGCCCATCTCTGGGCCGAGCAGCTCGGCGCAGTCGGGATAGCGGTCGCCGAGGTCACCGAGGACTGAGGCCGATGAGACCATGGACCACTCGAGGCCGCCGGCGGGCATCGCCACGTCGAGGCTCACCGGGGTCATCCCCGTGGCCTCGATCAACTGGGCCGCCACCTCGGCGAGCTGGGCGGCTACGTCCTCGGCCACGATGGCCACGCCGAGATCGATCGACACCGCAGCTCGCAGACCCCTCAGGTCGGTGCTGCCGAGGTCGGCGAGGAACGACCGGCCATGGGCGGGAAGGCTGAATGGGTCGCGCTCGTCCGGGCCGGACGCCACATCGAGGAAGAGCGCCGTATCGCGCACCGAGCGGCTCAGACAACCCCAGCACGAGGTGAAGGGCTCGAAGGCGGCCTCGGTCATCTTCGGGATGCGGCCGAACGAAGGCTTGAGGCCCACGAGGCCACTGAAGCCGGCCGGGATGCGAATCGAACCGCCACCATCGGAGCCCGAGGCCAGCGGGAGGAGGCCACCGGCCACCGCAGCCGCTGTGCCGCCTGAGGAGCCACCCGGGGTGGCCGTGTCGTCCCACGGATTGGTGGTGGTCCCATGCAGACGGGTGGAGGTGAAGTTCACGCTGCCGAACTCGCTCGAGGTGGTCTGTGCCAACAGCACCGCCCCAGCGTCGCGCAGGCGGGCGTTGAGGGGGGAGTCGCCTTGAGCGATCTCGCCATCGAGGGCGAGGGATGCCTCATTGGCCGGCCATCCGGCCACGTGGTCGAGCTCCTTGATGCCGATCGGCAGGCCTCCGAGGGCCAAGGAGGGATCGGCCCGATGGGCCGCCTCGAGGGCCTCATCAGCGGCGAGGTGACTGATGGCATTGAGCGAAGAGGCCTCGATGGCGGCGATGGAGGCAGCCGTGGCCTCGACGGAGGTCAGCTCGCCGGCCCGAAGGGCCTCGAGGAGGGAGGTTGCGTCGCCGAGCCAGGGTTCGTTCATCTTGTCAACCTACCCACCGATACCCTCGGCCGTCGGAGAGCCGCTCGGTAGGCTCGGTCGGGTGGACGACCTCACGCTCTCGATCGATGTCGGCGCCACCAGCACGAAGGCTGCCCTCGTCACCGCTGACGGCCTGATTGCCTCGTCGATCGCCCGGCGCAAGACCCGCTATCCCCTGGAGCCCGGTGGTCTGGTCGGCACCATCGTGTCCCTGGCCGACTCGCTCGGGTCACCCGAGCGAGCGTCCGTGGGCTTCCCGGGTCTGGTGCGCTCGGGTGTGGTGATCAGCCCGGCCAATCTGGCGCGCACGGCCGGCCCGGGGACTCCAGTCGACGATGACCTTGCGGCCCTCTGGAACGGCTTCGATCTCGCCGGAGCACTACGCGGAGCCCTCGGCCTCGAGGTGCGGGTCGCCAACGATGCCGATGTGGCCGCGCTGGCCTGTGCCAGCGGCACGGGGGTGGAGCTCACCGTCACGTTGGGATCAGGGGTAGGGACCGGTCTGGTGGTTGACGGGCGGCTGGTGCCTCACCTCGAGCTCTCCGAGCTCAGCCTCGAGGGGGCGGCATCGCTTGACAATCTGGTGGGCGAGCGCGCCCGGAAGGATCTTGAGCCCACCGAGTGGGATCGTCGGGTGGTGGCCGTCATCGAGTTGCTCGATCGGATCATCCGGTTCGATCGCTGCACGGTCGCTGGTGGCAATGCCCGTCGACTCCACCGTGACCGGTTGGGTCGACTCCTCGAACGGGTCTGGGTGACGGTGGAGGATGTCGGACTGACGGGCGGCCCGCGGCTCTACGACTGACGGTGGCCCTAGAACTGACGGTGGATCAGTGCAGAACGAGGACGGGTGGCTGACCAGCCAACGCAGGGCTCAGTCGCGCTGGGCGCAGGCGATGGCTGAGCCGACGAGGACCCTCGCGGCAATCGCTAGGCAGCCTTCGTCGATGGCGAAGCCCGGGTTGTGATGCATGCCTGAGGTGCCGTCGGAGCGAGCCGCCCCGACAAAGAAGTAGCAGCCGGGGATCTGCTCGAGGAACAGTGACATGTCGTCCGACGGGCTGATCGGTGGCATCGTGAACACGCCACCGCCGACCACCTCGGCGGCCGACGCACGGACGATCTCGGTGACCTCGGCGTCATTGCGCACCGCCGGAGCGGTGTCGTCGAAGTGGACGACGAAGGTGCAGCCGGTCTCCGCGGTGAGGTCGAGCATCAGGACGTCGAGACGAGCGAGGGCAGCATTGGTCTGCTCCGGGGTGAAGGTGCGCAGGGTGCCCTTGAGCACGGCGTGGGCCGGAATGACGTTCCCGGCCGTGCCGGCGTGGAGCACACCGGCGGTGCAGGCACAGTGGACTCCCTCATAGGTCAAGTCGGCGGCCACCTCGCCGAGGCGCTGGGCAAGCAGGGCGGCGGCGAGCAGCGGGTTGGCACCGGCGGTGTACGCGGCGCCGTGGCCTCCGACGCCCTCGATCTCCACACGAAGTGCCCGCACCTCGGCCATGGCGATGCCGGACCGCACGCCGACCATGCCGGTCGGGAACACCGATCCCACGTGGCAGCCCACCACGCGTTCGATGCCGAGACCGTCGAGCAGGCCTCCTTCGATCATGGCAGCAGCGCCCCCGAGGGCCTCTTCGGCGGGCTGGAACACGATGATGTGGCGACCCGGCAGGTCATCGGCACGTGCGGCGAGAGCGCTCGAAGCCCCGAGCAGTTGGGCGACGTGGGCATCGTGGCCGCAGGCATGCATGAGACCCTCGTGCTCAGAGGCGAACTCGATGTCCGCAGTCTCCTCGATGGGCAGCGCATCGATATCGGCGCGGAGCATGACTGTCCGTCCGGGCTTGCCCCCCTCGATGGCCCAGGCCGACCCCGTCGGCGTAGGACAGGCGAGCCGCTCGGCGCCGAGGCCCACCATGTGTTCCTCGATGACGCCGGTGGTGCGGGTCTCCGCAAAACCGAGCTCAGGGTGACGGTGGAGGTCGCGGCGGACCTCGATCATCCGATCACCCTCCAAGCCGATGAGCTCGGCGATGTCCTCGGTGGTGGGAGCAGCCATGGCCTGAGATTACGGCTCCATGGGCTCGACTGTCGGGTCGGACTCGACAGTCGTCGGCCGCGCGGGCCGGCGAGATGGCCGAGCGGCGGCGGCCGCTGCTCGACGGCCGGCTGCTCGGGCCTGGACCCTCGGGAGGCCCACGTTGACATAGAGGGCACTCAGGCTGGCCAGCATGACGATCACCAGCAGTGGTTCTGGAGAGAACCGGCTGGAGTTCGCCGGGTCGGCGAGGCCAGTGGCGAGGGCGAAGACCGAGAAGATCACCGTGCCAGCGATGGCCAAGCCTCGGCCCCGAGCGAGCCGGAAGGGCCGGTCCCGCTGCTCCTTGCGGCGCAGGATCACGAGCGATGCTGAAGCCAGCGCGTAGATCCCTGCTTCCAAGGTGGCCCCCACGGCCACCAGCAGGAGCCATTGACCAGTGGCGAAAATGAGCGCGGCAAGGATGGCCGAGGAGCCGGCGAGCACCAGCACTGCCACCCAGGGCACGGCGTTGAGGTTCAGTCGGGCCATCGTGCTCGGCAGGTTGCCCTCCCGGGCGGCGGCGTAGATGAAGCGTGAGGCCACGAGGAAGCCGCCATTGAAGGTGTTGAGCGCGGTGAGCACGGTGATGGCCAGCATCCACAGCTCGCCCACCGTGCCGAGCGCCGCCTTGCCGAGGAGCAGCTGGGGGTAGGCGCTGTGGTGGAGGGAGGCGAAGGGGACCAGGTGGGAGAGGCCGAGGAGGAACAGGGTGGAGCAGGCCCAGATGAGCAACGGGGCGAGGAACAGGGCTCGGGTGATCACCTTGGGGCCTCGGGCTTCCTCGGCGGTGGTGGTGACCCACTCGAAGGCGGCGAAGAGGAACAGGGCGAAGGCAATCGCCTGGATCCCCGACAGCGGCTTGGCTCCGAAGAGGTGGAGAGGGGTCCGGAAGGAGCCCCCGACGTGGAAGATGGCAATCACCGACACGATGGCCGTAGAGCTCAGCACCACATAGGTCACCACCGTCTGGACCCACCCGGCGAGGACCACCCCGCGCAGGTTCGCCGCGGTGGCCACGGCCAGCAGGACGACGATCCAGACATAGGCCAGGGCGGCGGGCTCATGGAGGACGTAGCGCACGGCGGCACCGATGAGGAAGGCGTCGGCGGCAATGACCAGCACGACGGTGGTCATGTAGGTGAAGGTGGCGGTGAGGGCGATACGGGTGCCGAGCGCCCGGCCGAGGTAGAGGCGGATGCCTGCCGCGGTGGGGTAGAGACCGTTGAGCTCGGAGAACACTCCGGCGACAAGGAACACCAGGCCAGCGCCGATCCCGATGGCCAGCCACCCGCTCGCGCCGGGGGCATAGGCCATGATCGACACCACGCCGAGATAGTCGATCGCAGCGAAGGCCAGACCGGCCGAGGTGGCGGTGGCGGTGGCGGTACCGACGCTGCGACGAAGGTGGACTTCGCCGGTCCCCGGCTGGCTCACGAGTCAGGCCAGATCACGTAGCTGATGGCGTCGAGTCGCATCACGTCCTCCTGGCTCCCCCGCACAGCGATCTCCCCGCGCAGGTACTTGGCCACAGGGTTGAGGTCGCCCCAGAACATGTCGCAGAAGGTCTCCGAATCTGTGGTCACCACGATGTCCGGCACGCCGTGGTGGCCGGCGGGGGTGCCGGTGATCTCCCCGGCCTCGACCACCATGGTGAAGGCGACGTCGGTGTCGGAGCAGATGAAGTGGAGGGTCCTCGTCCAATCTCGCTGCATCTTGCGCAGTCGGTCATTGGTGTTGCACGAGGCCGTGTAGTCCTCGAGCGCCTCGCTGAGCTCATCCCATGTGGCCATCGTCCACTCCTCCGCCGGTCGCTTGTGGCGACCCTATCGGAGCAGAACCGACGACCCGGGGGTGGCTGAGTGGGTGATGAGATGGCGACGACGTCGCTCCCTCGCCGAAACGCAATCGCCGCCAGGACGGTCCGGATCTCTCTCTGGGCGAGGACCTCAAGGACAGCGGCGGTGACCAACTCGCCCTGCGCCCGTCCCCCGTATCGGCACCGCCAGTGGACCCGAGGGTGCCACGGCCACCTGCGGAA
>Ga0194055_10002068_pt1 | contig 16104 bp, 13 predicted proteins | sample SepL449m_MetaG_FD_155482 | JGI IMG/M metagenome (GOLD analysis project Ga0194055, IMG submission 155482) | Anoxic zone freshwater microbial communities from boreal shield lake in IISD Experimental Lakes Area, Ontario, Canada - Sep2016-L442-9m | ecosystem: Environmental > Aquatic > Freshwater >... | reverse complement strand
CTCGCGTGCCGCGCATTTTTTCCCACATTCAAGTAAGCCGGATTGGCTACCTTCAGTTAATCACAAACCGTTGAGAATGCACACAGATCAGCAACCAAGAGAGTGAATGTTGGCTAAACCTTGGATAACCGTTTGAGTAGCCAGAAAAACCAGTATTTAAATTTTTCGCCGAGTCGGTATTTTAGCGGCCAATCTAATAAGTAAGTAATCGAACTTTAGTCGCTTATTGAAATGTGTTACCGAGTCTGGCACTTCCCTGCTCTCAACCCAGACAATGTTGCTTCGCTTGGCCAGACGATACCGCGCTAGAGACATCAGATTTGTCCGAGTTGGGGTTAGCGAAGGTTTTGCACGAACCGGCGGAACAAACTTTCTACCAATTCTGCGAAGAGCAATCCGTGCCCTAATTCCATCCTGGCGATGACGCAAGGTAGCGTTCTGGGATTCGAGCAGGCGCTTGACCGGCAATTGCGTAAATGCGACATTACCTTTCGCTGACGCAGACTGTAACGCGACTAAAGCGCTCGCAGATCGAACCAGCACTACTGAAGTTCCAAGAGCGTCTTCACTTTCAGGTTTCAACCACGCATCGCCGAATACAACATCAGCCATTTCTGCGCCCACATCATCACAGAAGTCGCATAGCAATGGCTTAAATAAACCGAATTGCCAGCCACCATTTGGGACATCACTCATCAGACTTGTTGCTACTTGCTCGTTACTTTCAACCTGATACCCATATTTACTAGCGGGCCGGTCCGCGATTTTGGTGCGGTAGTCAATCAAGTCGCCTTTCGATGGCTTGCTGCATGCAACAAGATATTCGGTCCAGGACTTAGATTTCCAATGACCACAGAAAAAAGAAACAAAATGCTGGATAGAGCCAAAACGTTCTGGGTCTGATTGTGACAGTCTTCTAACCGCCGCGGTAAAACAGGGGTTAGCCACGATTGCGACTTTAGATTCACCAGCAACAAATTCGGCTAGTTTGTGCAAGTCCACAGGGAAGTAGCGGGTTTTACAGCTTGCGCGCACTTCATCGCTCGACTTTGATTTCACATATTCGAAACCGCCGCCAGTTTTTTGCGCGACATGGACAACCGCATCAACCAAACCTTCATCCAAAATTTCACTGAGGTACTCGGTGAGCATTCCGCCGCTACTGCTATTAGCTCGCTGGCTTGTCGTACTGTGGCCAACAAGAGCAGTTCTTATAGGACCCATTCTTGTAATTTGATCTAGCTCTGGAAACGTTGCTGCCGATTCAGCGCTAAGGGTTCTTGTTCCATGAACTGCTGGGCATACGGAGAACCCTCGCCCATCATCATCGCCAACACGCACTGGCAAAGGCATGGGACCAGCAGTGTCCAACTTCCAAGTTTCAGGAGCGACAACAGCACACAGCCCACAGCCAATACACAAACCTGATTGAACCACTTGATCGATGGACTTTAGTTTCTTCAAAATCTAGGCTCCATATCCTGTCCTGGCGTAACTGTGATACTACCGTTTGAAAGGCAAACCTCTTCAAACTAATCCGTCAAAGACAGGTTGTCCGGGACTTTTCCTTCAGACTTTTATCACCTGGTTGATAGCACTAGAGTTAGGATAAACAACAATTTGAATGCGGATTGGCACATGGCGACATTGAAATTTAAAGATCGATTCAAGAAAATCATGGACCAAAGTCCACTTCTGTACCGAACAATAATGTTTTATAGAATCCATGGTCGATTTCCAAATCTGATTAAACCCAAATTGTTTAATGACAAGATGACCTGGCGAATTCTTTTTGACCGCCGAGATTTCGTGGTTTGGGCCTGTGACAAACTACAAATGAAAGATCAGGCAAAAAGCCGTTGCCCTGAAATTTTAATTCCAGAAACCTTGGCTGTTTTTACAAACATTTCCGAGATTGCCGATTTTGATTTAACCGGCGACTGGGTACTGAAAGAAATTGCTGGCAGCGGCCAGGTGTTTTTTGGTAATGGAAATCTTGATTCCGAAGAGTATGCGAAGTTAGAAACAATAACTGAATCTTGGGAACTTAAGACGAAGAATCGTCGAGAACGAGAGTGGGGCTATAGCCAGGCCCGAAGAGGCTACTTTGTCGAGCGTCGAATCACGCTAGAAGACTTGCCAGACTACAAATTCCACACTTTTGATGGTGTTGTGCAATTTGTTTCAGTTCACTATGGGCGCCGACTTGATCACCGCCATGCCGTCTTTACCCCAGAAGGGATTCTGCTTCCAATCAAAGTAGGTAGAGAAACCCCGAATGCCGAAACACCACTTCCGCTTAATTTTCAAAAAATGAGACAGTTCGCAGAAAAGCTTGGTAGCGGAATCGACTACGTTCGAATCGATTTTTACTCACATGACGGTGAAATCTATTTTGGGGAATACACCCCATACTTCGCATCAGGACTTTGGAAAATCGATCCGCCAAAATACGAAGAAATCTGGGGAGAATTCTGGAATCTGCCCAAGTACAAAGATGTTAGAGCCAAGCGCAAGTAGTTATTAGATTTCCCAGCAAGCAGGGCAGACATGAATGCTTATCGTTATTTATGTGAAAGAAACTAAGATGTAAATATGAAAACTCCTAGATTTGTTAGCGACTTTCGTCAACGGGCAAGACTGCGCGCCATAGATAAATTTCTAGATAATTACAAAATTCCGCAAACGCAAAAAAATGGCAATGTAGCTTTATGGGCTGCCCCTCGCCTGCTAACAAATGTTGGAGATCGCGCCCTAGTTCAAGGAGCAATCGCTGGGATAGGTGCTGATTCCACAGTTTTGTTGACCCGAGATACCGGTTTCATTGGGTTAGCGCCAAATAAAGAAGTAAAGCTCTCCCCTGCACTGGCATCAGGTTCCGCATCAGATTTCAAAACTGCATTTATGCAACTAGCTACAGATATAGCCAGTTGCAAGAAATTCATTATGATTGGCGCCGACATAATGGACGGTAAGTACAGCCCTGAAGGCGCATGGCGCAGGTGGCGTATCGCCGCGTGGATGCAAAAAAATCTTGGTGATGCTGCTGTTATTTCCATGAGCTGGAATGAAAGTCCTCATGCGCAAGCGCTAAGCGCCATCAAACACAGCGACTCTGTCGGTGTGACTATCTTCTGTCGAGACGAAATTTCGCAGGAAAGACTTGCCAAAGAAAATGTCTCCTCTGTCTTTGCTGCTGATGTTTCGTTTATCAGAACTGACAAAATCGAACCGAGTTCTGAGATTACCGAATGGTTTAAAAGCGGAAAACAAAACATAATCGTTACAGTCAGCGACTGGGTGGTCAACGATCCAGCGATGAAGCAACTACTGATTCAGAAATTAACAGGATTAGATCCCACAAGTTTCCAAATTCTTTACGTGCCCATGGTTACAGATGGTTCCAGTACAGACTATGAAGCTTGCGAAATGCTTTCAATGGCAACAGGAGGCAAAGTTTTATCTAGATCCCACAAGTTTCCAAATTCTTTACGTGCCCATGGTTACAGATGGTTCCAGTACAGACTATGAAGCTTGCGAAATGCTTTCAATGGCAACAGGAGGCAAAGTTTTATCGTCATTGCCAAATCCGGGCGAATTACGCTGGATTGCCAGCAGGAGCATATTCGGAATCTCGGCACGCATGCACTGCTGCCTTCTGGGTTTTGCTGCTGGCATGCCTGCTATCGGCATTGAATACCAAGGAAAATTTAAAGGCACTTTCATGACTTTCGGTCACTTGCGATTTGCTATCTCGCCAGCAAATTTTGTAGACGAATTTAGCAATCGGTTTGACGAGATCTTGGTGGATCACGCGAAACTAAGATCTGAATTGGAAGCGCAAGTTAGTGACGTTTCTTTGCTCGCTCGAAAAGCGACTAGTTAGACATCAAGGCCTCGTACAGCAGAGAATGCTGCAAGACATAATTGTCCCAGCCTCGCGTCTTCATGAAATCTCGAGCTGCCTGAGACATCAACTCACATTCGGTTGAATTTAACGAGCCTGCATACTGAATAGCAGATGCTAGCGCCTGCGCACCACCGTCAGCCGGATACCAAAGAGCCGCTTCCCTTGGCACCCAAGCCAGACTTTCCCAATCCGGAAGTATCAATGGTGTCCCTGCTGCCAAAGCTAAATTTATGAAACCGGAATTTGAGATGTCCCTAAATGGGCAAACCAGAAAATCACTAGCTTGCAATAAATTAGCTAACTCCGAGTCTGGCAAAAATGAAAAATTGGTTTCCAGAGAATGGCCGCGAGCCTTCACAGTCTCGGTCAACTCGATCACTTGGGATACGAATTCGCTATCGTCGATTGCGCCACTTAATAAGAAACGATTATTGCTATCTTGAAGCAAAATACTCTGCAAGAAAATATCTGGACCTTTATAGGGCTTCATGTGACCGATTGCCGAAAATAATTTTTGATTTTCGCCGATGTGTAGATTCTCGCGGGTTGTAATTCTTGACTCGGTTGGCACTAATGTCGGTTCCGCTGCAGGTATTATGACAACATTTTTTGCACCCAACTCATTTGTTAGTCGGGTCGCGACTGATTCACTGAGCGCAATTACCGCACTGCAATGCTGAACCAAGTGTTTGCGAGCAGCCAGATTGTCCTCAAATACATGGCCCATAGGCATAAAATTGTGCGCAGTCCATACGACTTTAAGGTTAACCAATCTGGTTACTGACATGAATAACTTGTACCAAAGATAGAAAAATTTATCGGCATAGCGACCGCTTGGGCTTGGCGGCCGAAATACCCCGAGCATCCAATGGATGTGCAATATTCGGTAGCCTGCCACTCGATGTATCAAAGGATAGATCGGCGATAAAAGTATTATCAAGCCAACTTTACTTATGCGAGCTTTCGATTTTTTGACTCGCAATCCAGACTTGCTAACTGCAGAGACCAAGCTGTTTACATGAATATTATCAATCCAGACATAGTGCAAAACCGCGACTTTGCTCTTAGACTCCACGGGGTAAATACTACCCGAACAGGTATGATTCAGTTATGCCAATCTTTGCTGCCTATAAGAGATCTCTTGAATTATTAGGAAAAAAAGATCACAGCAAACTCCATTTTTCAATGGGAATTCAGATTCTGATTTCACTCTTTGACACACTCGGCGTGCTGCTAATTGGAATGGTTACCTACATTGCCACGGCTTCATCCCAAGGCAACAAATTACCAAAAGCCATCCAGAGCATGTTAAATTTCTTTGGACTTAGCGATCTTCCAACCAATCAAATCTTGGGCCTGTTCGGCGCTTTAGCAATAATCATGTTTATCGTGCGCAGTATTTGTGCCCCACTGCTACTTAAGCGCATTCTAAAATTTCTTACCGGCAGAAGTGCCCAGGTTTCGGGTGAAATTACCCAACTTTTCTTTAGTCAGTCTTTGCGTGAAGTTCACTGGGAAACCAGCCAAAGAATAACTTTTGCACTTGGCTCGGGCATGAGCGCCACCATAAATGACACTTTGGGCGCTGCTGTGATCATCGTGGCTGAATCATCGCTACTAATCATGCTTAGCACTGTGTTACTAGTTTTAGATCCCGCTGTCACTATTTTTACTTTGGTTTATTTTCTGCTGGTAATGCTGATTATGCAATCACTACTAGGAAAATGGTCTGCGCGCGCATCTAAAGCTAAATTCGCAGCGGACATAGCTGGCCAGGCAGCCATTCAGGAACTAGTTTCCTCGTATCGAGAGATTTTTATTGGAAACCACATCTCTCACTATGTAGATGAATTTGGCGAGATACGTCGAAAAGGAGCAGGCGCTCAGGCTAACCTGCAGCTGATCAATTACATCCCAAAATACGCTCTAGAGGCTTCGCTTGTTGTCGGAGCTGCTCTGCTAACTGTCTATGAATTTATTTCAAAAAATCCAGGTCAAGCAGTCTCCTCATTAGTTCTGTTTATGTCAGCAGCCTCACGAATGTTTCCGTCTCTAATTAGGATCCAAGGTTCGGCAACATCAATCCGCTCTGCTGCATCAGCTGCAAAATACACCACTCAAGTGATCGACATTTTGAAAGAACGTGGGGCTTTCCCATACGATCACAATCAAATAAACGAGTCAATAAAAAATCTGCCCCGAGATAGTTTTGTTCCCCGAGTTTCGATGCAAGATGTTGATTTCAAGTACGAAGGTTCTACTGATTCGATCATCAGTAAGGCAACACTGGAAATAGAACCCGGAATGTTTGTCGCACTGGTCGGGCCAACCGGTTCTGGAAAGTCAACTCTTGTAGACCTGCTACTTGGTGTGAGCGAACCGCAATCTGGCTTAATAACGATTAGCGGAGCTACTCCTCGCGATGCAATAAAAATGTGGCCTGGAAAATTAGGCTACGTCCCCCAACTCGTCGCCATGACAGATGCTTCCGTACGGGAAAACATCGCACTTGGTGTTCCAAAATCGCTGATTGATGACGATAAAGTTTGGGAAGTGCTCGAGCGAGTACGACTGGCTGACATTTTGCGTGAGTCACGCGAGGGCCTTGATACCGAAGTTGGCGAACGCGGTCTTCGGTTCAGCGGTGGCCAACGTCAACGCTTAGGCCTAGCCCGGGCGCTATTTACCGATCCAAGTTTGCTTGTGTTGGATGAAGCTACCAGCGCCCTCGATGCAGAGACAGAACAAGCAGTTAGCCAAGCAATCGACGAATTGGGTTCAAGTGTTACTCGGATAACAATTGCGCACCGTCTGGCTACCGTTATGCATGCAGACAAGGTGATTTACCTTGATGCGGGGCGAATCGTGGCAAGTGGAAAATTTGATGAAGTGCGAAAGCTTGTCCCCGAATTTGATCAACAGGCAAAACTACTCGGCCTATAACCTTTGGCCCCTGCGAACTAGAAGCAGCACAATGTGTGCGCCACCGGTGAGATACCTAGCGCCATAACCTTTAATGGATTAGCACGTCTTGAATGCCTTGCTTATCCATGGCCCTTCCTAGAAATGGTGCAATCTTTGCGCTGACTGCGGGTATTAAGTGCGTCCCATTCGAAGTTACTGGCATGTTCCCGATTACCGCGGGGCATAACACTTTGCGCCCGCTTGGAGTACAAAGTGCGTCGCCGATATCCCAATATCCAGTTTTATACCGAATTACTATTTCGCGCTGGACTTTGTCGAGTGGACCGACAGAGCTTGCTACTGGAACACACTTAGCAAGCGAGTTACTTGTATCCAAACATGTCATCAAATTAGGGAACCTGGGCGTATTCGCAATAACGACTACATACTTACTAGCTGCGGTAATTCGCGGCATCACCTGCAAGTACGCTGCTCGATACTGATCCGCACTCGCAGTAGCGTCCACTGCGTCATTAAGTAAGGTTAAGTCTGGCTTCACGCGTTCTAGATACCTTAGAGTTTGTTCTCGGTGTTTAGCACAGCTAGCGTTCTTGGCATTAATTTTTCCAGGAGTTAAAACTGGAACAGGACAGCCCGGCATTGCTAGGAGCGTTATGTTCCATTTCTTCGGATCTAGGCTGCCAACTATTGCCGGCCACAACATACGTGCATGACTATCACCTAATACAACTGCTGTATGAGCATTTTTGGATTGCTAGGAGCGTTATGTTCCATTTCTTCGGATCTAGGCTGCCAACTATTGCGGGCCACAACATACGTGCATGACTATCACCTAATACAACTGCTGTATGAGCGTTTTTGGAATCAATAGCTAACGACTCGCAAACACTAGAAATTGTCACGGCATCCGAGCGCTTGCCGGAACACTGACCAAAGCCACCGGTCTTGGCAATAGCGGCGACTTGGGTAATTGATGGTTTGAGCCCGGTAGGTAACGTTGTTACCTGTAGAGATTTAGCCACCAACTTTTGCCAGGCGATTTGATCTGCTGAAGTTTGCGCATTACCACTTGAGGAATTCGTATTGCTTGATGGATCGGGACCGAACTGACCCGCCGACTTCGGTGGAGTCCAAGCACTTGCTTGTGGATTCGCTGCCGGATACAGCAGGAACATCAACAAAGCCGTCAGGCCCAAAGCAATGGACCCTGTGCGCCAAGAAGACTGCTGCACATGTGGACGCATTGCCGTGCGCATCTTTAGGCGCTCTAATTTGGGCAACGGAACTCTCTTAACAGATTGTTCAATCAGCCAATAACTCGCTGTACTGATTAGCACGGTTAAACCAAGCAATGCAAGACGTTTGGACAAGGTGTCTAGATAACCAAGCGGTGCACCAAAGACCACCAGTGGCCAATGCCAGAGGTACAGTGAAAACGAAATTGCGCCAATTGCGCTTAAGGCCCGTAGTGATAAAAGGCGATTAACCAGATCGGGTTTGTCCTGTCCAGCACCAGTAACCAGTAGAAACCCAGTGGCAAGTGCCGGCAAAAACAGCGTATAGCCAAAATTGGCAGGTGAAACGACTAGAAGTGAGATAAACAAGGCGCCTAGAGATAGCGCACGCAGAGGAACCAATACATTTCCAAGACGATTCTTCAGAGCTTGAAAATCAAGCAAACTCAATAGGCCGCCAAGAATGAGTTCCCAAATGCGTCCGAACGAAGAGAAAAATGCTGACTCTGGGTTTGCAGTAAATTCAAAAATAAGCCACAGCGCAGAGAACAAAGTGGCAACGCCGAAAAACACCATCAAACGTCGCTTCCACAATGCTGGATCGCTCTTCATCGCGATCATTCGATGCATGTTTCCAGCGAACAGGAAGAACATTGGCCAAATTAGATAAAACTGCTCTTCAATCGCAAGAGTCCAGTAATGCTGTAGCGGAGACGCTGACAACGTTGGGCCAAAATAATCAACAGCTTGATGTACAAAATTGATATTCGATGCAAATAAGAAAGTCCAAACGGAATCTGATTTAATTTGCGCTGATTGGTTTGCATCTAGCTTGAGACTCGCATAAATATTTATTGCGAGTAGAACCAAAAAAGCCGCCGGGAATATTCGGCGAACTCGTTTGAGATAAAAATTTGACATTGAAATTCGTCCAGGTTTGAACGGATCCGTTTTAGATTCGCTAAATTCCCGATACAAAATTCCGGTAATCAGATAACCAGAAATTACGAAGAAAATGTCTGGGCCGATAAAGCCAGCAGAAAAACCTGGTATTTCAAAATGGAACAAGAGAATCATTAAAACGGCTATCGCACGAAGACCTGCGATGTCATAGCGAAAATCTGGCCGCAAAGTTCTATTCTTCAGTCGCTCTAGCAGCGCAGTCATAGATAAAACTCCTTAGTCAAGGCTCTCTACCTAGTTCCGCAGCTGTTCATTTGCCAATCGTACCTCAACCGCGTAACCAGACTTTCAAGTCTTTTACCCAAATTTTGGCCTTATCCTCGTAAAACTGCGCCAAATTTTTCTGTTGCAGCCAAAATGGCAGCACTTCGGGCGCTGGTGAGCTCGTCTGCTGACAAAGTTCGTTCGGGTGAACGGAATCGAAGCGCAAAGGCTAGCGATTGGTGGCCTTCTGGAATTGGTGAGCCAGTGTAGATATCAAAGAGCCTGACATCCTCAAGTAATTCACCGGCCGCCTCTTTGATGCAGGCAAGTACATCGCCAACCATGATGTTGTTTGGCACCACAAGCGCAATATCTTCCTTTGCGACAGGGTAGGTCCAAATCTTCGGTGCGGTTGGTGTTGTGTTCGCCAACGAAATCAATTCATCTAAATTGATTTCAAAAGCTACCGAGCGTGCTGGCAAACCCGTTGCTGCAGTGACTCGTGGAGACAATTCACCAGCAAGCCCGATTACTGCATTACCAGATTTAATTAGCGCGCAACGGCCCGGATGCCAAGGCGCCACATCGGACACCTGCACCTGTGCTTCAATTCCTAATTCAGTCGCAAGCGCCAGAACGATTTCAATCGCATCGCGCCAAGTAGCAGCGGCGCTACTGCCCCACCAGCCTGAACTCTGCAAAGCGCCAGTGATAACTGCGCCAATGTGTGTTGGCTGATTTGGCACTAGTGCTTGTAATTTCACAATTTCGGTTTGATCTGGTTTTGCCAGAACGGATGGCCGAGGAACTTCTGGGCTGCTTGCAACAGCAAAACTCACACTAGCGATCTCAAATAGTGGTACATCAGAAAAACCTCTGGAGGTATTGCGGTTTACGGCTGAAACCAGACCAGGAAGCAATGTCGAACGCATTAATGGCTGCTCGTCAGATAGCGGGTTTGCTAACTTCACCGTATTGCGGCGAACATCATCCGGCGCAATAGATAACTCGTCTAATTCGTGCTCGCCCATGAATGGGTAATTGCGCACTTCAACAAGTCCCCGGCCCGCAAGGAATACACCAACTCGCCTACGAAGCTTCTGTGCATCGGTTAGACCGCGACCATTAGGCGCAGTTGGCAGACTTGTTGGAACATTGCCATACCCGTCAATACGAATTATTTCTTCGACTAAATCAATTGGACTGGAGAGGTCTGGACGCCATGACGCAGACTTAACCTGCCAAGTTGAATCAGTTTCACTGATCTGGCACCCAAGCGACTTCAGGATGGCAGAAATATTTTGATGTTCGTAAGTGTGGCCCGAAATTCTGTCAGTAAGCGCAGGGTCGAATGCAATTAGCTCGATTTCTGGCGCTGTTTCAACCGCAGTTGTTCCAGCATATGTAGCACCACCATGTTCTATCAGTAGTTGCGCGGCTCGCGCACTAGCAACTGGTGGAATCATTCGATCAACGCCGCGTTCAAACCTGCGCGAAGATTCACTTGAAAGTTTGTGGCGACGACTCATGCGAGCAACAACTACTGAATCAAAATGCGCCGCTTCAATTACGATACGAGTGGTTGCATCGGAAATCTCAGAACTTGATCCGCCCATTGTGCCGGCCAAAGATAACGCGCCTGAATCGTCAGCAATAACTAAATCATCTGCATCCAGTGTTCGTGAAACATGATCGAGAGTTTCTAGGGTTTCACCAGTATTTGCCCGACGAGCGGTAATCGCACCCGAAATTTTGTCGGCATCAAAAGCATGCAGCGGTTGGCCAAGTTCGAACATTACATAGTTTGTGACATCGACAGCTAGCGAGATTGACCTAACCCCTACTGCCGCGAGTCGAGACTTAATGAATCCTGGGGTTGGCGCGCTCGGATCAAAGCTCTCAAGCGTGCGCAATACGAGCAGATCGCAAGCGGCTTTGTCGGCACTTGCCGCCTGTACAGCGTCGCCAGAGGCGACTGGAAGGTCGGCAAGTTGATCGGCTGGGTCAGTAAATGTGACACCAGCAGCAATCGCTGCCTCGCGTGCAATACCGCGCAGACTAAGTGCGTAACCACGATCTGGAGTTACGGCGACTTCCAGAACTTCATCGCCCAATCCAAGAATTGGGAAAGCATCGGCGCCAACTTCAGCAGTACCTGCATCAAGAATGATGATGCCTGAATGATCTTCACCTAATCCAAGTTCACGCGCACTGCACAACATGCCATCAGAAATGTGGCCGTAAGTTTCGCGAGTAGCGATAGTGAAATCACCAGGCAAAGTAGTGCCCGAAAGAGCTACAACGACTAAGTCGCCTTCATTGAAATTACGCGCGCCACAAACGATGCCACGAACACCTGGAGTCTGGGAAGCGCCATTTTCGGTGCCAACTTCAACCTGACACCAGCGAATCGGTTTTTTAAATTCAGTAAGTTCTTCAATGGTTTGCACACGGCCGACAACTAACTGGCCTCGCACATCACCAACAGTTTCAACGCCTTCAACTTCAAAACCAACCGAGAGCAACAACGCAGCCACATCGCGGCCGGACATTTCTTTTGGTAGAGCAACATAGTCACGCAGCCAAGACACAGGAACGCGCATTAGCCACCCAACCCAAAAGCTCGAGTGAAACGAATATCGCCTTCAACCATGTCACGCATATCTGTGATGCCATGACGGAACATCAGAGTTCGCTCTAAACCCATACCGAAAGCAAAACCGGTGTACTCATCCGGATCAATGCCACAGGAAACCAAAACTTTCGGATTGACCATGCCGCAACCGCCCCATTCGATCCAGCCTTCACTACGGCAGGTTCGACATGGCGCACTTGGGTTATCAACTGATGCGCCGCGGCAAGCAAAGCACTGTAAATCAACTTCAGCTGATGGTTCAGTGAATGGGAAATATGACGGACGTAAGCGAGTCACTATGCCAGCGCCGAACATAGTCTGCGCAAAGTGATCAAGAGTTCCCTTTAAGTCGGCCATGGTGATGCCCTTGTCGATAACAAGCGCCTCAACTTGGTGGAAAACTGGTGAGTGAGTTGCATCTAACTCATCAGTGCGAAACACGCGACCAGGACAAACTACGTAAATCGGTAACTCGCGATTTAGCATTGAGCGAATTTGCACTGGCGATGTATGAGTACGAAGCACTAAACCTGAATCTTCGTGTTCAACGAAGAAAGTATCTTGCATCGTTCGAGCAGGGTGGTTAGGTGCAATATTGAGGGCGTCAAAGTTGAACCATTCGGCTTCAATCTCCGGACCTTCAGCAAGTTCGTAACCCAGCGCAAGAAACACATCTGTTATTTGCTCTTGGATTGTGGTTAGTGGATGTCTTGAACCCCGAAGTGATAGCTCGGAAACAGCGGTGACATCTACCGCTTCAGTAAGCAGAATTTCTTCATCACGCTTAGCTTCTAGTTCGGCTGTTTTGGCTTCAAGCGCCTGATTAACGGCGCTGCGGGCTAGTCCCATGCGCTTGCCGGCTTCAACTTTGGCAGCTGGTGGCAAAGCACCGATTTCGCGGTTAGCTAGGGCTAACGGCGAGCGATCTCCTGCGTGCAGAATGCGCGCGGCTTTAAGTTCATCTAAATCACCAGCAGTTGCAATTGCCTCAAGAGCTGCGACTACCTGCTGATCTAAAAATTCAGGAGCCAAAGTGCTGACCTCTACAGGGTCAAACGACTTATTTGGGGCTGACACGATAACTCCTAAGAAAGTGAATTACTCAAGTTTAGTGGGTTTATGTGGCTACTTAGCGGAGCGCTGGGCGCTGGCGCTGGCGTACAAACATACTGCGGTAGCGGTGGCCAAATTCAGGGATTCAGCTTTGCCATAAATCGGAATTGAAACAACTTGATCAACGGCGTCAAGGAGTTCTTGAGGTAGGCCCCAGGCCTCATTTCCAAACACCCACAAAGTTGGCTTGGCTAGGTCAATGCCCGAATCGAATGATTGGCCACTTCCATCAGCTGCCAGAATCTGAAGGCCAAACTGCCGTGCGCTAGCGATGACTTCGAATAAATCGACACTTTCCACACATGGAAGATGAAAAAGTGAACCTGCGGTTGAACGCACAACTTTTGGATTTTGTAGTTCCACCGAATCCGCTGTGGTCAGGACTCCATCTGCAGCTACAGCGTCTGCCACCCGAATAACGGAACCGGCGTTACCAGGATCGCGCACAGATGCCAACGCCACAATGAGTTTGCTGTTTGCATGTAGCACTTCATCTAGTGCGGCATTGGGATTATTTACAACAGCGACCATACCCTGTGGGGTGACGGCGCTGGCTAAAACCTCAATGACTTCTGCAATTACGTAATTGATTTCGATATCCGAATTCGTGGCAGCAGTGACGATGTCTGCGTGACGTTCGGCGGAATCTATAGTTATAAAAAGTTCTTTAACTAAACCGCTGGCAATTGCCTCGCGTACCGCCTGCGGACCTTCGGCAAGAAAAGCCTGCTGAGACGCTCTAAATTTGCTTTCCAATAAACGACGTGCGCGCACTACTTTGAGTGCGCGCACGTTCGTTTCGACGTTTGTCATGTTTTTTGGACTTTAGTCCTTTGGCAGAGCGTTTGCTGCTACCTGAACCAAAGCAGCAAATGTTGCTGGTTCGTTTACGGCTAATTCGGCCAACATGCGGCGATCAACTTCCACCTCAGCGAGCTTTAGCCCCTGGATTAAGCGGTTGTAGGTAAGGCCATTGGCGCGAGCGCCAGCGTTGATGCGCTGAATCCACAACTTACGGAAATCACCTTTGCGAGTGCGACGATCCGCATACGCGTACACCATCGAGTGGGTAACCTGCTCTTTTGCCTTACGGTAAAGGCGTGAGCGCTGGCCACGATAGCCACTTGCCTGCTCTAAAACTTCACGACGTTTTTTCGCCGCATTAACTGCTCTTTTTACACGTGCCATGATTCATTCTCCTTTTTCATGCTCGCAATTAGCGGCCGAGTAGTTTCTTTGCCTTCTTGGCATCGCCTGGGGACAAAACCTGATCAACTGAAAGTCGACGGGTGCGCTTACTTGACTTGCTTTCAAGTAGGTGGCGCTTGTTCGCCTGCTCTTTCATTACCTTGCCGGTACCGGTAATCCGGAATCGCTTCTTTGCACCACTGTGCGTTTTGTTCTTCGGCATTGCCTTTTCTCCTTTTTCCTGGACTTACAAATCTGTGGTGAGTCTTACGACTCGTCCTTCTTTACAGCCGCTTTCTTAGCCGGAGCTTTCTTAACTGCCGCTTTCTTAGCCGGAGCTTCTTCTTGGTCCGTTACCGCCGCCTTCTTGGCCGGAGCTTTCTTAGCGCTTGTTCGCCTGCTCTTTCATTACCTTGCCGGTACCGGTAATCCGGAATCGCTTCTTTGCACCACTGTGCGTTTTGTTCTTCGGCATTGCCTTTTCTCCTTTTTCCTGGACTTACAAACCTGTGGTGAGTCTTACGACTCGTCCTTCTTTACAGCCGCTTTCTTAGCCGGAGCTTTCTTAACTGCCGCTTTCTTAGCCGGAGCTTCTTCTTGGTCCGTTACCGCCGCCTTCTTGGCCGGAGCTTTCTTAACTGCCGCCTTCTTGACTGGAGCATCATCCTGCACTGCTTCAGCTGGTGCTTCGGCTGGTGCTTCGGCTGGTGCTTGTGCGAGCAACTCAACTACCGGAGTTGGTTCAGTAACAACAGGTGCTGGCGTTGTCACAACTTCAACAATTGGCTCAACTACTGCTACAGGCGCCTGGGCAACTGGAGCAACAGTTTCGTCTTCTGGTCTAGAAGTCTTAACTGGTGCGGTTTTCTTGCGAACTGGTGCAAGCACCATGGTCATGTTTCGACCGTCCTGCAAGGGCGCTGATTCAATCACAGCCATCTCACCGATGTCAGCAGCTAGACGCTGCAACAAGCGGTAACCGAGTTCGGGACGTGATTGCTCACGACCGCGGAACATGATGGTGATCTTGACTTTGTCGCCAGCAGTTAAGAAGCGCAAGATGTGACCTCTTTTGGTCTCATAGTCGTGGCTATCAATTTTTGGACGAAGTTTCATCTCTTTGATAACGGTATTGACCTGATTCTTGCGAGACTCGCGTGCTTTAACCGCTGCATCGTATTTGAATTTGCCGAAGTCCATTAGTTTGCACACTGGGGGCTTACTTTCAGGAGAGACTTCAACTAAGTCAAGGTCAGCTTCGAAAGCTAAGCGCAGTGCATCTTCAGTTTTGACAATGCCGATTTGTTCACCGGCAGGGCCAACTAGTCGAACTTCTGGAACGCGAATTCGATCGTTGATGCGGGTCTCGATAGTGATATGTCCTCCTGTGGTCGAGATGTGACAAGTGAAACCACACGACCAGAGGTACGCCCGCAGGCGTTAGTCGCAATTTTGCGACTTCTCTAGACCAACCCGACGCCTTATCAGCGATGCGGGTGGGATGTGAATCCACTTGTAGATGAACCCGCCGTGGCGGAAACATCGGTCATGTGAGAGTGTAGCAAAGTGAACAGCGAGAACACTAATCCAGAAAATGACGCAATTGACGCCGCTAGAGACTTAGCGGCCCTATCTGCCGTGGAAATCCTTAGTTTGCACATTGTTGACTTAATGACGGCTGCAGCGGTGAAATTAGGCGAATTTACGGGAACTACCACTGATTTAGCGGAATCTCGGATACTAATTACCGCGCTAGCTGGGTTAGTTGATGCCAGCGCCCCTGATTTGGGCGCACATCACGCGGCGCCAATGAGAGATGGCTTGCAAACCTTGCAGCGCTCATTTAAGGAACGCTCTGCCATCAAAGATGAGCCAGGTATGGGTCCGGGCGAGAAATACACCGGGCCGGTTTACTAAATCAAGCTCTTTTC
>Ga0194055_10002067_pt1 | contig 16107 bp, 14 predicted proteins | sample SepL449m_MetaG_FD_155482 | JGI IMG/M metagenome (GOLD analysis project Ga0194055, IMG submission 155482) | Anoxic zone freshwater microbial communities from boreal shield lake in IISD Experimental Lakes Area, Ontario, Canada - Sep2016-L442-9m | ecosystem: Environmental > Aquatic > Freshwater >... | reverse complement strand
ACGAGCGCCTTGGGAAGACCAAGTTCGCCGAAGGTGCTCACTGGCACGAATGCAGTGGTGTCCTCTGCGGCGACGTCAGCAACTACTGACTGGCCATTGGCAGGGGTGTTCTCGGTGCTATCGGATATGTCCGACTCCGGAAATACGGGCACAGCAGGATCAAGCAGGGCAGTCATCGTAGACCTCTCATTGAGCGAACAAACCGCGTCAATGAAGGCTTCCTAGGTGACGCGAACTTAGCTTCTTTCCACGAGGGTACCGGCGGTTAGCCCAGAACGACGAATCGCGCAGCCCGTGGGCTCGGCGTTGTGCGTGGATTTACCGACGATCGTGAGAGCCCACAACTGCCTCTGACCAGTGCTAGACGACCACTCTCGTGCTGATCGGAGCCGCGCGTTTGCGCGCACTGCGCGAGCCTTCGCACCCTGGTCGACGCGACCCTGCGATAGCGATCCAGCCAGGCACGTTGCCGCATGTGGTGGCTCCCAAACAGCCGACATCTCTGACACGCCCTAGGCACCGGGGTGCAGGGCGCGGCAGGATGCACGAGTGCAGATCCAGAGTGTGAACCCCGCCGACCTGTCTGATGTCGTCGCCACGATCGAGGCACCTACCGTGGCGGATGTGGTCGATGCCGCACGCCGTGCACATGCGGCTCAGCGAGCCTGGGCCGATGTTCCTGCGCCGGTGCGTGGCAGGGTGATCGCCGCCGTGGGGCGTTTGGTTGAGTCCAACAAGGCCTCGCTCGCTGCGTTGATCACGCGTGAGGTCGGTAAGACTTACGCCGAGGCGCTCGGAGAGGTCCAAGAGGTGATCGACACGTGCGATTTCTTCCTAGGCGAAGGTAGACGGCTCTATGGCCAGACCGTCCCCAGTGAGATGCCCGATAAACAACTGTTTACCTACCGGGCACCAGTCGGCACCGCATTCATCATCACGGCAGGAAACTTCCCCACCGCTGTTCCGTCGTGGTATCTCGTGCCAGCACTGCTATGCGGAAACACGGTGTTGTGGAAACCGGCCGAGGTTACCCCTGCAATCTCGGCGGCCTTGACCTCGATCTTTCATGCTGGCGGCGTACCCACGGATGTCCTCATCACAGTGGTGGCCGAGGGTGCCACAACTGCTGCAGCACTGGAGATTTCGCTCGACGAAGGTTTGATCCAAAAGGTCGGCTTCACTGGCTCGACTGCCGTGGGTCGCCAAATCGGTGCGCTCACGGGCCGACACTTGCAGTCGCCGTGCCTCGAACTCGGTGGCAAGAATCCGATGGTCGTGATGCCCGACGCCGATGTGGATCTGGTCATCGAAGGTGCCCTGTTCTCTGGCTTCGGTACCTCAGGCCAGCGTTGCACCTCATTGGGCACGCTGTGGGTTCACGATGACGTCTACGAAGCCGTGAAGGCGCGCTATATCCGCAGCGTTGAGACAGCGATCATCGGCGACCCTCGCGGGGACGTCCTCTACGGACCGATGATTTCTGCGGCCTATCTCCGGACGCATGAACGCAACCTGGAGCTCGTGGCCGATCACCATCGAGTGCACGGTTCAACTGGGGTTGGCCAGATCACAGCGGACAACCCACGCGCTGGCTTCGTCGGAGACCCCGACGTCGGGGTGTTCGCGCATCCGACCATTGTCGAAGGGGTGCGCGCCGGCGACGCCCTGTACGACACCGAGACCTTTGGTCCACTTGTCGGTCTGGGCAGGTTCTCTTCGCTCGACGAGGCCATCGAACTATCCAATGGTCACGGCTATGGCCTCTCGTCCTCGATCTATACGACCTCGCCGGATTCGGTGTGGAGGTTCCGGTCGCGGATCGGCTCGGGCATGGTCTCTGTCAACAATTCGACGTCGGGCGCTGAGGCGCACCTGCCCTTTGGCGGCAATGGTCGCTCGGGTAATGGATCGAGGCAGAGCGGCATGTGGGTTCTCGACCAGTTCACGCGGTGGCAGGCCGTCAACTGGGATTGGTCGGGTCGCTTGCAGAAGGCGCAGATGGACGTCGTCGAGCTGCCCTCGGATCCTTCCTTCCGCCTATGACTAGTTCGATGCCGGATTCGATCGGTTGTGGCATTGCAGCGCGCGCAGACGTCGTGATCAGCTGAGGCGGTCGTGCACTCATACGCCGCTGGCACACGAAGGTATGGGGCGGTCTTGCACACCCGCACGGAAGTGACGGGCGCTGACATCACCTGTGGCGAAGTTCGCAGCGTCACTGTCCAACGCGCGGGCACTACGCACGTCATCGAGATCTCCTGCGTGCTAGTGGCTGCGGGCGCGTGGTCGGAAGCGGTGGGCCAACTGGTCGGGGTCGACTTGCCGGTTCGTCCGCTGCATCGCGAGATCGTGGTCACTGGGCCAGGCCGGGCGTCGACGCGAAGGTCATTGCCCGACTTCCTATCATGATCGATGCCACCTCGACCTTCTACTTCCACGCGGAAGGCGCCCGTGTCCTGAGCGGTTGGAGCGACCCGACGACAGAGTACGGATTCGATCTGTTTCCCGACCCCGGATATGTGGAGAGATTGATTCTTCAGGCCGCGGATCGAGCCCCGGTGCTGCTTGGCGCTGAGGTGGTCGGCGGCCCTGCCGGGCTCTATGAAGTGAGTCCAGATCACGACGGCATCGTGGGCGAATCATCAACAGTCTCAAAGGTTCTCTACGCCACGGGATTCTCGGGTCATGGATTCTTGTACGCCCCTGCGCTCGGCGAGGTCCTGCGTGATCTCGTCCTTGGGCGTCCACCCGAGATTGACGTCTCCGCTCTCACCGCCGACCGTTTCGAGCAGGGCAATCACCGTGGTGAGCGCCACCTAGTCTGAGTGGCAGCACCCAATCGCTCAGCACCCAATCGCTCAGCACCCAATCGCTCAGCACCCAATCGCTCAGCACCCAATCGCTCAGCACCCAATCACTAGCCGCGCGTGACGAGACCCAACGCGGCTGCGATGCCGAGAACTGATCGTGGCGCATATGCAGAGCGCCACAGGCCCGCGTGTGCAGCTTGAATTGCCCAAGCGTGGTCCGGGTGCGGAAGTTCGGCGTCGGGCCGCGCGAGGGAGCCGGACGAACGTAAGTCGTGCACTAGCAGCGCGGCCATCACTGTGTTCGAGGTCGCCGGATCGAATACTTCAACGCCGAAGCGGTGAGCTCCCGAGTACGCGGCGGCGAGTGCTCGGTTCTTCACCACCGATCGGGTTCGCGTTGCCGGTGCAACGTTGAGTGAAGTCCACACGCCATCGTGACGAGATGTTGTCGCGCGCCAACGTTGCAGTCGCTTGGCCAGTGCGTAGTTAGGGCCTTGTTGTGTGACGAGGCAGTCGGCAATGCCAATCTCGCCGTGATCGGTATTGATGGTGTCTGGGTAATTGGGGGCGAAGTGGCCAGTTATCCGAAGTGGGAGTTGAGCGATCCCCGAGAGTCCGCGCGCCTCCCATCGACGACGTGATTCCGCGACGGCATCCGCTGAAACCGCATACACGTCAGTGGGTGTGGCCAGGAACGCCAGACCTATGTCTGAGCGCTCGGATGTCAGCCCCGCGGCGAGGGCATCGGCCGCTAGTGCGACTCGCAGGTGTGTAGCACCGTCAGCGTAGGTATACGTGCCAAGCGTGTACGGCCCTTCGAGACCCGCGAGCCAGGTGTGCACCTCGGGCAGCGAGCGGATCAGGTCGACGCCAGCGATAGCGGCTACGGCGTCGTCGTCCTGTGGTGCGCTGCCAAGGGGAATCGGGATCGTCACCCGACCAGCCGATGAGCGAGCGACGTCGATGATCCGGCTCCACAGTTCGGGACGCGGCAGATCAACCGCGACTACATGCGCCCCCCAGCGCAGAAGCGATCTGAGTGGACCCATCTCGGATCCAGCGCCGAGAACGACCACAGTGATATCGGATAGATCGAGCCAGCCGGGGTTGTCGAGCACGTCGTTGATCGCCTGGGTGAATCCGGGTTCAACAACACCCGCGGATGTCCAGGCATCGAGTCGCTTTCGAACTTCGAGACCAAAGAGGCGTTTGCCTCGGTAAGGCACAGACAGGCCCGGATCTCGGCCGGCGCGTCCACTTATGGTCACCGACGAATAGGCAGGCTCACGAAAACTCGCCAGTGCGTGGGCAAGTGGGATCACATCACCGTCGCGGACGAAGCGCGATTGACGGTGCAACTCGGCGAGGCCGGAGCGTGCGATCGAGTCGGCGTGCTCGGAGCTTCGCGCGCCGAGCACCACCAGATCTCGGAACGGTCTGATGTAGTCCGAGCGCCAGTTGCTGACAGCGCTGATGCTCGTGGCCATCGAGGGATCGATCCCGCGCACCGCAGTGCTGAGCACCGAACGGGCTACCGACGACGTGCTCACTCGATGGTCGGCTGCTGCCGCAAGGTCGACTCCGCGATCTGGGTCGCGTGCTTCCTCGTTCGGCATGGGCCTATTCCACCACCTGAGTGTTTAGCGTGCTGTCTCGGCCATCAGTACTCCGCAAAGCACGATCGCCCCGCCCAGAATTTGCAGCGACGTCAAGGCTTCACCGAGGAACGCGAATGCGATGAGCGAAGCGATCAGTGGTTCGGTCATCCCAACGATCGAAGCCTGGGTCGCGCGCAGGTGCCGAAGTGATGACAGAACAAGAGCAAAGGGGATGACTGTTCCGAGTATCACCATCCATGCGATCAGCCACCAGTCAGCGACCGTTGGTCCGTTGGCGCCGAGGATGCTGACCGACGACGTCAGCGTGTTCCACGGGAACGTCCACCAGGGTTGGACGACGGCCCAAAAGACTGCGGCGCAGCCGAACCCCCACATGGTGAGCGATACCGGATCGCGGTGGGCCACGAGTCGCTCGCCCACGACGAAGTACAGCACCAGCGACACTGCTGCTCCGAATGCGGCGGTAATCCCGATCACGTCGAGTGTGAAGCCTTGCCACACCTCGGCCACCATCGCGAGGCCCAACAGTGCGAGCACCAGTGCACCGAATACTCGATTGCGAACTGGTTCGTGCATGACGAACCGAAACCACAGCGCCACCATGATCGGCGCGGTGAACTCGAAGATGAGGCTCACCCCGATGGGGAGACGTTCGATCGAGAGGAAGTACATCGACTGGGTCGCTGCGATACCGAAAACTCCATAGATGGCGAGTCGACGAAGTTCGCCCTTCCTCAACCGAAACGCTTTGCGATTGGTCGCCGCGACAATCGCGAGTAACACGATGAAGGCGCACGTGACGCGCAGCTGGGCCAAGCGCATCCAAGGAATGCCATCAAGGAGTAAGTACTTGCAGACCGTTCCGTTGAGTGAGAACAGCACTGAGGCCAGCAGATAGGTCAGGTACCCGAGTGCCGGTCGACGATCGACTTGGACAACTTGGGGCGCTTCGAAGATGGTCACGGTAAGGGCGCACCCGGCACGGCTCCAGCCGCTGCATAAACGTCCATCGTGCGACGAGCGACGACGTCCCAGCCGAAATATGCCTTGGCTCGGATTCTGCCGAGTTCGCCCATTTCACCGGCACGCACGGGATCCTCGATGAGACGGTTCACGGCAGCTGCGAAATCGCGCTCAAAAGTTGCGGTGTCGTTGACGTCGTAGTGCACGAGGATCCCGGTCTCGCCGTCAGCGACTACCTCGGGAATTCCGCCAACGTCCGATGCTACGACTGCAGTGGAGCAGGCCATTGCTTCTAGATTCACGATGCCCAATGGCTCATAAACCGAGGGACACAGGAAAGCGAGGGCGTGGGTGAGGAGTTGTTGGATAACCTGTCGGGCGGCGTGTTCGTGAATCCACACTACGTCCCGCACGGTCTGCAAATCCCTTACTGCTGAGGCTGTTTCGGCACCGATCTCAGGAGTGTCCGGTGCGGAAGCGCAGAAGACGAACTGAACCCGCGGATCGATGTGCCTGGCGGCATTGAGCAGATGTGGGATGCCCTTCTGGCGAGTGATGCGTCCGACAAAGACGACGTAGGGCCGGTCGGGATCGATTCCATATGTGGGCAACAGGTCTGACGCGGCTGACGGACTCCACGAGACGGTGTCGATTCCGTTGCGTACCACGTGCACGCGGTCGGGATCCAAAAAGGGATACACGGTAAGGACATCGCGGCGCATTCCGTCGGAGACCGCGATGATCGCGGCCGCCTCGCGGTACGTACTCGATTCGATCCACGACGACGTCTGGTAGCCACCGCCCAGTTGCTCGGCCTTCCACGGTCGACGTGGTTCGAGCGAGTGGGCAGTGATCACGTGTGGGATTCCATACAACTCGCCAGCAAGGTGACCCGCGAAGTTCGTGTACCAGGTATGTGAGTGGACCACGTCGCGCTGATCGAGTAGCCGAGCCATATCGAGATCGACGGCGAGTGTCTGCAGCGCAGGATTGGCATCGGCGAAGTCAGCGGGTACGACGTGGCCGTGGGCGCCAATTCGGGTTGGCCCGAAAGCGTGCACGCGTATATCGGCTAATGGTCTGAGCTCGCGAACGAGCTCATCGACGTGCACACCTGCACCGCCATAGACATCAGGCGGCCATTCTTTTGTGAGAATCCCTACTCGCAGCACAGACGACACCCTAGACGGCGGTCTACGCTGGGGGTGTGGCCAACCGCGACGTACTCGGAATTGTGCTCGCCGGCGGCGAGGGCAAGCGGCTCATGCCGCTCACGGCAGACCGTGCCAAACCCGCGGTTCCCTTCGGTGGTGCATATCGACTCGTTGACTTCGTACTGTCGAATTTGGTCAACGCTGGCTACCTGAGGATCTGTGTACTCACCCAGTACAAGTCGCACTCGCTCGACCGTCACATCACTACGACATGGCGGATGTCGACACTGCTTGGCAACTACATAACTCCGGTGCCAGCGCAGCAACGGCTCGGGCCACGCTGGTATACAGGAAGCGCTGACGCGATCTTTCAGAGTTTGAACCTCGTCTATGACGAGAGCCCTAAGTACGTCGTCGTCTTTGGTGCAGATCACGTTTACCGCATGGATCCTGAGCAGATGGTGCGCCAGCACATGGAGTCTGGCGCGGGAGTCACCGTGGCGGGAATCAGGGTCGCCAAGGAACAGGCGTCAGAGTTTGGCGTCATCGAGACAGGTTCGGATCGTCGCACGATCACCCGCTTTCTGGAAAAGCCTGCTAGCCCGCCGACTATCCCGGGCGATCCCGATCATTGCTTCGCGTCGATGGGCAACTACGTCTTCAGCACTGATGTTTTGGTCGAAGCGTTGCGAGTGGATGCAGCGGATGAATCATCCATGCATGACATGGGCGGCGACATCATTCCTATGCTGACTTCACAAGGTATCGCCGAGGTGTACGACTTCGACGAGAACGTCGTGCCAGGTTCTACTCATCGCGACCGCGGCTATTGGCGCGATGTCGGAACTCTTGACGCGTACCACGATGCGCACATGGATCTCGTGTCGGTGCATCCGGTGTTCAATCTCTACAACCGGCAGTGGCCGATCCTGTCGCACTTACCGCCGCTACCTCCCGCCAAGTTCGTCGAAGGCGGGAATAGTCACGAGTCGATGGTCGGTGCAGGATCGATCATTTCGGGAGCGCACGTGCGTAACTCAGTGCTCTCCTATGACGTCAACATCCGTGAGGGCGCATACGTTGAAGGTGCCGTCCTTATGCCGGGGGTCAAGATCGGCCGCGGGGCAGTCGTGCGTCGCGCAATCCTGGACAAAAATGTCATAGTTCCCGATGGCGCCCAGATCGGGGTGAACGGCGATACAGATCGTGAGCGGTACACGATCAGCCCCGGTGGGATTGTCGTGGTGGGTAAGGGCCAGAAGGTCGAACTCGGTTAGCGGTTAGCCCTACGCAGTTTTAGTTTGGTGAGTCGGCGCGTCGTTGCTCGGCTCAGATCTTTCGCCCAGATCGATAATGGCCGTGCTGAGATCCACTAGATCTGCAAGATCGACAAGATCCACTGAGTCGGCGCCTGCGGCCCGCACGTGTTCAAGGGCTTCAGTTCGCACTTGCGCACGGGCCCGTCGACCGGGGCTCTGCCAGCCACACGAGCACTCGGCATGCATGAATCTGCCGTCGATGATCTGCACCTCATGGAGCCCCCGGTGCGTCGATCCAGAAGTGGTTGACACGTCTGCAACGTTAGCGGGGCGGGAGGACTGGGGCGAGGTTTTGGCCGAGAAATTCAGGCTCGAGAGAGTGAAATCAATCATCACTATCCGAAGCGACCCGAAATGTAGTCCTCGGTGGCCTGTTCTCCAGGATTAGAGAAGATCTGCTCGGTGGGAGCGATCTCGACGAGCCGGCCGGGTTGACCGATAGCTGGCAGGTTGAAGAACGCGGTGGTTTCGGAGACGCGTGCGGCCTGTTGCATGTTGTGTGTGACGATCACGATGGTGAAGTTCAGCTTCAACTGCTCGATGAGATCCTCGATGGCCAGGGTCGAGATCGGGTCGAGCGCCGAGCAAGGTTCGTCCATGAGAAGCACCTGGGGCTCGACCGCGATCGCGCGCGCGATGCAGAGCCGCTGCTGCTGGCCACCTGAGAGCCCTGCGCCCGGTCGGTCGAGTCGATCCTTGACCTCATCCCAGAGGTTGGCGCCCCGGAGGGACTTCTCGACTACCTGCTCGAGTTCGGCTTTGCTGCGTCGGGCTCCGTCGAGGGTGAGCCCGGCTGTGACGTTCTCGCGGATGGTCATGGTGGGGAACGGGTTCGGACGTTGGAAGACCATGCCGATGGTGCGGCGGACGTTCACCGGGTCGACGTCGGCACTGTAAATATCCTCGCCATCGAGCAGCACCTTGCCGGTGATGTAGGCCCCAGGTATCACCTCGTGCAGGCGGTTCAACGTGCGCAGCACCGACGACTTGCCGCAACCAGATGGGCCGATGAAAGCCGTCACCGAACGAGGCTCTACTGCCAGGGTCACGTTCTCGACAGCTTTGAAGCTGCCGTAATAGATGTCCAGATCTGCGACATCGATGCGCTTGGCCATGGTGTGAGTGTTCCTCGTGTTCCGCGTGTGTCAGGACTTCTTGGCGCCGGTGAGACGTGCGATGACCTTGGCTCCTGCGTAGAGAATCATGATGAGCACGATGAGCGTAAGGGCTCCACCCCAAGCTCGAGCGCGCGAGGCGTCCGTGCCGCTCGTGAACTGATCCCAAATGAAGGTCGGCAGCGCCGCCTGGGGCCCCTTGAACGGGTTGCTATTGATCGACTGAGACAGGAAAGTGGTCAGCAACAGTGGTGCTGTTTCACCTGCGACCCGCGCGATCGAGAGCATCGCGCCGGTGATGATTCCACCGAGCGCGGTCGGTAGCACAACCTTCAAGATCGTTTTCCAGCGCGGGATTCCGAGTGCGAGGGAAGACTCGCGCAAGTCTCGCGGCACCAGTCGCAGCATCTCTTCGGTGGACCGCACGATCACGGGAAGCATGAGAATCGCCAGGGCAAGCGAGGCTGCGAATCCAGAGCGGGGCAGCCCGAGGGTAAGAATGAAGGCGGTGTAGATGAACAGACCGATGACTACCGAGGGCACGCCGGTCATCACATCGACGAAGAAACTGATAGCCGACGACAGCCGTCGGGATTTCGCCTCGGGCGCGTACTCGACCAGGTAGACCGCAGCCAGCACTCCTATGGGGACCCCGATGAGCGCGGCAAGACCTACTTGCTCAAGGGTTCCGATCAGTGCGTGGTAGAGCCCGCCGCCTTCTGAGCGCGGCGAAACGTTGCGCATCGACGTCGTGAAGAACTGCGCGGAAAATACTGGGAAGCCTTTGACGAGCACCGTCCCAAGCACGGCGACTAGCGGGGTTACCGCTATGAGGAACGCCGCATAGACGGTGGTGGTAGCGAGTCGGTCGACCGCATGGCGGCGGCCTTCGACGGTGAAACTCCAACCGGTCTGACCGATGACGAACAGAAGTACTGCGACCAAGAACGTGCCGGCGACTCCGTCGACGACGGTGAGAACGTTGAGTAGGTAGGCGGCGAGTAGGGACGTGAGACCGACAGCCCCGACACCCCAGCGCGGTAGCCGTCGCCCAGCGAGGGCGTCTTGCAGCAACGAGGTTGACCGTTCGAACTCGCCGGACCCGACCGTGGCCATTAGTTGCCGCCCCGGAATTCGGCGTGCCTAGAGATGATGCCGCGGGCTACGACGTTGACAACCAAGGTGATGATGAACAGCACGAGGCCGCTGGCAATCAGCGCAGACAGTCCGGTGGACCCGGCCTCGTTCCATCGCAGGGCGATATTTGCCGCGAAGGTATTGCCGCCGGGCTCGGTGAAGTGCCAGTTGATTGAGTTCGAGGCCGACAAGATCAGGGCTACGGCGATCGTCTCGCCCAGTGCTCGTCCCAGACCCAGCATCGCCGCGGAGATCATGCCCGGCTTGGCGAAGGGGAAGATGGCTTGCCGGACCATCTCCCATCGGGTGGCACCTAGTGCCAGCGAGGCCTCGATGTTGCCTCGTGGCACCTGGGTGAAGACTTCGCGACTCAGCGCCGAGATTGTCGGCAGGATCATGATCGCCAGCACGACTCCCGCGATGAAGATTGACTTCGAGTACTGGCCTAGGTCGTTGCGGAAGATTGGGATAAAGCCCAGGTAGTCATTGAGCCACTGGCCTAGGCCCTGCATGTGTGGAGTGAGGAATTCCAGGCCCCACATGCCGAAGATGATGGATGGAACTGCCGCGAGCAGGTCGGTCGAGAAGGCCAGGATTGCCGACATCCGTCGGTGCGCATAGTGCGAGATGAACAGCGCGACGCCGATACCCACAGGCACTGCCAGGATCATCGCGATTATCGACGTCATCAGGGTGCCGAAGGCGAGCGCGGCGATTCCGAAAACGGGTGGAGTTTGGTCGGGGAACCATTCAGACGTCGTGAAGAAGTTTGCGGTGTTGACCGTGAACGAGGGGATCGAGCGCCACACGAGGAAGAGCGCGATGAGCGACATCGTGAGCAGGATGGCGATTCCCGCGATGCGCGATAGGCCGCGGAACACGGTGTCACCACGCCTGACGGACTTGCCCTTGATCCCACTCGACGCCGTCGGCGCCGGCGTGGCAGGGAGTTCGCGCGTCGAGCTCATGTGGTCCACCAGAAGGAGAGCCCCCGAGGGCTGAAAGTCAAGGTCCGGGGGCGGCGATGCTCTCGCTGCCCCCGGACCTCAATCTAGCGTCAGGCAGAGATCGCTGACACGGAAGTATGTACCTTCGTTAGCAAGTCGCCAGTGATTGCGACGTAGCCGTTTTCGGTGAGCTTGCTTTGGCCTTCGTCGCTCGATGTGTAGGTGAGGAACGACTTGGTCAACTCCAGGGCAGCTGAGTCAAGCCCCTTCTCGCAGGTGATCTCGTAGGTGACGAGCACGATCGGGTAGCCGGTCTTGGTGGTGTAGTCGATCGTAAGAGCCAAGTCGTTCCCAGTGCCGGCGACGGTGGCGGCCGAGATGGTCGTCGCAGCATTTGCGGAGGTGGCCTCGATCGCGCCGCCTCCGTTGTCGACCGACGCCACCGCTAGGGATGCGTCCTGGGCGAACGAGAGCTCGACGTAGCCGATCGAGTTAGCGGTGCTCTTCACCGAAGTCGTGACACCGTCTGAACCCTTGGCGCCCTGACCGCCTGGCGCCTTCCAGTCCTTGCCCTTGTCGTACGTCCAGACACTCGGGGCGGTGGCGGTGAGGAACTTGGTGAAGTTATCGGTGGTTCCGGATGAATCGCTGCGGTGGAACTGGGCAATGGTCGCGTCAGGTAAGGCTGCACCTGCGTTGGCTGCTGCGATCGCAGGATCGTTCCACTTGGTGATGGTGTTGGCGAAGATTCCGGCGATCACATCAGGTGTGAGCACCAGCTTGTCGATGCCAGAAACGTTGTACGCGAGGACGATTGCGCCGCCGACCATGGGGATGTCGATAGCTGCACCCTTGGCGCAACGCGCGTCTGCTGCGGGGCGGTCAGCGTCCTTCAGAGCTGAGTCAGACCCGGCGAATGCGGTCTGGCCGTTGCTGAAATCAGTGACTCCAGCTCCGGAGCCATTGGCCTGGTAGTTGATCGTCGCTCCGGTGCAGGCGGTTTGATAGGCGTTGATCCAGTCGGCCATTGCGTTCTTCTGAGCGCTTGAGCCCGATGCCTTGATCTCGCCTGATACGCAGGGCTGGCCACCGATGGTTGAGCCGGAAGCCCCGCCGCCACCGTCTGAACCACATGCGGATAGGGCAAGGGCCCCGATCATGGCCAGGGCGGCGAATTGGGAAGTGCGCGAGATGGTCACGTGAATGTCCTCCATTGGACGTTGGCCACTTGTCGTGTCTTATTGACGCTAGGAGGGTTGGTGGCCGAACAGGCCGAAGTCACGTAAACAAAAGGTGAACAATAAGGAAACAAACAGCATTGACGCAGAGCGCGAGCCTTCGAACTCGAGCCTTCGAACGCGAGCCTCAGAACTCGAGCCGGTCTATCGCGATCACGGTGCCTTCATCGTCGCGATGCACGACGATCGCGGCGCCTGGCTTCAGCCGCGGATCAAGTTGGGCGCGCAGGTCGCCCGACTCAGTGGCCAGTCCAAGCTCGGTGGCGAGAGCCTTCAGCAGAATCGGAAGTACGGGTCGGTGCGTGCACCACAGCACCGCACCGGCGTGACCGAGTTGCTGACGGACAGCCTCGACCGTGTCGTTGGGGTCGTGCACACAGGCACGCTCACTGAACGCAGGCTCCACAGCGATCTCTAGGTGCTGTGAATTCGCGAACGGAAGCACACTGGTCCGGCAGCGTGCGGCATCGGAAGAGATCACTGTTGTGAGTCCGTATGCGGCAAGCAATGGCACGAGATAAGTGGCGTGACGCTCGCCCTCTGCATTTAGTGGGCGCTGGTCGTCCTCGGCCGCGTCCCGGTGACCTGATTCGATCCATGCGGCTCGCTTGGTGGCTTCCGCATGGCGCAAGATCACGAGCGCCGTGGTGGTCGGAATGCCCAGTGCCTGGTTGACGACGTCGCGCTCACTGGGGTAAGTCAGCAGTGCCTGCGCCTCGTCGCCTGTCACCCAACGAACCTCGTCAACCTCGCTGTCAGGTTCGCGGCTATCGACGCCGCTAACGCTGGCACGCCAATACTTGACCCGCTTGGCGACTCCGTCGATCTGATAGTAAGAACTGGGCAAGGCAGGCCCAAGCGTGCAGTGCACTCCCGTTTCTTCATGCACTTCGCGGACGGCAGCGACCTCGTGTCGTTCGCCTGTCTCGAGCTTGCCCTTGGGTAGCGACCAGTCGGCGCGATACGGACGGTGCACCACCAGAACTTCGGGTGCCAGTGCACCTGCGCGCACCACCACGGCCCCTGCAGCCTCGATGGAAATTGACGTTGACTGGGACATTACTTAACGCCACGCGCAAGTTGTCGGTGCTCGTCTCTGGCTTCGCGCCACAGCCCCTTGGTCAGAAGTTGCGCTCGTGCTTCGCGTTCGCGCGACGATGCGACGAGTACACCGCACGCGAAAGCTTCAGCGGCGGTGAGTGGAAAGGCTGCATCGCCGATTCGTTGACGGACTAGATCTTGCTGAATCACTGCGTCTTGTGCGAGACCGAGTGGCTCACTGACCGACGCCCAAAGCCTGGCGAGGTGCTGGCACGACTTGCCGAATACCGGCGCACCGACCTCGGCTGCGTATCGTGCGCGCTTCGCGGCTATCCGCACCGCGTGCCACTCCTCGGACGCATCGGTGGGCTCTAACTTTTCGAGAGCGCGGGTCGCTTTCCGGTCGGCGGCAAGGACTCTGGGGGCAAGAACTTTCGACGCCCGGCGTGATGCGACTCTGGTGTAGCGCGGCGTGTTTGCAGCAGCACGCAACTGGACGCGCAAATCTCCCGCTCGATCGCTGCGGACGTCGGCCGCTGCGGACGCAACTGCCTGTGAGTGCTGAGCGCGCAGCCATGGGACTAGAGCGGTGACAAGCCGCTCATCTTCCGAGCTGATCGTCGAATCGTTGGCTTCAGTGATCGATGCACGTCGTCCGCTTTCCAGCAGTTCGATGAAGACTTCGAGATCGCGTGCAGGAGCAAGTCGACTGGCATACCAAGCAAGTTCTGGCCGCAGGGCTGAGGCGACATCTCCCACGAAAAGGTCGCCATAGATGCGCAAACCCGAGCGGAGGCGACGGGCAGCCACTCGAGCACTGTGCACAGCGTCTGGTCGGTCATCAGCGATGCCACGCTCAGCCTCAAGCAGGGCCGCCGTTTGACTACGGAAATGGGCGAGGATCGCAACTCCTACTGTGGAATCGCGGCTTACTGGAACGGCTTGCGGGAGGGCGAGATCTGGGTCTCTCGAGTTGTTAGCGGCAACCGAGGAATCCGGCGCCTCGTTCACGGTGTTGGCTGAACTCGACGGGACTGGTGCGCGATGAGCACGGCGTGGATATCGCGCAGGGGAGCCCCGTCGTCGCGAAGGTGTACGCGTTGCCACCCACCTTGCGAATCAAGATGCCAGGTAGACATACCTGGATCAAAGGCCATGTCGATCAAGTCGGACAACTGCTGCACGTGTGTGGGGCTGCCAAGGCGAACCAGCACCTCGACTCGTCGATCGAGGTTGCGGTGCATGAGATCTGCAGATCCGATCCATACCTCTGGCGAACCAGCGTTGCCGAATTCGAAGATTCGTGAATGCTCGAGGAATCTGCCCAGCACACTTCGCACTCGGATGTTCTCGGAGAGCCCGGGCACTCCTGGGCGCAGTGCGCAGATACCGCGCACCCAGACGTCGACAGGAACGCCGGCCTGCGCGGCCCGGTATAGGGCATCGATGGTGGCCTCGTCGACCAAGGAGTTGCACTTGATCCGCACGTGTGCGGGCAGGTCCGCTCGATGGTTCTCAACTTCGCGGTCGATTCGTTCGATCAAGCCGGCGCGGACCGAATGTGGTGCGACGAGAAGCCGTGAGAACTCAGTCTCCATCGAGTACCCAGACAGCACATTGAACAGCCGCGCTACGTCGTCGCCGACTTCCTCATCAGTGGTGAGTAGGCCGACATCTTCATATAGCCGAGCGGTTTTCGGGTGGTAGTTGCCGGTACCTAGGTGTACGTAGCGTCGCAGTTTATCGCCATCGTCGCGAACAACCATGGAGAGCTTGCAGTGCGTCTTAAGGCCGACTAGCCCGTAGACGACGTGGCAGCCAGCTTGCTCAAGCTTGCGCGCCCAGTCGATGTTGGCCTGCTCGTCAAAGCGGGCCTTGATCTCGACGATGGCCAATACCTGCTTGCCTTCTTCAGCCGCAGCCACCAGTGCGTCGACGATTGGTGAATCACCGCTCGTGCGGTAGAGGGTCTGCTTAATTGCCAGCACCTTCGGATCGGTGGCAGCTTGCTCAAGAAAGCGTTGGACGCTGGTGGAAAATGAGTCGTAAGGATGATGAAGAAGTACCTCGTGGTCACGCATCGCCTCGAGAACGTCTGGGGGAGAAGCGGTTTCAACCTCGGCAAGTTCGCGGCTCGTGCGCGGAAGGAATGCAGGGTATTTCAGATCGTCGCGCGGGGAGCGGTCGATGGCCCAGAGTGCGGTGAGATCTAGCAGACCGGGGATGCGGACTACCTCACCGATGCCAATGCCAAGTTCGCGCTCGAGGAGGTCGAGAACATAAGGGTCGATACTCTGTTCGACCTCGAGGCGGACCGGCGGCCCGAATCGTCGACGCATGAGTTCGCGTTCGAGGGCGAGAAGAAGGTTTTCGGCGTCGTCCTCTTCAACTTCGAGGTCTTCGTTACGCGTGACGCGGAAGACGTGATGTTGGAGCACCTGCATCCCCGGGAAGAGGACGTCGAGGTGAGCGGCCATGACGTCCTCGAGTGGAACGAACCTCGACGAGCCGACCGGCACCAACCGGTTAAGGATTGGCGGCACCTTTACGCGGGCGAACAACTCGTTCCCGCTGATGGGGTTTCTGACCACGACCGCGAGATTGAGCGAGAGCCCGCTGATGTAGGGGAATGGGTGCGCCGGATCAACAGCGAGCGGGGTGAGAACAGGGAAAACCCGCTCATGGAAGAACTGGCTGAGTTCGGCTTGCTCGCTTTCGGAGGCTTCGTCCCAATGCAGGATGTGGATACCCTCGGCTGTCAGCG
>Ga0194055_10002065_pt1 | contig 16114 bp, 6 predicted proteins | sample SepL449m_MetaG_FD_155482 | JGI IMG/M metagenome (GOLD analysis project Ga0194055, IMG submission 155482) | Anoxic zone freshwater microbial communities from boreal shield lake in IISD Experimental Lakes Area, Ontario, Canada - Sep2016-L442-9m | ecosystem: Environmental > Aquatic > Freshwater >... | reverse complement strand
GAGCGGTGGCGACTTTACCCCCGATTGTCGACCGTCGAGATAGTCCACGATCGAGCCCATGAATGGCCAATGTTCAGGGGCGCGGGGAGCGGTTTCCAGAGGAATGCTGTAAGTCGGCATTCCGGTCATCACGTAGGCACAACAATGAATCGGGTATTCGTGCGTCATCGACCGCACCACCGTCAGGCGGTCTGCAATGCGCGCGATCTGAGGCAATCCCTCACCGATCTGAAGTCCGGGAAGCGCCGTGTCGATTGCCTTCATTTCCCCCTGAATCTCAGCCGATGCCAACGGCTTGGGATCAAAGGTCTCATGCTGTGGCGGGGAACCGAACAGAAAAACAAAAATGCACGACTTTGCTCGGCCCTTGGGCTCGAGGGGAGATGCGTGGGCAGGTTGAGGATTTGTCAGCCCGAGACCGAGCGCACCGATCCCGCCGATTTGCAGCAGGTCACGCCGGGTGACACCACTGCAGACACGCTTCGAGCTTCCCAAAATCCGCAGCATGGCAATTCCTCACAGGTTTTGGAATTGTCACATGAACAGTCGCTGATGGCTAGTGCTTCTACCCGCGAATTTCCGCAGGTCGTTGTTTTGAGGCTGATGTTGGTTGGTCATTGTGCACTTCGACACACGACTTCTTCCGTGCCTCCTACAATCGTTACAAAGGTAACCCGCGGAATTCGCGGCGACTCGATTTCCGTAGGGTGGATTCTCATTGCAAATTGTTTTGAGGTAGTCACTTGCGGTGTTGTTTCTCCTCGGCTTTGCGCGAGCATTCAGAAAATCTTTAGATTTTCTAAAAAGTCTGTTGAGGCTCCGCCGGAATTCTCGTTTTACCTCCTTGTCGAAGCTGCGAGTCATGCGGCTTCACCCGATCTCGATCGCCTCATGTCTGTCCTTCAATGTTCCGGACGTTGACTGTGGTCCTTCAGTGGGGATGGCGAGATTGTCTGTCGACTTTCAGGAGATTCACCATGTCATTGACCAGGCCAACGCCTTCAAACGGTCACTATAAAGCGGTCGGAGCATTCGCTCTGTTCGCCGCCACCACGCTCCTCACCTCCTTGGCAGCCGCTCAACCCGGTGGTCCGCCACCACCTCCACCACCGAAGTTTGGTGAGCCGTTGCCGGGGCTGACCAGCCAGCAACTCGCTGCCTTCAAAGCAGGTAAAGATGATTTTGTCGAACGAGAAACTCCGGGAGGTGGCTTGGGGCCGATCTTCAATCGCGATTCGTGTGTGGCCTGTCATTCCGGCCCCGCTGTCGGTGGTGCCAGCCCGATCAATGTCACTCGCTTTGGTAAGGTCACCGGCGGTGTGTTTGATCCCCTGACCTCACTGGGAGGCTCGTTGCTACAGGAACGGGCGATCAGTCAGAATGGATTGGAAAAGGTTCCAGCTCAGGCCAATGTTGTCGCGAAACGTCAGACGACGCCGTTGTTTGGCCTGGGTCTAATCGAAGCGATCCCTGACGCCGTGATCCTGAAGGGTGTCCGAGCTACTCCTGTCGATGGAGTTCTTGGTAAAGCCTCAATGGTGCAGGATGTCGCCAGTGGTAAATCGCTGGTGGGGCGCTTTGGCTGGAAAGCTCAACAGGCATCGCTACTCGCGTTCGCTGGTGACGCTTACTTGAATGAAATGGGGATCACGAACCGGTTGTTCCCCACGGAAAATGCTCCCAATGGAAATGTCGCTCTGCTCAATCAGCTCGACAAGGTCAAAGATCCCGAAGACGCGGTCGACCCGGCAACCGGCAAAGCGGGGATCGATGTCCTCGCCGATTACATGCGATTTCTGGCACCTCCTCCAACACGACCCGTCACAGCATCGACGGCGTTCGGAGCGAAGTTCTTCCTGGATGTTGGCTGCACCAGTTGCCATACCCCCTCGATGACAACAGGTCCCAGCCCAGTCTCTGCTCTGAACAACAAGTCGATTTTCCTGTACTCCGACCTGTTGTTGCACGACATGGGAAGCCTGGGTGATGGAATTGTTCAGGGTGCTGCCGGGGCTCGTGAAATGAAGACTCCACCACTCTGGGGAGCGGCTGCCAGTGAGCCTTACCTGCATGACGGTCGAGCCCGCACGCTCGACGAAGCGATCCGGGCTCACGACGGTGAAGGTCGTTCGGCTCGCGACAAGTACCTGAAGCTGACACCCGATCAGCAGAAACTTCTGGTGGAATTTCTGAAATCGATCTGAACGTGTGAGCCAATCGAGCAGATTCCGGGAATCAGATCGGATCAAGGGTGCCGTGGGGCTCCTGCCGAGTTCTTCTGGCGAAGTAAAGGGCAGCCCCTTTTTCAACTTGGCAGGAGCTCCGCAGCACCCTTGATCTGTGATACAACAAACAACGCCGCTTCCCGATGGGTTGCGGCGTTGTTGTATTTTAGGATTCTGGTTAATGACCGTCACGGGCTTCTCGCCAGTCCAATCAGCCGGTTCTGACGGTCGAAGCCGGGCGAACACGCTGCAACTCTCAACTGGCGTGGCATGAACTTCAGGACACGGTCAGCATCTGATGTTCATGTTTTTGAAGTCGGAAATGACCTAATAGAGCCGACAACGATATTCTGGGTCATGCCCCCCGGTACAAAAGCGACTGAGTTGGAGATTGTGAAACAGTGCACCCGTCACCCCTCCGCTTCCTTACGGGCGCGGCTCCGAATGCTCGTTACGGGCCGGATCACTTCATTTCGGCAGTTTCTCCTGAAGCTGGCGTGCTTCGTTCTGAATGTTGTTAAACCTTGCTGGCCATTCCGTTTTGTTGAGTTTGTTGATCGTGATGCGGGCTGCGTCCCATTGTTTCAGGTGGACTTGGGCACCTGCCAGTTTCAGCAGGCCATTGGGTTCCAGGCGGCGGAGTTCGGCGACCTGTTCCCAGTGCGGAAGTGCTTCATCCCAGCGGTTTTGCTGCTGCCGCAGTTCGGCCATGGCGGCGTGGTTTTCGGCTTCGTTCGGGGCCGCTTCAATGATGGATGTGGCGGCTCGTTCGGCTTCGGCTTCGTTCGCTTTCAGCCGATCAGCCAGTTGCGTGAAGAGTTTCAGGTCATGACGGTCGAAATCGATCAAAGCCATCAGTTGCCGAGTTGCCTTGTCGGGTTGCTGGACGCCGTCGTAACAGACGATCAATGACTGATGGACTTCCCTATCGAGTGGCTGCAGGCCGATTGCGAGTTCATACTGGGCGATTGCCTGTGGCAGGTTGCCTCTCGACTGGTACACCTTGCCGATTTCCTTGCGAAGGATCGGGCTGTCTTGTCCGGTTTTCGCGGATTCCGTGTCGAGGTGTTTCACAAAGTCATCCAGACCTTTCGCGTTGCCAAGGACCTGAGCCAGCCCTTGCATCGCATAAGTCCGTTGATCGTGTCGTGGTCCCCAGCAGACGATCGCCGCGCTGGCGGCGTCAACGGCTTCCCTCGTCCGGCTCAGTCGAGATTGGGCTTGCGCGAGATGCTGGTAAAAGTCTGACAGCGCAGCATCGTTGAGAGTTCGTCCGCCGTGATCACGTTGATGCAGCGAGATCGCTTCGTTCAGGTACCCAACGGCTTGTTCGTTCAGATTGCACCCCAGGCATCCCTTGCCGAACATCGCGATATTCCCCTCGGTCCAGCGACCATTTGTGTGGAAGTCGGTATCAATCTGTTTGACGAGTGTTGCGAGTTGTTCAGGTCGTTGCGAATTGTGATAAGCGGCCATCAGTTGAGTGCGGTAGATCATGGAGTCGGGTTGAGCTTTCACGAGTCCTTCAAGCAATGGGATTGATTCCGCATAGCGGCCTTCAACTTGCAGAAAAGTGACCAGTTCTGCTTGTGCGGCTTCGTCAAGAAGTCCGCTACCGTGCGCGATCATCAGGATCTCGATCGCTCTCGCACGCATTTCCAGCCCGTTGCGGAAGTAATTCGCAATGGAACGAACTCGGCGGCCTGAAGTTTTTTGTTCCGCATAAACTTCGTTCGCTGCCTTGGCATAATCTGCTGTTTTCTCGGCCCAGAAGTGGCTGTGATGCTTGTAGTAGATGTAGTAATTCCGGGCTTCATCGGTACGGAGATGTCGCTTGAGTTCCCGGATGACGAGGACGAGGACTCGCGGCTCGAGGTCCCCCAACTCTTTCGCAGCGGCCTCGCGTCGGCGAGCCAGCTCGTAACCGAACCCCTGCCAGCCGTTATCCCATTGCATGTCGAAACGCTGAGGGTACTGTTCCAGTCGTTCCACGATGTAGCGAAGAGCCAGATGCGGGCTAAGGCTTGTCCCCGTCACGTGGACGGGAGCTGAAACCGTGTTGCGGTACTGTGACTGCTGTTTCTTGAGGATCTCTGGCAGTGATTCAAACACAAACTTCGCCAGCCGACCGGGGAAGTCGCCGATCTTGTTGCGCTGGGCGATGTCGAATGTGGCGCAAATTCGTGTGACCACGTTGTAACGCTCATGTTCATCGGCGGCGGCATCGATGTCGTTCAAGCCAAGGTCAATGATCCGGTTGAACAGTTCAGCGTCCTTGCCGAGTGTCACCTCACCCTTGTGTTCCAACGCATGATTGTAGAGCGACATCAATCGATCGCGCAGGTACTTTCGTTGCTCGTTGTGCTTCGTCGCGGCGACCCATTTCAGCAATACCGCTTCACCAGCCGCATGCCGATTGCCTCCTTCGTAGAGGCTGACGAAGCTGACGAGAATGGAATTGTCTTCGTGTGGCCATTGGCCGCCGTTAGCCTGAGCGTAATCGCGAACTTCCAGCTCCATCATCTGGATGGCTTCGTCTCGCTTGCCATAATTCCAGCCAAGCAGGTTGCAGAGATCGTTAGTAATGTACAGATGGTCTCGCGATGCGGCAGGTGCCTGCGTCTGCAAGACCTTCAGTTCGCGAACCTGTTCAGCAGCAAGCTCGGCATTCGAGAGGCTGCCGAGCTTGTAAAGGAAATCGGACATCAGGCGTGGTTCGCCCGGTTGCCAATCGCGATCGAAGGCACGGCGCAGCGCCGCCAGGCAAGCTGTGACGTGTGGGCCGGGCTGATTCAAGACTTCAGACGACTTGCGTTCGACGAGTGCTTCCAGCAAGTCGAGTGCTCGCAAATCGGTCGGCGTTCGTTCACCGGCGCGGAGTGACTTCACGCGTGCCAGGATCTCATCTGCAGATGCTTCGTTCCGCAGTTCGTACAGTACCTGACTATTGAGATTATTCAGGTATGCATAAATCTGTTGCGGCGAACGTCCCAGGACCGCATCGGGAATCATCTGGAGCAGCCGGAAGTCGCGTGACGCCGCGTAGATTTCCCGCAGGTGCCAGAGATAACTTTCTGGATTGGCCGACTTTTCGAACAACGCTTTGAACGTGAGCAGCGTGTTTTCGTCGAGTTCGCTGGGGAGCGGAATATTGCTCTGATACCAACGATTGCGGATGTGATAAAGCGAGTTACTGAGGTTTCCTTCGGGTGTCTCCTTAAATGCGGCCAGCTTGGCACGCTCGTACTCTGCCCGGCGGTTTGTGACCAGATACCAGTCCGAAAGCATCCGATAGTCGCTGGCAGAAAGGAGCTTGTCTTTCTCAACGGATTCGAACAGTTGAATGGCTTCGTCGAGCTTTCCGCGTTCCGCCAGCAATCGGGCGAGTGACTGTCGCCAGGGAGAAGTTGACTGGTCCTGACGAATCCAGGTACGCAGATCGTGTTCCAGATCGTCGGGCCGATCCAGGGCGATGAGCATCTGAAACTTGGTCGTCCGCCACGCGGTTCGAGCTTCAGCGTAGGCCTCCTTTACGTAGCCGTCTCGCTCCGCGAGACGAATGCCGTTCGCAGCATCAGCGCCCTTTGGCTCTTCAGCGTTCTTCCCTCGCCCCTCGTCACGCTTAACATCAGGGCTGCTTTGCACAATCCCAGTCTCAATGTATTTCAGCACGCGTTCGATCGTGGCAGGTGTGGCCGTACGTCGAGCGGCGAGATTCATCACGGTCGCCAAGGCTCGTTGCTTGAGCAGGCTATCGAGAGTCTCATTCAAATGTTTCAAGCTGGCGGCGCGAGGATCAAATTTGGCGTCTTCAATCCCTGGCTCTCCGTCGTCCTCATCAACAACAATGTCTGGCTTTGGAGGAACCTCGCCCAACAGCGTCCAGCAGCGTTCTTCTGCCTTGTCGAGGTTCTGCTCAAGCTGAATGTCGAGCCACATCTGTTCCATGCGCATCCATACTGCGAGAGGTCCCTTGGTGGCTTCTTCCTTGTCCGCTTCGGCTGCCAGGCGGAGCAGCAAGGCTGCGTAGTTTGCCTTACGGGACTCAGATCGATTTTTGGCAAGCTCGGTACGTGTCAGTTTGTTGACCTCGCCTGCATCGCGGAGCAATTTCTCAGCCCGAGCTTCACGATTGGCCAGCATCGCATCGACCAGGCGCTGGAGAGCAGGAAGCTGAACGATCATTGTTGCCTCAGGCTCACTAGCCCGTGACAACTGCCGCAGGATCTGGAACGCTTCCTGCTCAATTTCGTCGGTCCAGGCACGGCCAAGTAGATCGGTGAAGAGGATGTCGCGATAACCGGGCTTCAAGTCAGCAGGTGCGGTCGCGATCCGCTCACGCAGGAACGGCAACAGTTCTGTGTCATAGAAGCGGCTGCTGTAGATCGTACTCAGTGTTGTGCCGAGCGAGTCACGGTCGTGGTAATCTTCTGTCTTAGCCCAACGCGTACGCAGTTCAGCGGCGATTTTCTTCCAGATGTCGAGCGGAACTTCGTGGGCCTGAAGCTGCTTGCGGTCATTGATGGGTTCGACGAGTTCCAGTCGTCCATTCAGTGAACTGCCGACCAGAAAGTTAAGTTGTGCGGGAGTGAGATTCGCGAGATCCGTGCGAAGAATTTGCAGGAATTCGCCTCGTAGCCGGTCACAGCCGTCACTCTGCTGGAAGAAATGGTGATTGAAGATCCGCTGCGCGATCTCACCATGATGCGGATGCCGGACAAAGAACCGGACAGTCTCAGCCAGGATGCCGACCCATCGTTCATCCGCTCGCTGGAACGAAAGGTTATGGGCAGTCCCCTGAGCGAACCGGATCGCGGTTTCCAGGCGGGAATTCTGTGCAGCGGTCAACTTGCCATCAACGCGGGATTCTTTGAGCCATTGCTCGACGAGTCCGTTGGCCACATCGAATTTATCATTGAAGATCAGTGTCGAGAGATGCTGAGCGTAAGCGGAACTCCACGAATTCGATTCGGGATTCCTGGCAATCCATTCAGTCGTGAAAGCCAGCAGTCGATCCCACTGGCCTCGTGTACGGAACAAATCGGCCAGCGTGGTGCGCAGTGTTTCGTCTTCGTAGTCGTGCCGTTCGACATCGCGGCTGATTTCTTTTCTCAGCCATGTCTCGGCTTCATCGTAACGTCCGGCATTCCGCAACCGATTGGCGACATCCTGTTGCCAGTGAACGTGCCACGGTGACTTCTCGGTCATCGACTTCTTCAGTGCCAGAGCTTCTTCAGTGCGACCAAGAGCATCAAGAACTTGCTTGTATTGCTCCTGCCATCGTTCCATCACGTTCGTCGATTCCGGTTGCCGCTCGTAGACGGGTTTGAGCAACGTGACCAATTCGAGTGTTTCCGATCCGGTTCCCACCTGGGTCGCCTGACTGTGAATGAAATCGGCGAGATAGACATCGTCCTGCAGCTTGCCTGCGGTGAGCGTCCTGGCCTCTTTCAAAAGCCGCTGGCGTGCTTCTTCGTTGCGTCGCATGGCGATCAGAGCAGCCGTGCGAATCCAGCGGACACCCGGCTTCTTCAAGGTTCCCGCATCACCAGCGACCTGTGCCTCGACTGCATCGATCTGCTTCAGCACTTCTTCCCACTGCTGAAGTGAAGCGAAGTGCATGATCATGGTGATCCGGTCATCAAACCCTGCCGCTCCGTCAGCGACCTTTTGTCGGGCGATCGACAACTTCGGAAACGGCAGTCGCTGGAACTGAACTAGCGATTGAGGAGCCATTTCAGCAGCCATCCGTGCAGTGTATTCTTCAGCGGTGAGGATCTTCACCTCCAGAATCGTCTCGTTCGTTTTACGGCCTTTGCCATCAACGTCGATTTTGCGTCGAGCCAACCACGTTCCGGCCACATCGACGAAGTCATCGAGTGTGGTTGTCGATGTCACTTTTCCTTCGTTCCACACTTCGTACTTCACCACGACGTGCCGGACTGTATCGATCAGCAAATGCTGTTCGTAGGTTGAATTCTTCTGAGACAGGATCAGCTTGACGCGATTCTCACCCGCCGCCTCGACCCTGGCCTGATAGCCACGATATGAAACATGTACCGCATCGAGGGATGAGTCATTGAATCCAAGCACACCCGGTGTCAGTTCGCTTGGGGCCGATGCCCGGACTCGCCCCAGCAACAACGCCAGCGAAAATGCGCCACGATCCTGAGGAGTGGCAAAGTGAATGACGGTCTGCTCATCGGCATCTAACGTCCGGGTGAGCCAATTGGTCGGTGAGTAGAGAACAAGATCCGTGTTATGAGCGGATTGTCGCTTCCAACGGGAATCGAATGAATCGACCGTTCGCTTCAATTCCAGACCACCAGAAATTTTGCTGAGTGGTTCAACCCGCAGCAGACTTCGCGACAGCGCGATCGCTTCGGGAGACCACCCCTCTGGATCAGGAAGTGCAGGGGCAGGGTTTCCCGGTCGAGGCGGCAGTGTCGGGAAAAGATTGTTCAACCAAGTCGTGGTGTCAGGCTGTTGGCCCGCGTAGTAGCGGCCCAAACTTGCTGACTTCTGTCCCTTCGCTTTGAACATCAAACCACCGGCGAGTGATTGGAATGGTTCCGATGGCATGGCGTTTCCATGAATTGATCTGCCTCCTCGGAAGGAATAGGGCCTGGACTTGTGTAGTTCATTATCGATGAGTCCACTTTCATCCCACAATTGGCGTCGGTTTTCGAACTTGTCGACAGCCAGCTCTTCGACAGCAAATTCCTCGATCGAGTCCTTCAACCTCTTGAACCCCTCACCCAGCTCTTTGCGGTCAGATTCTTCATCCTGCCGTCCGAATCCAAAGCCTCTGCTTTCATCGATTTCCGAGACAGAATCGAGACGATCCCCGCTGGTTTTTGCACGAGAATCAGAGATATACATTTTTGCCCCGAATTCCATATGATCTCCGTCGAAGTCGCTAGTGGCAAAAAAGAGGTCGCCGCCAGAGCCGCCTGCGAACCCACCCAGTCGACCAGACGCAGGTGCCATGGCCGATGCCAGCGTAACGGCATATGGCCCGCTGTCGCTCCGAAGCATGTCTTCACGACCGCTGGCTCGCCGAGCTTCTTCCAGTTGCTCCCGGAACAGTTGCGGATTGCGGCCAAGTCCCGCCAGGTTTTTCAGGATCTGGCGACGGATGCCCTGTCGCCAATCCCCGGCTCGCTTCATTTGCTGTTGGACGAGTTCAAAGTCAGCATGATTGCGACCTTCGGCAAAGAACCGCTCGCCATCGCGCATTTCGTATCGACGCTTCACACCAAACCGCTCCCGATCCGCATCCGTTTCAAGGACCAGCAGTGATGTCAACGGTGTGATGATGTGGAACTGCTCCGACAATCCGATGATCTCGTCTTTCACGGATGCTGCCTGGCCCTGTGCCAGCAGATGATCCAGGTGGCCTCGTGCCCACAATCGCGGAATGAACGAGTTTCCTTCTTCAGCCTCTTTGAAATTGATCTTGGCGGCATAACGGACGGCTTCCGTGCCCCGTTTACCTGTGACAATGATCTCCCCGACCTGGTCTTTCCCCTCAGGCAGGTACCGGCCGACGAGAATTTGCTGAGTCCCCGCGGCGACATTCGGCAGTCGCTCGGGATAGACCGCGGCGACTTTCAATCCGCGGAATTCAACGTTGATATCGCGCAGGCCCGGTTGAGCGATCTCGTTCAGCAACTCCTTCGCAACAACGACTGCTGTCTGCTCACCTCCGATGATGCGGACCGAGCCACTACCGACCGACGCGATCCCCTTGAGGACGGTCGACTCGCTGATATTGCCAACACCCACGGCATGGAATGATCGGTGCGATGTATTTGGTGAGTTACCCCCCTGCCCCACGAGTGCTGCCAGGCGTTTCACAAATCGTGCGGGATCGGTGTCGCCTGCAGAGACGATACCGTCACCAATGTAGATCACCTGTCCATCCGTTGGCGACATTTTGACGACATCCGCAAGGCCTCGGTCGAGGTTTGTCCAGCCCAGCGAAGCTCGCTTATCGAGGAAGTCTTTAGCCGCTGCAATGTTCTCGGCTGACGGAGCCGATGGTTCCGGGAAAGCCCAACTGGTTCCGACGTCGATCGCGCCGAGCAGGAAGCGGTCGTCGGCCCCCAGCGACGACAGGACCGTTGCAACGAACTCGGCCTGTTGCTTCCTCTTTTCAGAATCCATCGAAGCAGACGTGTCGCACAGAAGTACGATGTTGAGTGGTTTGCCATCCGGCAGCAATTCACGTTGCCAGTTCCCCTCGGGGCCGGGAGGAGTCAATTGGATCAGCAGGTAACCGTCGTCGCCTCGTCGATGCGGAATGACGACCGCGTCCGACTGCTTCGTATCGATCTCGCAGACCACTTCAAAATCGCGGTTTGGCGAATATTCCTGTGCCGCGAATTCGACCTGTGCCGAGTGAGCGGTCTGTTGAGTTCGCACCGTATGAGTCGGGCAGTTCACCCCTTTCAACGGGAGTGCCGAATTTACGGTGACGGTCAGTGCCAGTTCACGCAGTGGCTTCGTACGGAGCAGGTCGCTGCGAAGGCCGTAACTGTAGCGATACCGGTTGGCTCGTAACGGCAGAACTTGTGTGTAGACAATTTTGACTCGCTTTTCGGAATGAGCTTCGATCGGGAAAACACGTGCTTTGAACAGGTTTCCAGCAGTCCATTCCAGCAGTCCGGGATCGCGTTTTTCTCGCAGGATCGTCTCGTAGATTTCACGAGCGCGTTGTTTTTCGACGATGTCTGCTTCGACCAGATCATTGCCGATCCACATGCCGAATCCGCTGATGGAGGCATCCTGCGGCAATGGAAAATGAAACACCCCTTCCAGTCGAGATGGCGTGTGATTCACAAACGATTCTTCAATGGTTGTTCGCGCAATCTGGTCGCGGATCTCGACCGAGACTTTATGGTATCCGACTGTCAGCGGTTCGTTACGACCGTCCGGAAGCTTGACGATCAACGAACCCAGTGATTCGTTGTTCGATGTCCCTTCAAAACCGGCCAGCCAGACTGGCGTCTGGGCAACGTCAACAAGCTTTTCCTCACGGTCGAAGCGAACAAGTTTCTTTTCCCCGTTCTTGAAGACTCGCTTGCCATCGCGTGGTGCCAGAAGCGTGAAGAAGGGGACGCTTTCTTCGACCACTTTTCGTTCCGGGTAATTCACCTGGACTTCGCCTGTGTGCAGTCGCGCCTGGGTCGGTGAAATGCACTCGACGAGTGAACCGGGGCCCAATGTCAGTTCGACATCGGATGATAAGGTCACTTTGAGTCCGTTGGCCCCGCGCAGTTCGGTTCGCAACCAGTCCCCCGGCTTGAGCAGCAGGCCCGGGCCAAGTGGTGTCCATCGCTTTGCGAGCATTGGCCGGATGACGGCGATTCCCTGGGAATCACTCACTTTGCCAATCCGTCCATCTTCGGTAAGGGACTTTGCGACGACAAACTTGTCGTCGGCAACAGCTTCGTTCATCGCGATCAAACGCATCTCGGCCAGCAGAACATTCGGGCCTCGCCTGGCACGCAGTCCCGCAAGTTGAAGTGTCTTCGCATCGACAAATCCCTGCAGTTCGATACGTTCGGCCGCGGTCTGAACTTGCGCCCGATAGACAAGGCAGTCGCGTCCTTCGAATTGAGCCCGGTCGGTCGGCCGTGAATTCAGCAGGGGAGTCACATCGGTGATGCCGAGGTCGAGAAGTGCGACGAGATCGACTTGTCGATCGGATGACTGAAACCACGGCGAGTCTGTTTCGTGAGAGGTATTGGACTCTTCGTCGATCCGCCAGAGTCGCGAACCAGCAGCGATTTCGTAACGCTGAGCGGACTGCTCACGGCGGATCAGGCCCGGTGCACGAACCCAGACTTCAGCCGTCTGCCCGTCGCGGACAACCTGCAAATGGAGCGAACTGGCACTACGCACGTTGTCGATCACGTCAGAGAACGTGGCGGCGTGGGAAACCCCGTTCTGATTGATCGGAGCCAGCCAGGCCACCAACATCGCCGCCATGGCCGAAGCGAGGCATAGCCCACGAAACGCAAGTGTAAACATCTGACGACTCCGCGTTGAATTCATTGTTGTCGTGGCGTTCGTTGTAGTCGTAACATTCGCAGGCGAGGAATTTGGGGAACGTGCCGAGTTCCGTAATTCACTCTCAGTTTTTTCGCCAGCATCTGTTTCTTGTGATCCATCGGCCGCTGCAAACGCGCGAGTCACCTGTTGCTCAATCGCATCCAGCAACGCGGCATCCAGTTTCGGTGCATCGGGCACGACGGTGCGCAGCACGGCCTTCAGCCGTGGATCGTCTTCGTCGTGAGTGGAGTCATCAGACTTGGTCATGCTTCAGCCTCAATCGTCTTCGCCGCTTTCCTGCGGAACTCGCGCCGGGCGCGTGCCAGCTTTGACTTCAAAGCGTCGACGGATTGCCCCCATTGCCGGGACATTTCGTCGAAGCTCAGTTCGTCCAGATACTTGGCCGAAAGCAGCGCGGCATAGTCCGCAGGAAGTTCTGCCAAAATGCCACGAACCAACTCCGCCAGTTCCCTCTGATCGGTGGAAATTGACTCTGTCTGGGACTCGTCGAGCCACCGATGGAGTTCACCCGCGTGAGCTTCTGCCAGCGCCTGCAACCGAGCCACTTTATTGATCTGCCGCCAGTAACGAGAAACTCGATGATGGGCGATACCCGCCAGCCAACCCCAGAGTGACCCCTGACTGATGTCAAACTTTCGGGCTGAGGCTGCTGCCGCAAGAAATGTCTCCTGAACAACATCGGCCACATCAGCGGTGTCAGGTCCAATCAGTTGAGCGACGTAACGCCAGACGTCTGCACTGTAGCCTTTGTACAGCGCAGTCCACGCGTTTCGGTCGCCGGCCTGCAAACCGCAGATCACGGACGATTGGTCGTGCTCGTCCAACAAGTGAGCAATCTCGCGAATGGATGACGAATCAACTGAAAGAGAATTACCCGTTCGACGCTCGTCCGTGTCGCAGAATTCCAAAGAAAGTCGGATTATCGGGTGATTCGTTAGGTAAGGCGAGAGAATCTGCCTGGAGAGATCGTCGTGGTTCTCTGAGCGAACCAACGCCGCATTTTCTTATGGCAACTTGAAGATTCGCCTCGTCCTCAGGAGTCTGTCAACCAAGAAGCGTTGATTCGCGGAGCGAACCACGACTATCCAGGTCAATCGAGAGGTGGCAAGATCATGCCACCACTGTAATTTTCCTTCGCGTTCATGGCGCTTTTCGTGCCGCGTATGCGGATTTGAGATGGGACGTGCTTAGATTACACTCCGCCAAGACAACAGATTGTCGAGCAAATCCGTGAACAGTTTGCCGATGAAGTGGGTTCGGAAGTCGTAGTTTTTGACGGCTGCCCCATTACCGCCGATGTTTGCCTTTTTCGAGCATATTCGTGAAAAGCCAGATCCCCGGATTCGCCGAAGTCAGTGAGTGGCCGGTTCAGCCGGAACTCCCTTTTCGCGTCTCTGGCTTCGGCAGACACCGAGATCCCCAACCTCATTGCACGTTCTATTTGGATCTTATTGACAAGACAGGTCGTGTTTTCCACTTCTTCTTCGATCGATTCCTTGGTCGATTGTGCTTTGGAAAAATCGACGACGATGACGATGCGGCATTCCTCAAGAAAGGGAGCCGGATTCAAGTCGAAGTCTTTGAAATCATTGGTAACTTGTGTAACGGGCATTCTGAGTATGCAGAAATTCAATTGCATCTTGACCGTGCGAGAAACTATGTCTAGCCCCCGAGTGATTGTGGTCGTTTAGTGGAGTCGTCGGTGAAACGCGAAGTTATTGAACTTCGGCAGATCGAAAACTTGTGGGTGGTCACTCACAATGGGATTGCACTCGTTTACGCTGCCCACCGCAATGCAGCGATCAGCGTTGCCGCGGGAGCATTGCTCGAAGTGACTGCGAACCCGGAAGGGCTGGAACTCCACGGGCTGACGCTGTCCGAATTGCTGCCGGCCAAGGCGGCCGACCCGACCCCGGCCCGATTGCCGTCGAAGATCGACTTCGCGGAGGCCAAGCGGCTCGCGGCGGAAAATAGTTTCGCGTACTACGAAGAGGAGATGGGCACGGCCATCGCTGTCGTCGATGAATTGTGCGACGAGTACGAATGGGGATGGGTGATCCGTTGGCAACCCATCGAACCCGAAAAACGATCGGCTCGCGCCATGAAAAAACCTTATTTTCCCATTACTGTGGACCGAGTGACCGGCAACGTAGGTCGTTCCGGGGGGACGTATGGGATTACACGAGGGATCATCGAGCTGTTGCAGCAACGGCCACCCGAATTGTGTGGGCCGTACCCGCCAGGCCACCAGCGCTGGTTAGTGGTTCTCAACGAATTCGAAAAGGTCGGGGCGTTTACCCCAATCAGAGCGGTATCAGCCGCGCACGTGGCGGACGCCGAATCAGGCGATCAGCCGTGAGCGTATAACGGATTGATCCGACTTTTGGGGGATGTCAATGAGGTTGTGAGTTCAGCGGTGCCCGAGTGCTTCCCAATATCCAGTTGCCTCGGCAGTTCTCTCTACACCAATTCCGCTAGCCTGGCGGCGACCTCTTCAACGTGCCCATCAACCTTGACCTTGGGCCAGGCCGCGGCGATTTTGCCGGACTTGTCGATCAGAAACGTCGCTCGCTGAATCCCCATCGACTTCTTGCCGTACATGTTCTTCTCGACCCAGACCCCGTATTTCTCTGCCAGCTCATGCGATTCATCGACGAGCAGCGGGAACGGAAGCGAGAATTTCGTCGCAAACTTCTCGTGCGATTTGACGGAATCAGCACTCACTCCCAGCACCACAGTGTCGGCAGACTGAAACTGTTTGAAGTTGTCACGAAACCCGCAGGCTTCGGTCGTACAACCGGGGGTGTCATCACGGGGATAAAAATAGAGGACGACGTTTTGCTTCCCCTTGAACTGACTAAGCTTGAATTGCCCTTCAGGATAGGCCGACAAATCAAACGCAGGAGCTCTTGTTCCGACTTCAGGTATTCCGGTGGCTGCCATCGAACTTCCTTTGTGAGCGTCAGCCTGTTGAAGTCCCATGATCCCTCATGCGTCCCCTTTGAACGTATGTGATCAACGGGACCTCAACATCTGTCGGATTGTATCACCATCGGCAACCGCAGACCAAACATGGGTGGTGCAGTGAAAACGCACATCAGGTTGCCATGGCGATGCTTTATCGGACATAGACAATTCTCGATCTTAAAAGAACTGCATTTTCCCCTCATATCAGGCCTTGCGAATCGACGAAATATTAGCTTTCTTGGACGTTTTCATTCGTGCTCTCTCCAGAAGGATGTCACATGCGCCTCATTCGACGTCGCCATTCTGCCTTCACGCTCATCGAGCTACTGGTTGTCATCGCAATCATTGCCGTGCTGATCGCATTGCTGCTCCCCGCCGTACAACAGGCACGTGAGGCGGCACGACGTGCACAGTGTAAGAACAATCTGAAGCAATTCGGGTTGGCAATGCACAACTACGAAAATACGTTTCGCTGTTTCCAGCGAGCCAACTATTCGTCGAATACGACGTCAACGACGGGTTGGCAGGGGTTTTCCGGCCACGTAATGCTTTTGCCTTACATGGATCAGTCACCAATCTATAACCAGATCGACTTTACACAGTCGTTCTGGGGTGGGAGCAACGCCACACTGAAAGCGACCAAAATCCCCGCGTTCCTTTGTCCATCAGACTTCGGCTGGAATTTTTCCACCTATGGAAACGATGGCAACACGGGCGGGGGTGGCAATAATTACAGTGTCAGCGGGGGGCCATCCTTGCTGATGCTGGGGGTGACCGGCGGTGGTGTCGGTGGTTCGCCCGGTACTCCCATCGGCATCAACGATCAGATCGGGGTCTGTAAC
>Ga0194055_10002064_pt1 | contig 16115 bp, 7 predicted proteins | sample SepL449m_MetaG_FD_155482 | JGI IMG/M metagenome (GOLD analysis project Ga0194055, IMG submission 155482) | Anoxic zone freshwater microbial communities from boreal shield lake in IISD Experimental Lakes Area, Ontario, Canada - Sep2016-L442-9m | ecosystem: Environmental > Aquatic > Freshwater >... | reverse complement strand
TATTCAGTCCGTCCATGAACACCGTGAACTTATCGCACTTGCCGTCGCCGTCGGTGTCTTCCAGGACTTTGACGACGTCTTTTCCCGGCCCAGGGGCACGGCGAGGATATTCGAATGACTCGGTAATCCAGAATCGGCCCATTTCGTCGATCGCCATGGCGACCGGGTTGACGATATCCGGTTCGGCCGCGACGACTTCGACCGAAAATCCTTCAGGAACGGTCATCATTTTGGCAGCAGTCACCGGATCACGCGGATCGTTCGGCGGCTTGTCCTGAGCGTGCGGAATGGCCGCCTTTTGCTCCTGGGCGGCAGCAAATGATGTGATCACGAGGATCAGAACGACAAACCAACTGGAACGCATGGCGTACTTCATGAAATGCTTCCTGAGCGAACGGAGATTTGCCGCATATCGTAACAATTGAACCGCTGGTGAACACTGATCGGACGCTGTTCGTTGCTCAACAACATTCGACCTTGTCGAGCCTGTGCAACTTGTCGAGCGTGTGTAAACGGTGCAGCGAATCCCACACCGTGATCCAACTGCGGCATCTTGAAAACCTCAAAGTTTTTGCCTGACTGGCATGCCTGATACCTGCCTACATTCAGATTTATTCGTGCCATCCGCGCACTCCGTGTCCAACAATCCCCCGTCCTTTTCACGAAGTTGAACGTCCGGCGAGCCCCCGCGTACGTCGCCCCTCGTGAATCAGTGGTTTCCTCCGGAGTGGTGATTCGGTATCCTGTTGGCTCGCTTGGAACTCCCCAGTGGAGAATAGGATGCAACGAATCTGGTTATCTGGCAGGGTGGCTTTGGCAGTCGGTATGCTGATTGGCAGCGGCGCGACATACGCTCAAAATCCGAATCGATCATCCTTCGATCCACCGTTGATCGTTGAGCCGGACAACGATATCGCCGACGCCTTGAAAGAAGCCCAGGAATCGATCGCGCGAAAGGAATATGTCAACGCGGTTCAATTGCTGCAGCGGGTGCTTGATCATCCCGAAGACAGTTTTATCGAACGAGATTTTTTGAAGGACCAGGGGACTCGCGGAGGGATCCGGAAAGAAGCCTCTCGCATCCTGATGATGATGCCCGCTGATGGGCATGCGGCGTATGAACTCGCGTTTGGGATCGCCGCCAAAGATCAGCTTTCGAAAGCGATCGAGAGCCACGACATGTCAGCCGTGGCTGAGGTGTCTCGTCGATATGCGGCAACCAACGCAGGGTTTGATGCTGGAATCATGTTGGCGGCATATGCATTTGATGCCAATCGTCCGTTCGAAGCGGCCATGCTTCTGGAGGTACTCAAAAATCATCCGCGGCGTACACCGCAATTCTGGTTGCAGCAGGCGGTCTATTGGACCAGTGCCGGCCGAATGGATCGTGGATTGAAGGCATTGCGAGAGATCAAGCGAGTGGGCCCGCAGGCGAAACTGCGAGTTGCGGGCAAAGAAGTCACTTTGCCCGAGGAGGAAATCGCACCGAAGTGGCTTCGTTCACTGGCACTTTTGAAATCACCTGCACTTGAGTCTGAATCACAAGCGTGGATGACATTCGGTGGGGGTTTGAATCGCAATGTCTCTGCGGCACCAACCAGCCCTGTGGGTGGTCTTGTCTGGCGGGTTTCCACGCTGGAGCATTTGTCGCTGGATGGTCGATCCGATGAAGATCGCCGAATTCAGGGGCGCATTCAGGAAGTCCGTGATCGAGTTCATCAATCCATGGCGACGGATAACCGTTCCAACATTACGACGGCCCAACCACTGGTGATTGGTGATACGGTCGTCTATCGCACGATTGCCGACGTGACTGCTGTCAGTTTGAAAACCGGGGAACTGCTGTGGCGATCTGCCATGGTCGACGAAACTCTGCAGCGGGTTCTGAATACCCGCTCGATCGAAGCCAGATTGCGAACGGGACGTGGACTGACATTGGCATCGTATCTGGAACGGCGGATCTTTCGAGATAACACCGCCGGCACGTTAAGCAGTGATGGCCGGTTGATTTATTCCCTCGAGGAACTGGATGGACAGGGTCATTTCAACGAAGTCCAATCCGCGAACAAGCTGGTCGCATTTGATCTTGCTGGAGGACGAATCCAATGGGAAATCGGCGGGCCACGTGGAACCAGGCCGGTCGAAATGTCAGGGCAATACTTTCTGGGGCCTCCGTTGCCAGCCGATGACCGGCTGTACCTGTTGTCTGAAACCCAGGGAGTCTTGCAACTGCTGGTGCTGAAACATGACGACGAAGGGGACGCTGTTCAACAAGAATGGTCACAGACATTGATTGCCACGGATCGATCTGTGGGGACCCACATGCCTCGTCGACTGTCGGGTTTGTCCCCGTCGATCTCGGAGGGAGTCGTAATTTGTCCGACAGCTTCGGGTGCTGTCGTCGCAGTTGACGAAAAGCGACGTGAATTGCTGTGGGGGTTCCAGTACCCGACAAACGTCCAACCGGAACCTCGTGATTTTGCCGGATTTCGACGTGTGACGCCGCAGCCTCCCGCAGACGAGACGGATCGAATCGGTCGTTCAATGGAAGGCCCGGCAGTCATCGCGGATGGTCGTGTCCTGGTGGTGCCGCGAGATTCGAATCAGTTGTTCTGCCTTGATCTGGTCGACGGACGACTCCTCTGGAAGCACGAACGTGAAGGTTGGCTGTATATTGCGTGCGTTGTTGATGGAAAAGTCGTGCTGGTGGATCGAAGCGGGGTGAAGGCGTTGCAGTTGTCCGACGGCAAACTGGACGCTTCCTTTGAAGAGACAACCGTCGAAGTTTCGGGCCGTGGCGTTCGATCAGGGATGTCCTATCATCTCCCATTGCAAACGGGTGAAATCGCGACCGTCAACCTGCACAACGGACGAATTCTGGCCCGTTCCAAGTTTTCTGATGGTCTGGTTCCGGGAAATCTGGCTGCAGGTCACGGAGCCATTGTTTCCCTGAGTATGAGTGAAATCGTCGGTTTTGCATCACTGAAAAACATTCAGCAACGCATCGATGAAGAATTGAAGAGTGATCCAGAAGCTCCCGCGGCGTTGGCCTTGCGAGGCGAATTGCGGTTGCATCGAGGGGAACTGGACGCGGGTTTGTCAGACCTGCGTAGTTCGCTCAAGAAGAAGCCAGATCCACGCGTCAAGAGTGTTTTGGCGGCGACGTTGCTCGCGGTCGCACGAGTCGAACCTGCTCGCATTCGTGCGCATCTCGCCGAATTTGAATCAATCACCGACGATCCCCAGCAGAAGAATGAATTCCTGCGATTGTATTCGCAGGTTCTGGAAGCGGCCGGTGATCGATCCGGGGCGTTTGCCCAGATGATCCGTCTGGCGGGAACATCTCAATTCTTGGATGACCTGAAGTCGGTTGGGCCAGGGCATTCAGTCCGCAATGATCGATCGATTCGTGCTCGACTGATCGAAATGTATTCTGCGGCAACGCCCGTAGAACGGGGCAAACTGGATCAGTCGCTGAAAGAGTATTTACAGACGGTTCCCCAGGGATCTGAACGCGTGGAGCATCTGGAACAATGCCTGCGATTCTTCAAGGGCTTACCGGGTGTTGAATCAACGCTGCTGAGTGCCGCACGGGAGCTTCCAGGCGATGACAGAGACGAAATGATTCGCTCTTTCCTCGGGTCTACCGACTCGGCGATTGCTGCTCAAGCGACAGCAATTCGTTGCGACGAATTCATCAAAGCGGGGCAATGGGTAGAAGCCGCCGGACTGATCAAACGGTTGAAGGGAGAATTCGGCGATCGTGAATGTTTGAACGGCAAGACTGGTCGTGACCTGGCAGATCAATGGTCCTCACGACCCGAATTGCAACTTGTTAGCAGGAAGAAATGGCCGACCGGTCGTATCGAATTTCAACGGAGTCCACGTGAGCCTGGTCAAGAGTCCAATTTGCCAGCCGAGGTGATTTCGCGATCGGGATCGCAGTTTGTCGGCTGGTCGTTCGACACGGATCCACGTGGAACGCAATTGCGGGCTCGGGATGAATTCTCGCATGAGCAATGGAGACTTGCCCTGACTGTGGATGATTTGGTCGACGAGACTCGGAATATGCCGATCCCCTGCCAGATTCGCATCTGTAATCAGTGGCTGACAGTTTCGCGTTCGTCATTTTTTATTGTTGTTGATGTCTCGGGATCCACTCCCAGGGTTGCGTGGTCTCAGTCGTTGCGCAATCCCGCTGCGAACCAGGAGATCAATATCAACGGACCATTTAATCGCTATCCCGATTACAGCCCATTCGGCCGTGTGATTGGAGTCACATCCGAGAGTGTCCTCTACAAGATCGGATCAAAACTCATTTCTGCAGATCTGGATTCCGGCCGCCTGGCATGGACCCGGTCAGATGCCTCGACCAAGGATGTTATGACTGCTGATGAGCAGACGATTGCGAATTCAGCCAACGGTAATGTGATTTTGTGGAGAACGATTGACGGGTCTGACATCGCAACTCGCACTCACCAATCGGGAAACCCGATCTGGAACGTGGGATCACGCCAGATTCTGCATCGGTTTCGAAATGGTGCGATGATCGTCGAATGTCGTGATCTGGTCATGGATCAAATCGTCTGGCAGCAAGAATGCCCGATGGATACTCTGTCGGTTGTGGTCGATCATCAGGATCTGGCAATCCTGGAGCCCGAAGGACGACTGAAGATGTTTCGCCTTACCGACGGACGCGAAGTCTACCAGACGGAACTTCCGATCAAATCACCACGTCCGAGAAACTGGCTCGTCGTCCAGCGATCCATCGAGCAGGACATCATTCTGACGGGAGAAAGAACCACTCAGGCGTCCGGATTTGAAATGATGGGATCGCAGGTCGGTACTGCTTTCAACGGATACGTCTGCGCTGTTTCCCCGACGAATGGAAAGGTCCAGTGGGTGATAACCGTCGAACGGGCTGCGTACGATCGAACTCAGCCAGCGTCCCTGCCATTGCTCATGCTCGCCTCACGACAACTGGAGCGGCGAAACGCCAATGCTTTCGAGCATCGATTCCGCATGAACGCCGAAATTATCGACAAGCGGACGGGGCGCAAGATGTACTCCACAGAAGAAGATGCACCACTGCAGTCGCCACGATTTGAGCCCGATCCTGAACATTCGCGGATCGTTGCAAACTTCTTTGGCTGGCAATTAGAGTTTGCTTTGTCCGAATCTGTCGCTGAGCCTGCCAAAGCGAAATAACGGCAGGTCTCACGTGGTTCCAACAATCGCGTTCTTGTGACAAGTTTCCCTCCAACACTTTGATGCCAAGATCTTAAATGGATAGTTCAAACGTCAGATGCCCGGTTTCGCCTGTCGCAACGAATCAACTGGAAACGAAATTCATGATGGCAGGACGCCGAGTTGCAATGTGGCTTGTCTGTCTGTTACTGCTGAACATTCCTGGCTGTGGTTCAGGCGGGAAATCGGACAGTGGCGACGTTGATGGAAAGAATTCTGCAGCGGCCGATACGACACCTGCGGTCGTCAATCCACGCGACACAGCTAAGGAAGATCCAGGAGCCAAGGTCACGATCTATTCAGACCCGCCCGGCTGCGCAGTCTTCGTTGACTATGTTCCGGTTCGGAATGAAAACGAAGGACTGGCTCTTACACCATGCGAATTTACAGTCTCACGTGGGCTGCATTCGATTTCTGTCGAAAGACCGGGGGGGAAGCGAGCGGTTCAGTCACTGGATACCCGCAATGCTCAGGAACTGGAGTTCGATGTCACATCGTCACCGAACGATACCGACGATCCTTCGATCTTGAATGCTCCGCTCTTTGAGGCTGCCGTCGGGCGAGCGATTCCGCTGGAATCGCTCAACTCCAAGGATCAGGAACTTGATCCATTCCTCAGCCCCGACGGCTGTACGATTTACGTTGCCAGCGAACGGGGTGGTGTTCGCGGGATCTACACGGCAACACGACCGACGCCGTATCATGACTTCAGCGAACCGAAGATCATTCAAGCTTCCAGTGGTGCTGACCTGCCTGTTTCGCCTTCTCTCAGCAACGATGGCCTGACGCTGGTTTATGCTGTCGCCGAAAAATCACGACTCTGGCAACTGGTACGGCCCAGCGTCGATGTTCCTTTCGACGGAAAGGAAATCACTCGCAGTGACGAAAAGGGAGAACGGTCTTGGCGATCCGCACAGATTTCCGGCGACAGCTTGCGCCTGTACTGGACGGAAGAAGGAGATGACAAGACTGTGACACGTGCGGCCACGCGGTCGGCCCCCGGAAAGCTGTTCGGGAAATCGTTGTCGTATGAATTGGCAGGGATTCATCCGCATCTTTCGTCCGACGGTCTGCGACAGTTCTCCTTTGATGGGACGACACTGAAACGATCCCGTCGTGGTTCTATCCGGCAGTCATTTGGTGCCCCCGAAACCGTCGTTGAAATCGCACCGGAAAACTATTCTGAAAGCGTTCAGCATCGACAGTATTCGGTGACCGACGACGAGCAGTGGCTGTTCTATTGCGACAAGCCGGGTCGTTCCGCCGATTTGTACGTTGTGCGATTGTCTGATGGCCCGGGATGGGGCCGGTCCTATCTGGGCAAGCCTGTTCAGAACAAGATGGTGGTCGCGACAACGGAACCGGAAGAAAAGCCCAAGCCGGAACCAATGCCGACCGAAACGGTCGATGCCAAGACAACCCCTTTGGCATATACGACCCATTGGGCTGAGCTGCTGACGTTGCTGGAAGCAAATCGGGGTGACGACGCTGTTGCTCTGGTGAAGGAGGCGATGAAGCAGAAGAAAATGAGTCAGGACAAGGAGTTGCTGGCCTGGGATCTGCAACTTGCCGTAGCTCTTGCTGAACTGGAAAAAGAGCTGCAAGCGGCTCTCCGCGCATTAAAGCCAGGGGCAATGATTCGAGTGGCGGGGTCTCGGTTCGAGTTTGGATCGTACGACGGCGAAACATTGCAATTGAAGCTGAAGGACAAGGAATTTCAGAAGAAGCTGACGAGTATGACGCCTGGCGAGCGGATCTCGCTGATCGAAGGAACGGAGAAAGCGAGCGGCGAGCAGGCTCTGCGATTCGCGATTTATCTCTTCTTTCAGGGAAAGATTCAGCAGACGCTGGCCGAGAACTGGTTTAAGCGAGCAGGTCCAGAAGCGGACTTCTTTCATGAACGTCTTGCTGCACGCGTCCTGCATCAGGGTAAATCTGAATTGGCCCGCGGGAATATGGCTGCGGGGATCGATTTCCTCGATTCGGTGGCGTCCGTTTCAGGTCCAGGGACTGCAGCGGCGCGCGAGGCCGCTGTGCAACGCTCCAAGCTCTACGATCTCGTCGATTGGAATCCGGTCGGAAATCGAAAGTGGGGCCGAGGTGAGCAGGGGGCGTTCATCGCAGATCCAACCCGATCCAATGGGTCCTATCTGAAATCCGACCAGAAATACACCGATTTCGAATTGTCCTGTGAATGGAAAGTCGAGGGCTCCACCGCAGCGGGAGGGGTCTATTTGCGATATTCAGGGCAGGGGAAACCGCTCGATAACGGAGCGAAAATTCATCTAGCCAACGATGCTGACCTGAAAAGGATGGACCGGTTTGCGACAGGTGCTTTGTTTGCGAAGGCCGCCGCCAGCCAGAACGTCAGTCTTGCGGAAGGAAAATGGAACACGCTGAAGATGCAGGTCCGTGGGACGGATGTGAAAGTCTGGATCAACGAAAAAGACGTGTTAACGGCAACGCTGGAAAAGGGTGTGCCGCTTGATGGCTATGTGATGCTCGACGGCGAATCTGGCGGAATTGCCTATCGCAAAGTGCTGATTTTCGAACTGCCACCAGGTTCAGCTGCCGTAAAGTCTGAATAAGTTACAAATAGCGGGCGATCGGCGAGGGTCTCCTGACACCGCCGAAATGGTCGACCGAAGGTCTCCTCGCCCCGCAATGCAAGTACGACGCATCTCGCTGTGATACGCGGAGTCGCTTCTCATTGAAATGAAACGAGCCACCTGCGAATCACAGGTGGCTCGTTCTATTGAGAGCACGACAGCTTTTTGAAGTCACGTTGCAACAGGAATGAGTTTTCCATCCTGCCGGGCCGAGGCCAGAGTGGCTTCCATCACCTGCTGAGTCTGCAGGGCGGTCTGACCCCAGGATTCATCGAGTTTGCCTGACAGCACCAGTTGCGAGAAGTTGCGGAACAGGTTCGTTTCCTGAGCGTTCGGGGCACTGTTGCCGAATTCTGGAATCGACACGCGTCGCGTGTGATCTTCCATATTGAAATCACAGCCACGAGGTACGAACTTCACATTCGAGACATCGAACGAGACTTCACTTCCATAGAATGGGCAGACGAAGCCGGGGACAGTGATGAATCCCTTCGTACCGCTCAGGTTTGCCCACTGCTGGTTTTCATTCAGGAAAGAACAATAGAAGCTGGCCGACACACCATCGCGGAAGAACAGCTCACCCGAGAATTCCATCGGAACACTGGAGCCACCTGCTTTCGTCAGCAGGCGACCGCTGACCGAATGAGGCATTTCATACTTCATGGCCCACAGGGTGAACCGGATGTTGTACCAGCCGAGATCACCAAGACATCCCAGTGGTTCCAGCTCATCACTGACACGAATGTTGCTTGAGACAAATTCTTCTGTCGCTGCGAAGCTGAATTGAGAACAGATGCGGCGAAGCTTACCGACGCTCTCGCCGTCGTCCAGGGCTTCACGCAGCTTATTCAATCGCTGGCTGTGCATGAACATCACGCCGTCCATGAACTGGACATTGTTCTTCTTGCAGGCGGCAAGCATTTCGGCAACGTCGGCAGCAACGACGCCAACAGGCTTTTCACACAGGATGTGCTTGCCGGCCTCTGCCGCACGAATCACCCACTCTTTACGAATTCCCGTGGGTAGCGGAATATAAACGGCGTCAACATCGTCTCGCTTCAGCAGTTCGTCGTAGCTCCCGAGTGCCAGAGGAACGACTGCGAAGGGGCTGTAGCCGTGGCAATCGTCGATGAACTGCTGGCTCTTGGCAACACTGCGACTCGCCACGGCAGTGACGACAGCGTTACCCGTGTTACGGATTGCCAGCCAGTTCTTGCGAGCGATATTGGCGGTGGAAAGGATGCCCCAGCGGCAGATCGAGTTACTCATCAGATGTCATTCCTTGGTAGATGTTGTGGCAAACAAAATTTGAAAGGCAGGTTAACAGGAATTGGGCCTGGTGGCGAAGATCTCGCGATGTTTCACCCCTAAGATTTGAACGCCCTTCGGATTCGCGATTCTCCGCACCCCGCCGTTCAAACTGCGGGTGCAGTTCCAGGCAATCATTTGGCCTGAAACGTCTAGACAACCGCTCTTTTGAATCGATGAAACGGGTGCCACGGTCTTGGAGTCCTCGACAAGGCCGTGAGATTGGGAACTCGGCCCGACAGAAAAGCACGGCCTTGTCGAGGACTCCAAGACCGTGGCACCCCCCATTTTGAAGAAGGAAATCCGTAAAGCCAATCTTTGAGGTACGTCCGGTTTGAAGACCGTGCTTAACTTCCCAGTTGGCGCCGCAAATCGTCAAAGCGATCCTGCAGTTCACGAAAATCCGTACGGACGGATGCGAGTTCATCCTTCAGTTCACGAATCTGTGATTCCAGGCCAGACAGGCGTTCGTTTGCTGCAGGGTCGGGTGCCGCGGGCTGAGAGTATTGCGTGTGAACCACGGGCGCTCGCGGAACTGGCGCTGCGGCTTCCTCTTCGGTCTCTTCCGCCAGCATTGCCATCTGGTCGTGATTTTCTCCCGACGGATACAGGCTGTGGTCGACTTCAATCCCGCGTCGTTCCAGGCGTCCATTTGCCTGGACAATTCCCAGGTCGAGCAGACCTTGCAGGGCTGTTCGCAGAGTTTCCTGAGTGTCGATGGCGACCATGCGACTGGCTCGAGTCCGCAGTTCGCCCAGTTGCTGACGACCTCGCAGCAGCAATTCGGTCATGATCGCCAGTTGAGGTTCCGTCAGCTTGGTCTTGTGACGCATGTAGTGGCGATAGCGTTCGGTTCGTCCACCTTCGGTATGCAGACATCCGATAAAGCCAATCTGCTGCAGTTGCGTCAGCGTGTCGGCGACATCGTCCTCAGAATAGTTGGAAACAGGGTCGCGGTTGTTCTTTTGATTGCAACCGGTTGTGATCGCTTTCAATGTCATCGGATACTGGTCAGGAACGGTAAACGCCTTTTCCAGCAGCACTCCCAGCACTCGACGCTGCTTACGTGACAGTTCCTTGAGTGGGATCATTTCAGACGGGGATTCAGACACGAGATTCTCCGGAGAATCAACACGAGGCTACAGATCACATTCGACAGACGGATTACGTCGAATCAGTGGTTTACTGCGCGCAATTGTCGGCGAGTGATCTGTCGTTCGTCAACCGCTGTGGTTTCGATCGTGTCAATGTCAATCGGATCGAAGGGATCTACAGAGATACTGTGGTCCTGTCCCGACGAAGAGGCTTCTGGCGGAATGACCTTCCGAGTGGCTGTTCGTTCACGTACCGGTGGTCGTTCGTCATCGAGAGCATCTTCCAGTGGATGATGTGCGGACTGACTGCTTATTCGAGTCACTCGGCGCGGCGCGGGAGATTCGTCATCCAATAGTGGATGAGGTTTTGATGTGGTGGAACTGACGTCGGCAGGCTCGTCGTCTTCGAGCAAGTGACGTTGCGGAGAGACCTTTGGTTTCACCTGACGCCTGACGGAATCTGTTGATGCAGAAGGTTCTGCTTTTTCGGCGGATGCTCGCTCCAGAGTTGGGGACGACTTCAATCGGCCGCGAGAAGGCTCGTCGATCACTTCTTCGAGGCGACGTGGCGGGGGCGAAGGAACCGCGGCAGGGACGGCTTGTTTTACCGGCGAAACTTGAGTTCGCTGTTGTTCTCGCAGTTCTTTGACCATTTGTTCCAGTTGAGCGATTTTCGCATCATTGCTGGTCAAGGGACGGGGTTCGGCTTCGTACCCTGCGAGTTGAATCTCGTTATCGTGATCGCCATTTGCAGGAGTCTCGCTCGCGCCGTTGGGGTTGAGCGAAATCGTCGTGGTACGGCGACGTTTATTGACAGACGTCAAGTCTTCCGCAGTTGCAGCTTCGACGCGTGAATCGACTTGAGGCTTCTTCGAGACGGGTTTGGTCCCCCCATGAAAGCTCATCAGTTCGATCGACGCCATTTCTGAAAAGACTGCGGGGCCTTGTTTCGGAGTCAGCCGAAGTCGCAACGCACAGGTCGCTTCGTATGTCCCATGTCGCATGTATGGAATGAAGACATTGTAGGCAGGACCAAGTGTTCCGTAGGTGTAGTGTTGTGACCAGGCACCGTTGTCGAAATCAAATTTATGCAAGGGCTCTGACTGTTCTTCGACGGTCCCCTGATCATCGAATAAGTAGACTCGCACATCACCATCGACAGAGACTGGAAGTGATGAACTATTCAGAAACAGGATTTGACCAGCAAAACCGTGGCACGGATTTCCCTTGGGATCGCGGCCTTCAGCGGGTTCCCAGAGACAGACGACTTTAGCCACGGGATTACGGGCCGTTGCCTTGCGGGAGCGGAGATCGAGCTGCGGGATGTGTAATGTCGCGCAACCCACCGTGGTCAGCAACAGCCAGCAGGCAAGCAGTCGCGCAAGGGGGCGAGTGACGGGCGACATGGAAAACTCTCCAGGATTGCGGGCGTAAGTCAGTTTTGCAGTTCTCATCGAGAAAGCCTCGATGGCTCGGGCTTGCGTACGTTGCCGCAGGTTCGGTCGGAACGGCGACTCGTAACAAGCCTGGTGTTGCGTCACGGCTAGAAATCGGGTTAGGTCATCAGCGGCTGGACCAGCCACGGTTAGTACCGGACGATAGCGCGTTCCGGCTGATGGATCGAACACAAAACAAGTCATGTTGCGGTAGTCGTGGGATATGTCGTTTGCTCCCCAGGCCGACGGAGTCTGGAAATCATTTCTCTTCGGTTTTCTTGGTCTTCTTGCCAAACAGTCCTGGTTTTGGCTTCGCTTCACCCTTGGCCTGTTCCACTTTGGAAGACGTACGAGGATCTTCCTCGGTGTATTTGATCCGGGCGGATACAGGGCTAAACGAAGGGTCTCGGATGACAGATGTCGATGGATCTGGCACTGGTGCTGGTGGCGGATTCAGCTTGGTATCCGGGTCCAGCATTGGTGCTGGCGGGACGGATTGCGGTGTGTTGTTTGGGTCTGTGAAGATGTCATCAGGACAAGGAAGGGCTCGCAACGGACCATGCAAGTCTTCCGCTTCGCTTTCGATGATGTGCATCCGCCCCAGTTCGACATCCTTGATGGTTTCTTCGTCGATCGGTCCACTGATGATTCGTGGTGTCAGGAAGACCAGCAGTTCCACGCGGCGGGTCGATCGTGAATCGAACCGGAACAGGTGACCAAGCAACGGGATTTCGGACAGGAACGGTGCCTTGTTTGTGAAGGATTCATCACGAGTATTGATCAGTCCACCGATCACGACAGTGTTCCCAGTGGGGACGCTGATCGTGGTTTGCAGTCGGCTGATGTCCAGGATCGGTGACGAGACTGTCTTACCGGTCGCATCGGTCGACAAGGGAACCCCTTGCTGACGGTATTGACTGCGCTGGGCGTAGAGCATCATGACAACGTTGCCGTCTGCGGTAATACGTGGCATCACCTGCAATTGCACACCGGCATCCTTTTGAGTCACCGTGGGGGTGTTGACCCCTGTCGTTCCGTTGGCTGTGAAGCCAGTAATGATCGGGATGTTCTGACCACTGAAGATTTCGGCCATCTGGTTGTCGAGGGCGCGAATCTGTGGACGACTGAGCACGGTGATCTTGCGGTGCGCCGACAAAGCTCGAATCAAGACGTTCACAGCGTCAGACCCGGCTGACAGTACCAGGCCACCAAATCCCAGGTCCGAATTGACTCGTCCCAATGAAAAGTTCGTCAGGCTTTGTGCTGCAACCGTTGCTGGGTTGCTGGCATCGCCCGAAACGTTGTTCCCCAGGGGAATGGCAGGGTTATTGAAGTTGAAGCCAGGGGTTCCGTCGAGTGACAACAGTTTGTTCGTCGAAACGGTACTGGTTTGAGTCTGTGACGTGGTCGTGCTGAACTGTTGCAGGTTGCTGACAGGACTGCGTTTGAACAGCGTAGGATCCTGAAACCCGAGTTCAATCCCGAATTCGTCTGTATTCTGCAGTTCGACTTCAACCAGCAGGGCCTGGATGATGACCTGTCGCGGAGCGGCGTCCAGCTTCAGGATCATGCTTTCGATGTTCTTGAAGTAGCGTGGCGTGGCACTGAGCAGCAGGCTGTTGTTGGTCGTATCTGGTACGACGACAACTTCCTTTTCCATCTGCTCCACGGAACTCATCAGGTTTGGATCAGCCTGAGCAATGTCACGCTGGGACTGGTAGAACTGGGCGATTGACTGAGCAATCAAAGTCGCCTGGCTGTTCTGCAGTCGGATGACGACGTTCTGACGTGCTCGCAGGTCGCTTTCGTCGAGTCTCAGCAGAATCGCTTCGACCACCCCGAGTGCCTCGCGTGCACCAACCGCGATCACGCTGTTCGTTCGTTTGTCGACCGAGAATTTCAATGGGACCAGACTGCTGCTCGAATCGGCGGCCCCTTCCAGAGCGATCCCGAGATTCTGTCGCTGATTGCCCCCCTGACCTTGTCCTCCCTGTTGCTGGTTGTTGAACAAGGCGTTCAACTGCTGCACCATTAGTTCGGCGTCGGCATTGGCAAGAGTGAAGACTTTGATTTCAGAGACCGTTGTGGTGGGCCGGTCCAGTTGCTTGATCAGTTCCTCAATCAGAGACATGCTCTTTTCAGAGGCAGAAACGACGAGGCTGTTGACCCGCGAATCGGGAGTGATCCGGATATCCGCGAGGATTCCCGAACGAATCTTGTCTCCGTTTCCACCCGTGCTGAAGATCTGCAGTACCGCCGAGCGGACATTCTTGAATTTTTCGTCGATCTGAGCAGTGTTCAGACCTTGCAGGGCTCCCTGTTGTCCACCACCGCCGCCAGTCCCTGATGTGGGTGGGGCGATGACACTCTGGATCGCTGCATTCATCACCGCTGCCAGTTCGGCTGCCAGTGCGTTCTTCAACGGAAAGATGCGGAGTTGATTAACTGTCCCTGTTTCATCCCGATCGATTTTGCGAATCAAAGCGGTGACTTCATCGAGATCCCGAGGCCGCGCACGGACAATCACGGCGTTGGTGCGGGCATCTGGCGTCACCAGGACCTTGGCTCCCAGGTTCACTCGTTCCAGATAGAACTGAGTGATCATATCAGCAACTTCCTGGGCCACGGCATTTTTCAGGCGGTAAACCTGAAATTCAGTCTGCGGATCGACAGGGCTGTCCAGTTCTTCAGCCAGTTCCAGAATCGCTTTCAGGTCTGCTTCTGGTGCGACGATGAGCAGCGAGTTTGGTTTGTTGATCGGCAGGATCGCGGCGCTTTGACGTGGCTGGGTCGCTTTGCCAGGGAACTTCGTCAATCGCTCGTAGACGGTTGTCAAAAGATCCGCGAGAGATTCCGAATCGACGTTTTTCAGATAGAGCAGATGAACTTTGGGGGCAGTCGCTTCGCTGAGCTTTTCCAGTTCGCGAATGACCTTCATCACCTGTTCGACATCTTTTTCGTTACCGCGCAGAATCAGCACACCGAGGTCGTCTACCGCCTCGATATTGACTTCACCCTTCAGACTTCCCAGGACATCACCCAATGCTGGGGGGACGTTCGGCAGACCAGCACGCGGTGCACCACGCTCATCGAGCTGTGCGATCTGGTCGCCGTCGACATTCCACTTCGGTGCCTTGGCGGAAACATCTGTTCCTCGAGCCGCTCGAAGCTTTTCAATTTCTTCCGGTAATTGATGTGCGATCTGACAGACGTACTTGGAGCTTGAGGTCAGTTGGACCGGTGTCTCGTCATCAAAAGGACGATCAAGGACTCGCAGCAGCTTCAGGGCCGCCTGAGTATCTCGCGGTGCACCGTCGATCAGCAGTTCTTCGTTTGCCTCGTCGATGGCAATTGTAATTGTGGAAACAACTTGTTTCGTCCCAGTCGCGGATTCGACAGATTCGTCGCCCGGAAGTGCCGTCGTGATCTTAAACGCTGGCAACTGATTTCGTCCGGCAGAAATCAATTGGGATCGCGACTTCATCGTCTTGTGGACTTGTTTCGACAGCTCGACGACTTTGCGATGTCGAGGGCGGAACACGACTTTGGAAGCATCCTGAGCGACATCGTCGCCCAATGGCTCCGGGGGACTGAATTCAGGGGCATCTTCGTGTGCCGCCGGGCGAACTGGCCGTGATTCAGGACGTACTGGTTCCGTTGAGGTCCCTGCTGCTTTTGTTGCTGCCTGCTGTTTTGGACTCGACGATTTCTCATCTGGTCGACGCGTGATGGAATCGACTCGCTGGACAAACGGCGAACTCGTGTCTGGCTCAGCGGCGTCTGGCTGCTCATGCTTGGCAGGAAGGACCGCGGCCTGGTACCGGGGACGCTGAGACGGAAGATCCAACAGGATCAGGAAGTCACCCTTTTCGATCAGTCGGAACCCTAACGGCTCGATGTCCTTGTTCAGGATACGGACCGCGTCATGACGATTGTACTTGTTGGAATCACGGCGGGTATAACGTCCCTTGGGGACTCGATCCATCACCAGTTGCGACTGTGACTGCTTGGCAAGGTCCTTGATGACCTTTTCCCAAGTGGCACTGATGTGATTCAATTTGACTGCGGGGAGCTCGGCTTCAGGTGAGGTTCCCACAGCAGATGGGCCCGCAGCAAGCGGTTCCTCGACCTTAGATTCGGCTCGTGGCGTCGCTTCTTTATCGGATTTAGCAGTCTTCGTTGCCGCCGATGCCAGCGGAGGCAGTGGGGTGTCAAACCCTCCTCCCAAGGTCCACAGAAAGACCGACGATGCCGTCGCCAGTGACAGGCTGTGTATCGCCAGCGACATCGGCCGAAAGGCAAGTCGTCGCGATTTGGGGAAATGCTGATTCATTCTTTGCCGATTCCAGGAGGTGATCGAGCGAGCCGCGAATTGCCGGAAATGTCTGCGCAATCACGTCAGTCGATGCTATCGTCAAAGT
>Ga0194055_10002063_pt1 | contig 16116 bp, 13 predicted proteins | sample SepL449m_MetaG_FD_155482 | JGI IMG/M metagenome (GOLD analysis project Ga0194055, IMG submission 155482) | Anoxic zone freshwater microbial communities from boreal shield lake in IISD Experimental Lakes Area, Ontario, Canada - Sep2016-L442-9m | ecosystem: Environmental > Aquatic > Freshwater >... | reverse complement strand
GGCCGAGCGTACCGGGGCGACGAGGGGCGATGCCTGGACGATTCCTCGGTGATGCCTGGCTGATTCCTCGGTGATGCCTGGCCGGTCGACTGGCCAGTGGTGGCGCATGTGCCTTCAGCCGGGGTCGGAAGTCCTCAGCGCTGTGTGGCGAGCCAGGACCTCGAAGTCGGTGTCCTGATGCAAGATCGCTATGTCGGACCGTACGGCGATGGCCGCGATCAGACAGTCGATCATCTTGTGCACGGTCTCCCCCCGGCTCCGGCACTGGCGATAGAGAGCGGCGGCGGCTTCGTAGTCGGCGGGTCCAGCCGTGAGCGTCGTCGCCCTGGCCAGCAGTCTGCGCAGGTCGTCAAGGTTCCGCTCATCCCTGGCCCCGGCAAGCAGCTCCATGCGCACCGGGTCGCACGTCGCCAAGTCCGTTCCGAGGAGCTCATCCACTCGGATGCAGACCGGACTTCCCGTATTCCGCAGGAACTCGATCCACGCCGAGGTGTCGATCAGGATCACGGGAGGCGACTTGATCGGAGCTGGTCGAGGTCGCCTTCCCATCCGGACCCCCGCAGCGCTCGGGCCGATGCGACGTCGAGGGGCTCGGCCGCCAGCAGCCGAAGGGCGAGGTTGACCGCCTCGCGCTTGGTGGACAGATGAAATCGGTCCATCACCAGCGTGCACGCCTGATCGTCGATGTCGATGTTGGTGCGTGACATACACCAACATTACACCTTCTATACACTTTCCACGATGGGCACTCCGAGGGCAAAGGGGCAAGGCGGCAGCCCTGCTGCACTCGAAGGAATCGTGCGAGGACTGGGGATCACGCCCAAGTCGTAGGTATGCGCCCACGTACACATCATCTGGACTGCACTTGTAGAGTGCCGATGGAGGCCGACCCGATGACCAGCGACGAACCAGAAGAGCAGTCCATCGGCCGCTGGCGTCACCGACGCCACATCGACGACCAGTTCCCCGACCCATCGGCCTCGATGGTGCTCCACCGGGTGCTGGCCATGTCCGCTCGCACGTTCCTCTTGAACGACATGGACGGCGAGTTCGAGGACCGGCCTCGTCCCCCAGGTGCCATCGATGCCCTGTCCCTCTCCATGGGCACTCGTCCCCTGTGGGCCCAGTCGACCGCCGTGGCACTGCAGGGCACCGGGCGACGGCACGACCCGATCGAACGGGTGCACCAGAGCCGGGTGGCCATGCGCCGGATCCGCGCCAATCTGCGGTCGTTCCGACTACTCCTCGACCCCTCCTGGGGCACGTCGCTGCGAGCCGAACTCGGCTGGTATGGCAACGTACTGGGCCGAACTCGCGATCTCGATCTGCTGGCCGAAGTCATCGGAGCACGGGGGCCTGAGGTACTCGATCCCGGCGAGGTGGCCCGGCTCCTGGCCGTGGTGGACTGGCGGCGCGGCGAGGTGGCGGCCGGCATCGCTACCGAGCGGACGGGGCTGCGGCGGCTGCAGCTGATCGAGCAGATGATGCTCCTGTGGGACGGTCCTGAGTTCAAGGCCAGCGCCTCAGAGCCAGCCACAGATATTCTTCCGGCCATGCTCCATCGGGCATGGCGTGACCTGCGGGGCGTAGCCCGCCAGGCCCGCAAAGATCCGTCCGACGTCCATCTCCACAAACTGCGCATCCGCCTCAAGGACCTGCGTTATGGAGCCGAGACCGTGGCTCTCGTCGAAGGCGCGCCGGCCCGCAAGACGGCCAAGGCCGCCGAACAGCTCCAAGGGAAGCTCGGTGACCTCCACGATGTCGTCTTCTCCATTGCCTGGCTCCAGGCACTGGCCGCCGAACAGCCCGATCTGGCCGACGCGTCCGAACGCCTGTGTGTGCTTCAGCGCGACGCCGCGTCCGACGTGCGCGACGGGTGGCGGCGCGAACTCAAGGACGTCGAGCGGCGTTGGCGGGCCTGGCAGAGCTGAACACCTCAGATGAGGTGGCTCAGATTAGGTAGCCCAGATGCTGGCCGGTGGGTCGGTGGGTCGGTCAGGTGTTTGCGGAGTCGACGCCGTGCATCGGTACCCATAGACGGATCCCACCCAGGATGCCCGCGGTGTTGTCGACCACGGTGACATCATCGGGCAGGTGGCGGCGAAGCACGCGACGCGAGTTGCCACCACCGATGTAGAGATGATCGAACAAGGTCAGTGCCCGCATGTTGGCAATGGCCTTCATCACCCGCTTGTTCCAGCGTTCCTCGCCGATGTGCTTGCGTGTCGCCTCACCGAGCTGGTCGTCGTAGGACTCCCCCTTGCGGAAGGGCTGGTGGGCGATCTCGAGGTGGGGCAGCAACTCGCCGTTGTAGAAGAGGCCGGTGCCGAATCCGGTGCCGAGGGTGATTACCAGCTCGAGTCCGACGCCCTGGACCACAGCGGCCCCTTGAATATCGGCGTCGTTGGCCACCTTGGTGGGTACACCGAACGATTCAGTAAGCCGGGCCGAGAGGTCGCAGTGGTCCCACTCTTCCTCCAGGGCATGGCTGACCGTGCTGCCCGGACCGCTCAAGGTGATGAAGTGCGGTGCAGACAGCACGATTCCACCTCGCACCATGCCGGGGAACCCGACGGCGGCCCGCTCCGCGGCGGGCAGAGGAGCGACCAGTCGGTGTAGCGACTCGACCAGCTTGTCGGGGGGCAGTGGGTAGGGGGTCGGGATCTTCACGCGGTCGGCCACCATGGCACCGGTGGCGTCGAGCACCGAGGCTTTCAAGCCCGTGCCGCCGATATCGACCGCCAGGGTGAACGGGTGCTCGGGTTCGGTCGGGGCCGACGGGATCACATCGCTGATGCTCATTCCGGCAGGCTAAACCCGATGCGGCACCGCCGCGTGGGTCCAGGTGATCAGCGCCCCTTAGAAGTAACGTCGCTAGGTATGACAGAACCGTGGCTCCAAGATGCCTGCTCGCTGGTCGATGCCTTCCGAGCCAATACTCTCAGCCCGACCGAGGCGCTCGAGGGTTCACTGGCGGCCATCGAATCCTCCGACCTCAACGCCTTCTCCCACCTCGATGCCGATGCGGCACGAGCCCAGGCCGCCTCTGCCGATGTCTCGCTGCCCTTTGGCGGAGTGCCCATCGGCGTCAAAGAACTCGAGCATGTCGAGGGGTGGCCATACACCGAGGCGTCCCTGGTATTTGCCGATCGACTGTCCGCCTTCGACTCCACCCACGTCACCCGGCTGCGGGCGGCTGGTGCGGTTCCGGTCGGCCTGACCACGGCATCGGAGTTCGGAGGGACCAACTGCACCTCCACCAAACTCAACGGCGTCACCCGCAATCCGTGGGACACCGATCGCACCCCGGGCGGCTCGTCGGGTGGCTCGGCAGCAGCAGTGGCCGGCGGCCTGATCCCCATCGCCACCGGGGGCGATGGAGGTGGATCCATCCGGATCCCGGCCGGTTTCACCGGTCTGTTCGGACTGAAGGCCACCTTCGGCCGCATCCCTCGCGGGCCAGAAACCCTCCAGCCGCCCCTGACGGTGAACCTCGGTTGCCTGGCCCGGTCCGTGCGCGACTCCGCACGCTGGTTCGACGTCTGCAACGGCTTCGACTCGAGGGACAACCTGAGCTTGCCCCGGGTCGGCGGGTGGGAGGCCGGGCTCGGCACCATCGACCTCGCCGGCAAGCGGGCCGTCATCTCGGTCGACCTCGGTGCGGCCATCGTCGAGCCCCGGGTGGCCGCCATGGTGATCGAGGCCGCGGAGGCCCTGATCGTCGATGCTGGCCTCAAGCGGGTCGATGTAGTGGTGGAGCTGCCCCAAGGTGGCCTCGAGTGGGCTCTGTCCAACCTGGTCGGCCTGGTCGGCGAGCTCGATGACCGATTCCCTGGGTGCAACGACGACCTCACCCCCGAAATACAGATCGGCATGAACCTGGCCGCTCACCACTACAGCATCCAGTCGGCCGGAAAGGCCGAGCTGTTCCGGATCGCCCTCAACGAGCAGATGGCCGACCTCTTCGACCAGGCCGACGTCATCTTCGCCTCGACCAACCCCGATGTGGCCTTCAACGCCGCTGGGCCCATGCCGACCAAGGTGGGCGACGTCGACCTGATCGCTACCTACGGCTTCGACAAGGCCATCGGCAACAACGGTGCGCTCACCATCCCCGCCAACCTGTCGGGTCTGCCGGCGGTGTCGGTGCCCGTAGGGACCGTCGACGGTGCGCCGGTGGGCATGCAGATCATCGGACGTCACCACGAGGAGCAGGTCCTGTTGGAGCTGGCCCGGATAGCCGAGCGTGAGCGTCCCTGGCCGCTGGTGGCGCCGTCCGTGACCGCCTAGGCCCGCGTAGGTTCAGTCGTCTAGAACTGATCCATGCGCGTCGAGCTCTGGATCCCCACCGCCACCCCGTTCTCTACTCCCGAGGTCCTGGCGGCCATCGGTACCGAGGCCGAGGATCGGGGGTTCGCCGCCCTTTGGGTGGGTGAGCACGTAGTGCTGTTCGAAGAGTACGGCTCGGCCTACCCGTATGCCGACGACGGCAAGATCCCCGCCCCACCGGGAACCGGGCTGCTCGAGCCGCTCAACACTCTGTCGTTCCTGGCGGCCCATACCTCGACCGTGCGGCTGGGCACGGCCATGGTGCTGCTCCCCCAACGCAACCCGGTGTACACCGCCAAGGAAGTAGCCACCTTGGACTGGCTGTCGGGCGGTCGGGTCGACTTCGGGATCGGCGTGGGCTGGCTGGAAGAAGAGTTCCGAGCCGTCAACGTTCCGTGGCCGCAGCGGGGCCGGCGCACCGATGAGTACCTCGACGTCCTGGCGACACTGTGGAGAGACGAGACCTCGCAGTTCGAAGGCGAGTTCTACTCGCTCAACCCGTGCCAGATGTTCCCCAAGCCGGTGCAGTCGCCGCTGCCCATCCACATCGGTGGCGAGTCGGACGCTGCGCTGAAACGGGTGGCTCGGGCGGGCCACGGCTGGCATACCTTCAACCGGGCGCCCGAGGACCTAGCCGAGCCGCTGGCCCGGCTCGACGTGCTCTTGGCGGAGGAAGGCCGGAGCCGCGCCGACATCGCCGTGACGGTCTGCCCCTACTTCAAACCGCTGGATGCCGACGCCACCGCCCGCTACGCCGAGGCGGGGGCTGATGCCGTATCTGCCCTGATCATCCCCATGGACGTCGACTCGGTCCGCACCCAACTCGACGATCTGATGGCTGTGCAGGAGCGGGCCGCATCGATGTGAGGCCGGGTCGCTCGGACGGAGGAATGTCACAGGTGAGGGCTACTTTCATCAGTCATGCCACCCCTGCCGCCTGTCACCGGGCGCGAAGTGTTGCGGGCATTGACGAAACTGGGGTGGGTTCTTCGGGATAGTCCCTGCGCTGCCTGGATGCTTCACCCGAGGTGCTACCGCTGGCGACTGCCAACTCCGGGCCCTAGAGGCCATTGAGGTGCACATTGCCGGCCTCTTGGCCGATGGCGAGCCCGTTCCTCGGGAACTCGGGCGGCCGACCATGGTGACGGTGACGGTCGCAGCCTGATCGTTCGCCGTGCTTTGGCGTTCCGTGACGAACCTTCCCCGGTCCCACCGGTTCTCTAGGCTGAGCACTACTCAACCGAAAGGGCCTCTACCATGTCTGCTCCCGTCGTTCTCATCACCGGCTGCTCCTCGGGCATCGGCCTGTCCTCCGCGGTCAGTGCCGCCAAACACGGATTCACCACGGTGGCCACCATGCGCGATACCTCCAAGGATGCGGCGCTGCGGGCCGCCGCCGAATCGGCTGGGGTGACCCTCGACCTCCGCGCCCTCGATGTCGTCGATGAGGCCTCCATCGCGGCATGCATCAATGGGGTGGTAGCCGATCATGGGTCGCTCGACATTCTGGTCAACAACGCCGGCCGGGGCTTCGTCGGCACCATTGAGCAGGTGTCGATGGACGAGATGCGCGACATCATGGAGGTCAACTTCTTCGGTGTAGTGGCCACCACCAAGGCCGCCATGCCCCACCTGCGGGCGTCCAAGGGCCGCCTACTGACCGTCACCAGCGTGGGCGGCGTGGTCGGCCAGCCGTTCAACGAGGCCTACTGTGCGGCCAAGTTCGCCGTGGAGGGGTTCATGGAGAGCCTGGCTCCGGTGGCCGCCACCGTCGGCGTGCACGTGGCAGTCATCGAACCCGGTCCGGTGGCGACCGAGTTCGTCAACAACGTCGGGGTCGACGTGGGCAAGCTCTTCGCCGAGGCCGCCGAGTACGAGCCGGCCATGCGGTCGTATCTGACCCACGTCATGGCCGACTTCTCCGACCCCGAAGCCATGCAGTCCGGTGACGACATCGCAGAGGTGGTCTTGGCCGCCATGGTCACCGACTCCCCAGCCTTCCGCCACCAGACATCGGGTTGGTCGCGGACCTTCACTGGGCTGAAGTTGAGCGATCATGACGGATCAGCCGTGGTGGGCACCACTAGTGCATGGGTGCGTGGCGACTGATGATTCACGGGTCGCACCTGCGGTCGGGCGAACCGTCGGTCGAGGGTCCCACTCGGTCGGGCGCTAGTCAGGCTGGCGGAGTGGCCGCCACCGGAACTGATGGTGGGCTGTGCTTACCCTTGGTGTTCCAGACCACCACGGACACCTGATACGTGCGCGTCGAGCGCAGTCCGGTGGCGGTACATGTCATCAGCAGGTCGTTACACGAGGCCCACGACCTAGCGGGCACACCCTTCAAGTCGTAGTCGGTGATGCCGTAGGCGACCGCCACCCCGTGCATGTTGATGAACTCGCCGGTATACGACGGGGCGGACCACGCCACGGTCAGTTCTCCCGGGCCCGGACCGGGGGTGACCGTCACCGCCAGCGGTACCGTCGGCCGCACGCTGGGTGCAGCCCCGGTGGCTCCGGCCACAGTCGAGCCACCTGGAACAACCAGCATCAGCGAGAACACTCCGACCATGACGGCAAGCAGGCGTGTTGCCCGCCGCCTCGTCTGCCCACGTTCTGCTCTGTCCCGGCGAGCCGCCATCGAACCTCCCCTGGTTCCAGACGCATCAGGCGTCCGGCCAATCGTTACCCGGCCACCCAGCCCACGGTCCCGAGACACATTTCATCCGACGAGCCATCACCCCACGTGACATAGCGGGCCGGCAGCTTGCGCATCGAAGGAAGCTGTTGGCGGAGCGTCGGGTCGTAGGTGCAGCTCACCTCGACCTTGTCCCCGGCGTGGGCCATCGTGCCGGCCGGGGCAGCCTGGGTGGTCTGATCATCGAAGTTGTAGTGGTCCGTTTTGGCCAGCACTGTCCGGGTCGACCCGGATACCAGGGTGATCGACTCGGACTGTCCGAGCAGGTGCATGTGCGGTGTCGCCCCCAAGATGTGCTCGGTCTTGTTGACCGCCCATGAGCAGGTCGTCGTCACCAGGTTGCCGGTGATCTGAGGCTGGGCAGCATCATGGTCCCCCCGGCACGCCCCTTCGATGGCATTCAGCAGCACCTTCGCCTGTAGTCCGGTCCGGGCCACCAAATCATCGATCGAGGCCTGACGGTCACAGAGCGGCCCAGTCACCCCTGTCGGGCACGGCAGATCTGGCGGGGCGACGTACTTGGTGGTCTCGAGCTCCTTGAGATGGGCTCCAGCGGCGGGCACCGTGGTGATCTTCACCCGGCTCTGGTCGGGAGCGGTCCCGTTGAGAAGGTTGTAGTGGACCTGCATCACCACCAGGCTTCCGGCTGGCATGGAGATGCCGGTGCCCTTCGGGGCGACACGGGGGACGGTGGGGCCCGGGGCCCACCCGCCCAGCCAGGTGGTGTTGTCGAACGTGCCCGTCGGATTCAAAGGAGCCCCGAAGCAGCTCCACCCCTTTCCTTGGCTGGAGGCATCGAGAGCTCTCGCCTCGGCTACCTGAGAGGGGGGGATCAAGAAGTAGATGGCGTGATGGACTTCCTTGGTAACGCCCGGCAGGAACTGACTCGACACCAGGTAGCGGTCGGTCGTCAGCTTGGGGTCGACCAAAAAGCAGTGATAGACGTCGGTGGAGCTGTTGACCGCAGCCGTGCTGGGGCTGAAGGTGGACGGTGGGCCGAAGGTGCCGGTCGTCGCCGACTCCAAGGTGGCCAAGGCACGTGTGGTGGTGCTTGATGTCGCACTGCTTGAGCAGGCACTGAGTGCAGCCGCCAAGGCGACACACACGGCAGCGGACAGACGGATGCGGCTTCCCCCGAAGTTCATGGGGTAACGATACCGGGATTCACCACCCACTGTCGGGTCGCCCGAGCCCCCTAGGGCCGCCGACAGGTCGATGCCGCCCGCGGACGGACATGCCCGACGGTCGCCCCTCAGACCCCAGACCGAAAGGCAGCAACACCCGCAGACCAATACATGGCCCCAGTGAAGGAGCCCGCCGTCACCACGGGCCCTGCAGCCCCCTGCACCTGGTAGCCACTCACCACCGTGGCGATGGTTCCCGTCGAGAGCACTTGAGGCTGGACCAAGTAGCCGAGCGAGGTCACCACGATGGCCTGCGTGCTGGCGTGGCCAGCGATGTAGCCGACCACCAGATCGTTGGCGGCAGTAGATGTGACCGACCCCGAACTGGCCGCGGTACCGGTTGCTGACGCCCCGGTCGAGACGTCGAGCGGGTTGGCGGTGGCGACGCCCGAGAACTCCTGCACGGTGAGCGCCATGGTGGAGGCCGAGGCGGTGTGAGCCGTCACCGACGTCACTGCCTTCGCATTAGCCGAATACCACTGTTCGCCGTCCGAGTTGTGTCCGGACACGAAGCGGCTGGCGATGCGCGTCCACGTGCCACCGGCAGAGTCGGTCACCGAGGAAATGGTGTTGGTGGCGCCGGTGTACACGCTGGCGGACAAGACGAGCAGATGCCCCGCCGTCGATACCGAGGGAAATGTGGCGGTCAGTGCAGTCGAGGCTGCCGCTTCGCTGGCCGATGCGCTCTGGACGAACGCCGGACCGCCGGTCGATGGGGGGTTCACCGTGAGCGAAATGGTCGCCGAATGGCTGACTCCTGATCCGGTCGCCGTAATGGTGATCGTGACGGTGCCAACTGGCGTGGTGGCCGAGGTCCCAATAGTGACGACCGACGCTCCTCCCGAGGTGATCGACGGTGGACTGAACGACAGCAGGGCCCCCGCTGGCATGCCGGAGGCAGTCAAGGTGAGGGGGACCGCGCTTGCGGCCACGACGGCCGTCGTCACTGTCGTAGATCCCAGGGAACCGGCGCTCACGGCTATCGCACCCGGCGACACTGCCACCGAGAAGGAGTCGGCGGATGCCGGTGTGTCGACACGTACCGTCGGGGACGGTCCCGACGAGTTGCCGGCAGCATCGCGGGCACTGATCGAGTACTGGTAGGTAGTTGCCGGAGCCAATCCGGTGTCCGAGTAGGTCGTCATCGAGCCCGCAACCGAAGCGACCACGGCTCCGTTGCGGAACACGTCGTAGCCGACCACCCCCGAGTCATCGGTCGAAGGCGACCAGGACAATGTGGCTGCGGTGGTCGAGGTGGCTGCACCATTCAAGCCGCCGGGGACCGAAGGTGGCGATGTGTCCAGTGTGATCTGGAGTGACGAGTAGTCGTAGGTCTGCTGGTCGTAGGTCGCGCCATTGGAGTCGGTCGGGGTGACCGTGACCTTGCTGCCTTGCACGGTCACCAGCAGGAATCCGAACACCTGTGCGTCAGACGCAGGCTTGGGAGCCCGGCACGAGGACCCCGACCCGATGGCGTACGCATCGAACGCACTGCAGGTGCTGATGCTGCCCAAGGCGTCGCCCCCGTTGCCGGTGACGTAACTCACTAGCGGCTTGCCAGCGATCTGGGGATAGTTGCGCTCGTACTGGTGGGCATGCCCGTTGAAGATGATCCCCACGTTGTTGTTGGCCAGCACCCCTTCGAGTCCGTTTGGTCCCTGTAGATAGGTGTCCGATGACTGACCCGAGGCATCGGAGTAGAGCGGATAGTGCGAGAAGGCGAACTTGATCCGTGTGGAAGCGTGCGCCGCCAAGTCAGCCTTCAGCCAGACCATTTCGGCACCGCATGCCGCGCACCCGGCCACGGCTCCATTCCAGTGAGCCAGGAAGTCGCCCTGGTAGCCGCCCTGGCCGTCGGCCCACGCCCCTTCGAGCACGTAGAACCGGGCGGACCCCCAGTCGAAGGCGTACCAAGAGCTGGCGTACTTGTTCGTGCCGGTCATGGTGGAGATGCAGCAGTAGGACTCTTGCGTGTTGCGGCCACCTGAGGCCGCAGCGGCCGTCTGAGCCGGGAAGTTCTGGAGATACGGGAGGTTGGTACTGAACCCGTGGTTCCCCTGGGTGGCGAAGACGGGGCGGCCGCGCAGGGCCGGCAGGTACTGGGGTGGAAAGACGGCGCCCCGGGTGAGGTCGCCGTACTCGGTATCGGTCCCGCTGTTGTAGACGTTGTCCCCGGCGGTGACCACGAAACTGGCCGGGCTCTTGCCGATCTGGTTCATCACATTTGCCTCGCCCGTGGTGGCTGCACCCCAGTCCCCCACGACGGCGAACGAGTACGAGGTTCCCGGAGCAGCAGCCGTCGCCACCTGGGGCGAACTATCCGCCCCGAGGAGATCGGTAGTGCCCAGCAGGACGCGGTAGCAGTAGGTACCCGAGGTGGGGAACGAGAGCTCGGCCCGCCACTGGTACTCAGCCGTAGTGCCGACGGTGATCGACGCGCTGGTGCCTGCGACCTGATTGGCGGGGGTGCACACCCCGTTGGTCACCGGGCCCCAGACCGCAGTGGACGTCGACTGCGAACGGTCCGTGCCCCAGGCCAGAGTGGCCGAGTTGGCCACCACCTCGGTCACATACGGGTAGCGGAGCAGATGCGAGGAGTAGGTGGCAGACGATGCCGCAGCACCGGTCCATCCTGTTGCCGCTAACGAGGCGACGACAGTGACCGCAACTGCAGCCGTCAGCCATCCCCGTAGCGCGGACCGCCGTCCGAATAGATCTGTCCCTGCCACCGAATACCCCTTGCTAGATCTGACCCCTGATGCACGAAACAACGAGAGAGCCACTGGCAGGCCCAGCCTCGAGCCCTACCAATAGCCCTTACCTGTCCGCCGACATCGAGCAGGGTCTGCATTGACCGGCGCTCCCGATGTCCGGACGCCCGAGGCACGAATGCCCACCAAGTTGCAACGTACTTCCTACCAAGTTGCAACGTACTTGATCTCACGCCGCTCGTGTAGAGGACCAGGACCCCTTGTCCTGGCAGGTCGCCGTTGCTGGAACTCGGGTGGCCTAGGTGACGCGCGCACCGCCTTAGCGATCCGGCACCGCCTTAGCGTGCAGCCACGGGTCGTCGAACCAGGTCCGCAGGGTGAGTCGGGCCGGCGGCAGGTCGCCGTAGACGAGTACTCCTGAGCCTGGTGGCACCCGGCGCAGGGCGTCGGGGGGAGCGAGTCGGCGCACCGTCGGCGATCGGGTGGTGGTGGCGCCTCCCCGTCCACCCGAAGTGGTGGCATCCATGTGAAGTTGTTCGTCGCCGATCAGGTGGCTGGCGTAGTCGAGAGTCATCGGATCCGAGATGCCGGACAAGAACAGCTTGGCCCGATGGTTGTTGACCACGGTGGTGGCCCGGGGCCCGAACCGCGCCGTGATCTGGGCCAGGTCGTGCCACACGGTCACCAGTTGGATGCCGTGCCCGGCGGCGGTGGCAGCCAGCGAGTCGAGGTCGGGGACCGGTGCGATGTTGGCGGCCTCGTCGAGCACCACCAGCAGGGGCGGGTCGAGCGGCTTGCCGGTCCGGGCCACCTGGTCGTAGGCACGGTCGAGGACGGTGCGCAGCACACCGACGAACAACGGAGTGAGCCGACGCTGGTCATGGGCCGGGGCACACAGGTAGAGGGTGTCGGACCCGGTCAGCAGCGCACCAACATCCAACTGCGGTGCTCCCCAAGCGGCGGCGCCGGCGAACGGCTCCAGCAGGGTTTCGACCGTGGTGACGATCGAACTGCGCTGCCGCTCCTCTTTGGCGAAGGACGAGCGGGCGGCGTCGACCGCCTCCGGCACACCGGCCTGCTCCAGGAGATCGAGCACCTCTGACTCCTCACCAGTTTCGACCCAGTGGATGACGTCGGCCATGTCGCGCCCCGAAGTGGCGGCGGCAAACAGCAGCGGGGCCAACATCCTCGACGCCGTGGCATACCAGAAGTCTCCGTCGCTCATCGTCCCGACCTGCGCCCGGCCCACCTCGGTCATCGTGGAGGCGGCTCGTCGGGCTCCCGGCCAGGTCCGGGCCGTCGGCAAGGGTGACCACGCCGTAGCTGGGCGGCCGGTCACCCCCATCGGATCGAAGCAGTGCACCGACCCCTGGGTAGACCGGTGGGCGATGGTGTGGTCGAGCAGATCACCCTTCACGCTGGCCGCCACCACCGGGCCGTCCCACCCGAGGATGGCCGGCACGGCGAAGCCGCTGGTCTTGCGGGACTGGGTCGGTCCGAACACCAGGACCGACTGCGATCGTTCGGCCGCCACCCGCTGCTTGCCGACCGAACCGAGCACCAGCCGGCCAGCGGGCGGCGGTCGGTTCCCTCCAGGTACGACCAGGCCGGCCAGGTCCGCGGGCCGGGCCCAGCGAGCAGTCCTGGCTTCCGTCTGACGTCTGTGTTCCCTTCCTCTGGGTTGCATGCCACCCGCTCGAAGCCAACTGGTTCGGAGCCAGCCAGAGCCCGCGGCCGCCACGGCAGCCACACCGATGCCCAGGGCTGCCACCGTCGCCGTGCTCACCACCGCCACCAACTACGCCTGCTCACCACTGGGGTTCCCGATCGCCGAGCCCGTCTTGTCCCGGGTCGGCCATGGCTCGATCGGTGTCGACCATCCAGCGCTCGCCTCGGCCGAGATGATGCTCGACCAAGAACGACCGGCGACCGACCTTCCACAAGGCGGTGCCCCGGCGCAGCGTGCTGACCAAGTCGGCCTCGGTATCGGTCAGACCGAGGAGCTCACCGGTTCGAGCCACCTCTCCCGGTGACTGGGCGTAGACGACCCGGGTCTCCGAGTCGGCCAAGAGACCCTCGGCCAGACCCACCTGCTCGGACCCGGCCGACCCCACGGCCGCCAGGTCCGACAGTCGGTGGAGGATGGCGATGTTGGCCACCCCGAGTGCACGCGACAGTTTCCATGAAGACTGCAGCCATCGGGCCACACCCAGGTTGCCGAGGATGGCCCACGCCTCGTCGACCACCAGCAGGATCTGATTGCGGTGGGTGGCCCTGACCGCGCTCTGCAGCCACGCCGCCGCACAGGCCATGAGGACCCCGAGGGCAGGAGAGTGGTAGACGGCGGAGAGATCGAGGACGACCAGCGGCCCATCGAGCCGGAGGCCCTCGGTGGTGGGTCCGTCGAACATTCCCCGCAGATCGCCGTGGACCAGGCGACGCAGCTCTAAGGCGACGTCTCGGCCGTCTTCCACCAACTCGCTTCGGGTGGTCCGCAGTGCTGCGGCGGCTTCGGCCCCGGGGTCGAGCAACGCCTCGACGACCTGGGGAAGGGTCGGTGCCGGCATGGAGCCGGCGCGGGCGGCGGCACCGGCGGCGGCCAAGGCGGCGTCGATGGCCGCTCGCTCACGGGGTAGCAGGTCGCGCCCGAGGCACGACACGGCCAGCGATGCAGTCAACGCCGTGCGTCGGGCGGCATGCTCATCGGTGCGGTCTCCATCGTCGGTAGTCATCACCTCTCCCGTGTCGAGCGGGTTTAGCCGGACCGGGCCACCGGGCCGGAGCGCCACCGGAGTCACCCCCCATGCCCGACAGAGCGGTCCGTACTCCCCCTTGGGATCGATCACCCACGCACTGCGACCGAAGACGGCCTGGCGCCACAGATAGGACTTGACGAAGCTGCTCTTTCCCCGACCGATCTGGCCGATCACCACCATGTTGGGATTGGTCACCACCCCATGCCGGTAGAGGGTGAACGGGTCGTAGACGAACGATCCCCCCAGCACGTCTCGGCCGATCAGGACCCCTTCGTGGCCCAACCCTGCTTCGGCCACCAGTGGATAGGCGGCGCACAGGTGGCGGGTGGTGGCCACATGGGCCGGCACTCCAGGGGGCAGGCGCACGCCGAGCGGACCGATCACGAGAGCCCCCGTCCTAGGGGGAGGAGGCAGAGCAGCGCGCTGTCCTGTTGTCCGTAGAGGCGCTTCACCTCGAGACGCGACTGGCCGGCTGACTGCTCGAGGGCGGCACAGGCCGCCGCCAGCTCAGCCTCACTGTCGGCTGTCACCCCCAGGTAGCCGCTGAACCGGAACTGGGCGTGACCGTCGGCCAACTCCTCGTCGCGATCGTCGACGCTTTGGCGCTCACGTTGGTGCCGGGCCGAGCTGAGGAATCCGTTGCGCCGGCGCAGCTCACCGTCGGCCATCCCGGCCGTGCGGGCCTGGGCTACCTGTCGAGCGGCACGGGCTGGGTCGATGGGCTCCATGACCATCGACAAGGTGCGCCGGAGCGGAGCGAACAAGACCGGGCCCAAGAAGTCCGGGGAGGTATCGACCCTGGGCCACTCGCTCACCCAGTAGACGGCGTGCCACGTGGCGTCGGTGCGCACTGCATCCCAGCGGGCCTCCAATCCCACCGGCCACGGATCAGACGTCGTGCCCCGATATTCGCCATCGGCAGGTCCGACGTCCTTGCCGCCCAGGGCTACCGTGGAGCCCACTGGCTCGTGGCTCGGTGCAGCATCAAAGGCGGCGGCCAGCGCCTCGACCAGACCTGCCCGCCCCAAGATCCCCTCGACGTCAAGGTCGGCGGCGGCCAGGGCCCGGTGCACGGCAGCCACCTCGCGCTCCAACACGGCCGCTGCTCCAGACATGCCACCTCCTCCAGCACGCATGGCCCGTGCGGCCCGACCCCGATGGAGGGTGATAGCCACCAGGACACGGTGTCGACGGGTGATCGGTGTCGACTCGTCCAGCAGCGTCCGATAGGAGCGAGCCGCCCGATCGTCGCCATGGAGGACGGCGTGATCATCGAAGTACGAGCGGACGGCTCTCCCATCGTCGGGCAGACAGGTCTCCACCCACTGCAGCCGATGGACCGATGAACCGTCTCGGGCCAACGATGACAGCACCCGGGCCCAGGCGGCCACTCGGGCATCTTGCTCGGCTGGGCCGAGCAAGGCGAAGCTGTGGCCCCGCACGGCCAGCACCGCCGTCACCGTCCGAGCCCGGTCGTCGACCACCACTCCCATACCTTCCCGGCCATCTGGACCGATGGACGACTCGATGCGCAGTCCGTCCAGCACCGAGGAGGCGTACATGCTGGGACGTTGCTCCCTCTGGCCCAGATGGATCCCATGCCCCCCTTCGCTGAGCACCATCTGGCTGCCCGATGCCGGACCTGATGCGGACTGGAACCGGTGGCCAGTGACCCCGGCCCACGCCCAACGGACCACCACCGGCAGCCACTGCTCTCCGGTCCGACCGGCGATCGGCCAGAAGGCCAGCGCCAACCCGATGCTCACGAAGCTGATGGCGACGACCACACCGGACAGCGACGGCCGACTCCGAATGGTCAGCACGGCGAGCACCAGACCGGCGGCCACCGAGCCGATCTGCCCTGCCCGCCACCCGGCGATGACACCGCGCCGCTCGAGAGGGGGAAACCGATAGCGAGGACGCGCTCCGCTGTTGGTCGAACTGTTGGCGGTCACGATTCGACTCCGCCCGGACGCTGGCTACCGCCGATGAGGACCGGGCCGAGGTGATCTCGGCCCAGGTGGTCGCGTCGCAGGGCTCCGGTCTGGCGGGGCAGCGGCCTGACGTAGGTCACTCCGGGTCGAAGCACGGGCATGTCGTCGGGGTCCGTAGTACTCGACCATGTGGCCAGTGCAGACCCGCTGGCCGAAGCAGTGCTGGGAGCGGCGCTAGTAGTGCCGCCGGAATCGGCGCCAGCATCAGGGGATGGTGGTTCGCCTCGTTGTGTGGCCACGCGTTCGGCCTCTATCTCGGCGAACCGCTGCATGACGGCTGGCGAGTGCGGGCTCGGAGGTCTCACCGGTATCGTGCCGCCCGGGCCCCAGGGCGGCGGCTCCTGGGGATCAACACCGGCGATACCCAGGGACGAGCCACCCGATCCCCCGGGCATAGGGGAGCTACCTGAGCCACCGAGACCGCTCAAGCCCCCTGCACTCCCC
>Ga0194055_10002062_pt1 | contig 16120 bp, 15 predicted proteins | sample SepL449m_MetaG_FD_155482 | JGI IMG/M metagenome (GOLD analysis project Ga0194055, IMG submission 155482) | Anoxic zone freshwater microbial communities from boreal shield lake in IISD Experimental Lakes Area, Ontario, Canada - Sep2016-L442-9m | ecosystem: Environmental > Aquatic > Freshwater >... | reverse complement strand
ACTTCGGTCCGATCGACGACGTGCCCCGGTTGGCGGCGCTCCTCCAGGCCCGGGCCGGGATCGTGGAGCACGGGCTCTTCGTGGGTCTCACCCACGATCTCCTGATCGCCGGACCCGACGGGGTCGAGCACCGGACCCTCTAGGTCGGCGGCTCGTGGGCTCAGGCCCACCGCGCCCTCGACGACCACGTCGAGGGGGGAGCGCAAGGGGCGCTCCCCCATGGGGTCGCTGACGTCGAGGACGAAGATCCGGTCGACGGGTCCGGCGAGGGCGTGGGAGATCGGCACCAGGTTCACCACCGCCCCGTCGACCAGGGTGCCGCCGCCGTGGGGCACCGGGGGGAAGATGCCGGGCAGGGCCGAACTGGCCAGGAGGGCCGGCCGCAGCGGGCCCGAGGCGAACACCATTTCCGACCCGGAGTCGAGGTCGGCGGTCACGACCCGGAGGGGCACCGCGAGGTCGGAGAAGGCGTCGGGCACGAGCGCATTCTCGATCAGGGCCCGCATCCCCGAGTTGGGGATCAGGTGGTCGTCCCGGCGGAGGAGGTTCCAGGCCCGGCGCAGGGTCCCTCCGGGGAAGATCGCCTCGCTGGTCAGGCGGGTCCAGACCTCCTCAAGGTGGTCGATTTGGTGTATTTCGGGCAAAGTAGCCACCACGGCACCGTTCAGGGCACCGACCGACGTCCCCACGACCACGTCGGGTCGGATCCCCCGCTCGAGCAGGGCGCGCAGCATCCCGACCTGGCTCACCCCCTGGTTGCCACCCCCCGAGAGCACGAAGGCCGTCCGGGACTCCCGGACCCGTGGGGTCGTCACCTTGGTCACGCCCCCATGGTCGCAGGTCGAGGGCCGATCCCGGGGCGCGGAGGTGGGCCCTTCGGCCCGCGGGAACCGCGAGAACTCCGGGCGCACGGTTTGAGCGTGGGGAAACGCCGATGCCTAGACTGCCGTCGCCGGCCCAGTGGGGGGCTGCGAGCGAAAGGCCGCGGGTGACGGAGTTCTATCGGGAGTACCTCGCCGTGGCAGTGCTGATGGGCGCGGCGATCCTCATGGTCTCGGCGATGCTGGGTCTGGGCCGGTTCGTCCGTCCCAAGCGGCCCCAGCCCGAGAAGTACATCTCCTACGAGGCCGGTTCCGACCCCACCAGTGCCTTCGGGCAGTCCAACGTCCGGTATTACGTCTTCGCCCTCCTCTTCGTCCTCTTCGACGTCGAAGCCGTGTTCGTGTTCCCCTGGGCGGTCAACCTCGAGCGGCTCGGGTGGTTCGGGCTGGTCGAGATGGTGGTCTTCATCGCGATCCTCGCCTTCGGGCTGTTCTACGCCTGGCGCAAGGGAGTCCTGCGGTGGGTCTGATCGACAAGGGGCGGATGCCCAAGCCGCTCACCTGGCTCCTCAACTACAGCCGCAAGTACTCGCTCTGGTGCTTCCAGTGGGGCCTGGCGTGCTGCGCCATCGAGATGGGTGCGGCCTTCGCGAGCCCGCGGTACGACGTCATGCGCCTCGGGGTCATCCCGTTCCCGGCCAGCCCGCGCCAGGCCGACCTCGTCGTGATCTCGGGCACCGTCACCGACAAGATGGCCCCGGCGATCCGCCGGCTCTACGAGCAGATGCCCGACCCGAAGTACGTGATCTCGATGGGTTCCTGCGCCAACTGCGGTGGCCCCTACTGGGACTCGTACTCGGTCACCAAGGGTGTCGACCAGATCATCCCCGTCGACGTCTACGTGCCCGGGTGTCCGCCCCGACCCGAGGCGCTGCTCCAGGGCATCGTGATGCTGCAGGAACGAATCCAGAACGAAGGCATCGGCAACGACGACCTCCAGAAGCGCTGGCGCGGTGAGCCCATCGTCGTACGCGAGGAGCCGGTGCGGGTCGAACTCTCCACCAAGCCCGGAGCGGCGGTGACCGGTGTCTGACGAGACGACCGAGCCGACCGAGCCGACCGAGGTCCCCGAGGTCCCCGAGGTTGCGGAGACGCCGACGAGCGCGCCCGACCCCGACCCCGTGCACGTCGAGCTGCTCGCCCGCATCGACGCCGCGCTCGGCGACGCCGTGATCGAGTCGGCCGACGCCCTCGGTGGGCTCGTGGTGCGCGTGCGCACCGACGCCTGGGGGCGGGTCGCGGAGATCGCGCGCGACGCCCTCGAGTGCGACTACCTGTCGTTCGTGGCCGGCATCGACTGGATGCCCGCTCCCCCCGAAGGCGACGGCGAGAGCGCCGACACGTCGTCGCCCGTGCAACCGACCACCATGACCTATGGGGCCGCGGGCTCGGCGGGCCGCTTCCAGGTCTTCGGAATCGTGCAGTCCACGAGCCGACACTGGGGGGTCACCTTCAAGGCCGACGTCGACGAGAGCGACCCGGTGGTGGCCTCGTGGGTCGGGGTCTACCCGGGTGCCGACTGGCACGAGCGTGAATGCTGGGAGATGTACGGCATCCGCTTCGTCGGGCATCCGGCGCTACGCCGCCTCTACCTCCCGTCGGAGTTCGAGGGCTACCCCCTGCGCAAGGACTTCCCGCTCCTGGCCCGCGTCGTGAAGCCGTGGCCGGGCCTGGTCGACGTCGAGGGCATGCCCGGCGACGAGCCGGCCGCCGTCGCCGCCGCTGGAGGTGAGGAATGAGCACCACCGAGAGCCCTACGAACGCGCCCGGCTTCGAGGTCGACCGCAACGCGATCCGCCAGCTGGCCGACGCGCAGATCAACGTCGAGCTCGACACCGGCGACATGATCATCAACCTCGGACCGCAACACCCCGCCACGCACGGCACCCTGCGACTCGTCGCCCGCCTCGACGGCGAGCGTGTCTTGGCCGCCGATCCGGTGATCGGCTACATGCACCGCGGGTACGAGAAGCTCTCGGAGTTCCGCACCTATCCCCAGGTCACGACGCTGATCAATCGCATCGACTGGCTGTCGAGCTTCGCCAACGAGGTGCCGTTCGTCGACGCCGCCGAGCGCCTGATGGGCGTCGAGGCGCCGCCGCGGGCGGTGTGGATCCGGACCATCCTCACCGAGTTGTCGCGGATCGCGACCTTCGTCCTCTTCCTCGGCGAGATGGGCCTGCAGGTCGGCGCCCTCACCCCCGCGTTCTACGGGTTCCGCGATCGCGAGCACGTGCTCAACCTCATCGAAGCGGCGACCGGTGGGCGTTTCCACCCGAACTTCAACCGCATCGGCGGGCTCAAGGACGACCTGCCGTGGGGCTGGATCGCCGAGACCCGTTCGGCGATGAAGACCATCCTCGACGCCTGCGACGTCTTCGAGGACCTCGTCGCCGGCAACGAGATCTTCTTGTCCCGGACGCGGGGCATCGGCGTGATCCCCGGCGACATCGGCACCTCGTACGGCGTGTCGGGCTCGAACCTGCGGGCTTCGGGCGTCGACTGGGACCTCCGTCGCGACGGTCGCCCCTACCTCGCCTACCCCGACCTCGACTTCCAGGTCTGGACCCACCCCGACGGAGACTCGTTCTCGCGCTACTGGGTGCGCCTCCAGGAGACGCGCGAGTCGGTCCGCATGGTGCTCCAACTCCTCGACGGGCTGCCCGCCGGGCCGGTCATGGCCAAGGTGCCGCGCATCATCAAGGTCCCCGAGGGCGAGGTCTGGGTCGAGACCGAGAACCCGCTCGGCCAGATGGGCTACTACGTGGTGTCCAAGGGCGCGACGGGGCCTTTCCGCGTGAAGATCCGGTCGGCGTCGTTCAGCAACGTCTCGATCCTGCCCTGGCTGCTCAAGGGCGTGTACGTCCCCGACATCGTCACCATCCTGGCGTCGCTCTACTTCATCCTCGGGGACATCGACCGGTGAACGTCGTCCTCGCGCTCCAGATCGGGTGGGGGACCACGCTCGCGATCAAGACGCTCGTGGTGCTCGCGATCATCCCGTTGGGAGCGCTCGTCCTCGGTTACGTCTTCCTCTTGAAGATGATGAGCCATATGCAGAGTCGGCTCGGGCCCATGGACCCCGGAGGCTTCCACGGCTGGTTCCAGCTGGTGGGAGACGGAATGAAGTTCCTCCAGAAGGAGGACATCATCCCCGACGAGGCCGATCGCCGGGTCTTCGCCGCGGCGCCAGCCGTGGTGGTCATCTCGACCTTCCTGGTCTTCCTTGTGATCCCGATGGGCCCCGACCTCGTGGTCAAGAACCTCGACGTCGGCGTCTTCTACGCCCTGGCCGTCTCCAGCCTGTCGGTGATCGGCGTGCTGATGGCCGGTTGGGCGAGCGCCAACAAGTACGCCCTCCTGGGGGCCCTGCGGGCCGCGGGCCAGCTGATCGCGTACGAGCTCCCGCTCCTGCTCGCCGTGACCGGTGTGGTCGTCCAGGCCAACACCATGAGCCTCCAAGGCATCGTCTACGCCCAGCAGAACGGCTCGATCTTCGGCTGGCACGGGGTCGGCAACCCGTTCATCCTCACCCAGTTCGTGGGCTTTGCCCTCTTCCTGGTCGCCTCCCAGGCCGAACTCACCCAGACGCCCTTCGACATGCCCGTCGCCGAGAGCGAGCTCGTCGCCGGCTACATGGTCGAGTACACCGGCTTCCGGTTCCTCTTCTTCTTCATCGGGGAGTTCGGCACGGCCACCGCCTTCGCGGCACTGGCGGCCACGATGTTCCTGGGCGGTTGGTCGCTGCCGTGGGTCCATGGGGGCATCGCCAACTGGATCGGCCCGTTCGTGCTCTTCGCCAAGTTGATGTTCGTGGCGTTCTTGATGTTCTGGGCGCGGTTCACCTATCCCCGTCTCCGTGAGGACCAGCTCCAGGCGCTCGCCTGGAAGGTGCTGATCCCCATCGGGCTGCTCAACCTGCTGATCACCGGCGTGTTCAAGGTGGCGTTCTGATGGCGCGTATGAAGCTTCCCGGCATGATCGGCGGTCTGGGCATCACCTTCAAGGAGATGCTCACACCTTCCGTCACCGTGCAGTACCCGCACGAGAAGGAGGAACCGCCGACGCGGGCCCGCGGGGTGATCGCGCTTCAGGAGGAGAACTGCACGGTCTGCATGCTGTGCGCGCGTTCCTGCCCCGACTGGTGCATCTACATCGAAGGCCACAAGGAGAAGCGTCCGCCGCGCCGCGAGGGCGGACGTGACCGCACCGTCAGTGTCCTCGACCGTTTCGACATCGACTACGCCCTCTGCATGTACTGCGGGATCTGCGTGGAGGTGTGCCCGTTCGACGCCATCCACTGGAGCCCGGAGTACGAGTACTCCGAGCCCAACATCTCCACGCTGCTCCACGACAAGGTGAAGCTCGGGGAGTGGATGCCGTCGGTGCCCGAGGCCGAGCCGCTCGAGATCGGTGCCGAGCAGGGGAAGAAGAAGAAGTGAGCGCGCAGGAGGGGCTCCGCTGATGTGGGCCCAGGAGGTCGCGTTCTGGATCATCGCGGTGGCCATGGGGCTATCCGCGATCGGAGTCGTGCGCTCGCGCAACGTCGTGCACGCTGCACTGTTCCTCGTAGTGGTGCTCGCCGGGTCGGCGGCTGTCTACATCCTCTTGCTGGCCGAGTTCGTCGCCTGGGTCCAGGTGCTCGTCTACATCGGCGCCATCGTGGTGTTGTTCCTCTTCGGCATCATGTTGACCCGGGCTCCGATGCGTGACGACGCCAAGAAGCTCGACAACGATCAGCGGCTCATGTCGGCGGTCGTCGGCCTGTTCCTGTTCGGCGTCCTGACCGTGTTCCTGGTCGACGCCTTCGGCAGCCAGAAGATCCGCTTCACGAACTCGTTGGTCCCGCTGGGTAGCACCGCGTCGGTCGGCTCCGACATCTTCCACCAGTACGTGATCCCGTTCGAAGTTGTCTCGATGCTGCTGCTGGCGGCGCTCGTCGGTGCCGTGGTCCTGGCCCGGAAGGACTGACGGATGCCGATTAACTACTTCCTCGTCCTCAGTGCCTTCCTTTTCTGTGCCGGGGCGTACGGTGTTCTCGCCCGGCGCAACTCGGTGCTGGTCCTCATGAGCGTCGAGCTCATGCTCAATGCCGTCAACATCAACCTGGTCGCGTTCTCCGCCGGACTCCACGACGTCTCGGGCCAGGTGTTCGCGCTGTTCGTGATCACGATCGCGGCGGCGGAGGTCGGGATCGGCCTCGCCATCGTGTTGCTCATCTTCCGTAACCTCCGGAGCGCCGACCTGGACCAGGTCGAGCAGTTGAAGGGCTGACGCGAACGATGCTCGACCACGTCTGGATCATCCCCCTCATTCCTGCCGTCTCCTTCGTCCTCATCTTGTTGTTCGGGAAGCGGATGCCGTTCAAGGGTGCCGAGATCGGCATCACCTCCATCGCCTCGTCGTTCGTGCTGGCGATCGTCGTGGCCGTCCAGTGGATCACGCGGGTCGAGAACGTCACCGGCAAGGCGCAGGGGCTGGCGGCACTCGGCAAGGGCGTCCTGTCGATTCCCGAAGGCGGCAAGAAGACCGAGGTGGCCCCCATCATCCACGGGTTCACTTGGTGGCAGAACGGCGCCGCGAAGTTCGTCGTGGGAGCCCGGGTCGACGGGCTCGTGGTGATGATGCTGATCGTCGTCACGACGATCTCGCTGCTCGTGCACGTCTACTCGACCGCCTACATGCACGGCGACCGTCGCTACACCTACTTCTATGCAGCGCTCTCCCTCTTCTCGGCCTCAATGCTGCTACTCGTGGTCTCGAGCAACCTGCTCCAGCTGCTCGTCGGGTGGGAGCTCGTCGGTCTGTGTTCGTTCATGCTGATCGGTCACTGGTGGGAGGAGAAGCCGAACTCCAACGCCGCACTCAAGGCGTTCCTCACCACCCGGACCGGCGACGTGGGGCTGATGATCGGCGTGATCATCTGCTTCTTCGCCGCCAACACCTTCGACATCAGCGGCATCAACTCCTACGCCCTGGGCGCCCACGCAGATCACGGCCTGCTGCTGGTGGCGGCGATCGCGCTCATGTTCGGGATCATGGGCAAGAGCGGGCAGTTCTTCTTGCATACCTGGCTCCCCGATGCCATGGCCGGTCCCACGCCCGTGTCGGCGCTCATCCACGCGGCCACCATGGTGGTCGCCGGCGTGTATCTCGGCGCCCGCGTCTACCCGGTGTTCTGGAACGGCTTCAGCATTGGCGGCGGCGGATTCAACATGATGGCCGTGGTGGGTGGCGTCACGATCATCGTCGGTGCGTTGCTGGCTTTCGCCCAGGACGACATCAAGAAGGTGCTCGCCTATTCCACGATCAGCCAGCTCGGCTACATGGTGATGGCGCTCGGAGTCGGTGCCTGGGGCGCGGCGATCTTCCACCTCTTCACGCACGCCTTCTTCAAGGCGCTGCTGTTCCTCGGTGCGGGGGCCATCAGCCACGCAGCCACGCACCACTCCTTCGACATGAAGAAGGAGATGGGCGGTCTGCGGAAGTTCATGCCGATCACCTTCTGGACCTTCATGATCGGCACGCTCGCCCTGGCGGGCATCTTTCCCCTGGCCGGATTCTGGTCGAAGGACGAGATCCTGGCGACGGCCGGTCAGTCCGACTTCAAAGTCTTCATGGTCGTGGGTCTCGTCGGGGCCGGGCTCACGGCGGCCTACATGACCCGCTGCGTGTACCTCACGTTCTTCGGGCACTATCGCGGCCATCATCACCCGCACGAGGCCGAACCTGCCATCACCATCCCGCTGGTGATCCTCGCGGTCCTGTCGGTCGTCGCCGGCCTGTTGAACGCCGCGCCCTTCCACATCGAGAAGTTCGGCAAGTGGGTCGAGCAGGTCGGGGCCTTCCCGGAGCTCCTCCACCCCAAGTTTGACTACGTTTTGGCTGCGACCTCCGTCTCGATCGTCGTGATCCTCATCGGCGGGGCTACGTTCTTCTGGTTCCGGCGTGAGGAGATCGGTGCGCTGCACGATCTCACGAAGCGCAACCGGCTCGCCCACGCCGGATTCACCTTCCTGGAGCGGAAGTACTTCCTCGACGATCTGTACGAGGGAGTCATCGTGGCCGGCATCAAGGGCCCGATCGCCCAGGCGTCCTACTGGGTCAACCAGAACGTCATCGACGGATTCGTCAAGGGTACGGGGCGCACGGCAGTGAAGGTCGGCCAGTTCACCTACACCGCCATCGACCGGAAGGTCGTCGACGCGGCGATCACCGGTCTCGCGAAGGAAACCGGCGCCGCCGGTGGAGAGTTGTCCAAGGTCCAGTCGGGCAAGGTGCAGCGATACGCGTTGCTCCTGCTCGCCGCGGTCGGCCTCATCGGGCTCGCCGTGTACATCTACAACGTTGTCTAGCGGAGGGGAACGCACCGCATGAGCTGGTTCGATGACTGGGCGCTGACCCTCGCGGTCTTCATCCCACTCGTCGGTATGGCGATCGTCATGCTGATCCCGAGTGCCGAGGAGCAAGCCATCAAGACGGTGGCACTGCTGGCTTCGCTCGTCACCCTGGCGGTCGGTATCGGCGTCCTGGCCGACTTCAACTACCAGAAGACCTCGACGCTGCAGTTCCAGGTCGACAAGTCGTGGATCAGCCTCATTCACGCCCGGTACCACCTGGGCGTGGACGGCATCTCGCTGCCGATGATCATCTTGACCATGGTGATCGTGCCGTTGTGCATCATCTACTCCTGGGACCACTTCCCGGAGCCGCACAACCCGAAGGCCTTCCTGGCGCTGATCCTGCTCCTCGAAGTCGGCATGATCGGGACCTTCGTCTCGCTCGACCTCGTCCTGTTCTTCATCTTCTTCGAGGTCGTCCTCCTGCCGATGTTCTTCATGATCGGCGTGTGGGGGGGCCCGAACCGCGAGTACGCCTCGATCAAGTTCTTCCTGTTCACCCTGTTCGGGTCCGCGCTCATGCTGGTGAGCTTCCTGGCGATCTACTTCCTCTCGAAGCAGCCCACCTTCGACATCGTCCACCTGTCGCAGTTCGCCGGATCGGGCATCGGGCGGGGAACTCAGATCCTGCTGTTCGCGGGCCTCTTCCTCGGCTTCGCCATCAAGGTGCCGATGTTCCCGTTCCACACCTGGCTCCCCGACGCCCACACGGAAGCCCCCACGGTCGGTTCAGTCATCCTGGCGGCGGTGCTCCTGAAGCTCGGGACCTACGGGTTCATCCGGATCGCGCTGCCGATTCTCCCGCAGGGGGCGCAGGTCTGGGCGCCTTGGATCGGCGTGCTCGCCGTGATCGGCATCATCTATGGCGCCTTGTGCTGCCTGGCCCAGACCGACATGAAGCGCCTGATCGCCTTCTCGTCGGTCTCGCACATGGGTTTCGTGATGCTGGGCATCGCGTCCCTCACCACGTTCGGGATCAACGCCGCCGTGTTCGGCATGGTGGCGCACGGTCTGATCACCGGCCTGCTCTTCTTCGTCGCCGGGTCGATGCAGCACCGCTACCACACCCGTGAGATGTCGCGGCTCGGTGGTCTGCTGATCTCGGCCCCCAAGATGGGCTGGATCCTCGGGTTCGCGGCCATGGCCTCACTCGGCCTGCCCGGATTGGCCGGCTTCTGGGGCGAGTTCCCCGCCGTCCTCTCGGCGTTCGACCCGTCGAAGGTCGCCAACGGTCTGCTCGGGAACACTCATTCGGCGCTCCCGACCTTCCGGACCTTCATGGTCATCGCGGCGGTCGGTACCGTCCTCGCTGCCGGTTACCTCCTCTGGATGTACCAGCGGGTCGCGATGGGCACGCCGAAGGAAGAGTTCGAGCACGCCCACCTCCACGACGTCTCCACGTCGGAGTGGATCGCCTGGTTGCCGCTGATCCTCGGCACCGTGGTCTTCGGCCTGTTCCCGAACCTCATCTTCTCCATCACCAACGGCGCCGCCGAGCACGTCACCAAGGTCTTCGGGGGCTAGGGGGCGACCGGTGACTCCGTACCTCGACTACCACGGGCTGGCTCCGGAGATCGTCCTCACGGCGGTCATCCTGATCGCGCTCGTCGTCGACCTCGTCTGGAAGGAAGCGGCACGATCGGTCGTGCCGCAGATCGCCGGGGTGGGTCTCCTCGGCACCCTGGTCCCGATCGCGACGCTCGCCGCCGACGGCCACACCCGCACGATGTTCGGCGGCGCTTTCGTCGTCGACAACTACTCGTTGGCGTTCGCCGCCTTCTTCGTGGTGGTCGGCTACGTCTCGCTGCTGCTGTCCTACGACTACATCGCCGACGGCGACTACTACCAGGGTGAGTACTACGTCCTCCTGCTCACTTCGGTGCTCGGCATGGTGGTCCTGGCCTCGTCGCGTGACCTCATCACGATCTTCGTGGCGCTCGAGACGGTGACCCTGCCCTCCTTCGTGCTGGCCGGATGGCGCAAACACGACACGCGCTCGAACGAAGCGGCGATCAAGTACTTCCTGATCGGCGTGCTCTCGACCGCGGTGATGCTCTACGGGATGTCGATCGTCTACGGCATGAGCGGGACGACGCTCCTGGCGGGCATCGCGGCAGCCGCCGCAGCCCACCAGGCCCCGCTGTTCGCGGTGGCGATCGCCCTGGTCCTCGGCGGCTTTGCCTTCAAGGTCTCGGCGGTGCCGTTCCACTTCTGGACCCCGGACACCTACGAGGGCGCCCCCACTCCGGTGACGGCGTTCCTCTCGGTCGCCTCCAAGGCGGCCGGGTTCGTGGGGCTCTTGACGGTAGTGCGGTTCGCCTTCTTCCCGTCCCACCTCTCGTGGCAGCCGGTGCTGTGGGGTCTGGCGGCCGCGTCGATCGTGGTCGGCAACCTGGCGGCGCTCCGTCAGACCAACGTCGTGCGGATGCTCGCCTATTCGTCGATCGCCCAGGGAGGTTTCATTCTGGTCCCGTTGGCGGTCGCGGGCAGCGGATCCTCGGCCAAGGTCGGCTACGAGGGCGTCTTCATCTACCTCCTGGTGTACGCCGCCATGAACCTCGGCGCGTTCGCCTGCGTGATCGCCAACGCGCGCCGCACCCGGTCGGGTGAGATCACCTCGTTCGCCGGGCTGGGCCGGACCAACCCCGCCCTGGCGGTCGTCTTCTCGATCTTCCTCTTCTCGCTGGCCGGAGTTCCCCCGTTCGCGGGTTGGTTCGCCAAGTTCGTCATGTTCCGGGCGGTCCTCGAGAACGGGTCGACGGGTGCGGTGATCCTCGGCGTGATCGCGGCGGTCTTCTCGGTCGTGGCGTTCTTCTATTACGCAGGAGTCGTCCGCCAGATCTGGTTCCACGACCCGGCCGACCTCGGTGCCGACACTGCGTCGAAGCTGCCGGTGGCCCTCACTGCGGCGCTGTCGATCACGCTGGCCGTGGTCCTCGTGATCGGCGTCTACCCGCAGCTGTTCGCCCGTATCGGCGATCTCGCGTTCCGCCTCGGCTGATCGCCGGCGGGTTCCGATCGGGACCGAGCAACGGAGCGCCATGGAACTCGTGACCGCACTGCGTGAGCGCATCCACCGGGAGGGATCGATCGCGTTCGCCGACTTCCAGGACGCCGCGCTCTACCACCCGACCGAGGGGTTCTTCACCGTCGGGGGTGCCGGTCGCTCGGGCAAGGACTTCGTGACCAGCCCCGAGATCGGCTCGCTCTTCGGGCTGGTCATGGCCCGCGCGATCGATGCAGCCTGGCGACGGCTCGGCGAGCCTGACCCGTTCGTGGTGATCGAGGTGGGCGCCGGTCGGGGCCGGCTGGCCGCGGACGTCCTGCGGGCCGGGCCGGCCTGTGCGCCGGCGCTGCGCTACGTCACGATCGAGCGCTCGGCCGTCCTGCGCGACGAGCAGCGCGAGCGGTTGTCCCTCGAGCCTCCCGATGCCGCCCTCGGACCGTTCCTGACCACCGACGACGACGAGTCGTTCCCCCAGCCGGGCCAGGGCCCCATCGTCACGGCCCTCGCGGATCTGCCCGCCATCCGGGCCACCGCGCTGGTCATCGCCAACGAGCTCCTCGACAACCTGCCCGTGCACGTGGTCGAGCGGACGGAGGCCGGCTGGGCCGAGGTCCGGGTGGGATTCGAGGACGACCGGTTCGTCGAGCGGCTGGTTCCGGCGTCGCCCACGCTCGGGACCGAGGCCGAGGCCCTGGCCGAGGGCGCCGTGGTGCCGCTGGGGGCGCGGCTTCCCGTCCCCCTGGCGACGCGCGCCTGGCTGGAGCGGGTGGCCGACCTGGTGGGTCGAGGCGAGGTGCTGCTGTTCGACTACATCGATACCGTCTCGTCGCTAGCGGCCCGGGGCCAGGACGCCTGGATGCGGACCTACCGGGCACACGGCCGGGGCGACGATCCGCTCACGGCGCCGGGCACCCAGGACATCACGACCGACGTGCCGCTCGAGTACCTGCGACACGTCGCCGAGCGGGTGGGATTGCCGATCCGTGAGTACCTGCCCCAGCGCGAGTGGCTTGGTGCGCACGGAATCGTCGAACTGGTTGCCGAGGGCGACGCGATCTGGCGTGAGGGCGCGGCCCGGGGTGACCTGGTCGCGTTGGCGGGACGCAGCCGGGGGGTCGAGGCGGCGGCACTGACCGACCCGGGGGGGCTCGGGGCCCACCGGGTCCTGGTCCTGCGGCGTGACCCCGTGGGTTAGCCTGACGGCTCTTACCCCGTAGTTCGGGGTCGTCCCAAAGGATCGGCATGTCTGACGAAGCGATCGAGTCCCTCATGCTCGAGAACCGGCACTACCCGCCGTCGACGGAATTCGTGGCCCGGGCGACGGTCACCGACGATGCCCTCTTCCGGGAGGCCGACGCCGACCCCGAGGCCTTCTGGGCCCGGCAGGCCCGGGATCTCGTCGACTGGTCCGAGCCGTGGCACACGGTCTGCGAGTGGAACCTGCCCTACGCCAAGTGGTTCGTGGGCGGCAAGCTCAACGTGTCGTACAACTGCCTTGACCGGCACGTCCTGGCCGGGCATGGCGGTCAGGTCGCCTACCACTGGGAGGGTGAGCCGGGTGATGCCCGAGCCATCACCTACCAGGAGCTCCTCGACGAAGTGTCACGTCTCGCGAATGCACTCAAGGAACTCGGCGTCGAGAAGGGCGACCGGGTCAACATCTACCTGGGCATGGTCCCCGAGCTGCCGATGGCCCTGCTCGCCTGCGCCCGGATCGGGGCGGCCCACTCGGTGGTGTTCGGCGGCTTCTCCGCGGAGTCGCTGCGCGACCGGATCAACGACGCCGGCGCGAAGGTCCTGATCACGGGCGACGGCGCCTGGCGTCGCGGCGGCGTGGTCCCGCTGAAGGAGATCGCCGATGCCGCGGTCGCCGAGTGCCCCGGGGTCGAGCGGGTACTGGTCCTGCGCCGCACGGAGAACGACGTCGAGATGACCACCGGGCGCGACGTCTGGTGGCACGACCTCGTGCCCCAGCAGTCGGCGGAGTGCCCGCCCGAGCCGATGGACGCCGAGGACCTCCTGTTCCTCCTCTACTCCTCGGGGACCACCGGCAAGCCCAAGGGCATCATGCACAGCACGGGGGGCTATCTCACCCAGGTCGCCTACACCCACCGTCTCGTCTTCGACCTGCAGCCCGACGACGTCTACTTCTGCACCGCCGATGTCGGTTGGATCACCGGCCACTCCTACATCGTCTACGGACCCCTCGCGAACCGGACCACGAGCGTCATCTACGAGGGCGCCCCGGACTTCCCCGACAAGGACCGCACCTGGGAGGTCGTCGAGAAGTACGGCGCCACGATCCTCTACACGGCTCCCACGGCGATCCGCACCTACATGAAGTGGGGCGACGACTACGTGACGCGCCACGACCTGTCGTCCCTGCGGCTCCTCGGCTCCGTCGGTGAGCCGATCAACCCGGAGGCGTGGGTCTGGTACCGGGAGACCATCGGCGGCGGCCGGTGTCCGATCGTCGACACCTGGTGGCAGACCGAGACCGGGGCGATCATGATCGCCCCGGTGCCCGGGTGGACCGAACTCAAGCCCGGGAGCGCGACGTTCCCGTTGCCGGGGGTCGGAGCGGGTCTGGTCGACAACGCCGGCCACGCCCTCGATCCACCCGCCGGTGGCAACCTCGTGCTCACTCGTCCGTGGCCGTCGATGTTGCGGGGCATCTGGGGCGAGCCCGAGCGCTACCTCGACACCTACTGGAGCCGTTTCCCCGGCCTGTACTTCGCGGGCGACGGCGCCAAGATCGACCCCGACGGCTACTACTGGTTGCTCGGGCGTGTCGACGACATCATGCTGATCGCCGGCCACAACATCTCGACCGCAGAGGTGGAGAGCGCGCTCGTCGGCCATCCGGCAGTGGCCGAGGCGGCCGTGGTTGGTCGGGCCGACCCCACCACGGGCCAGGCCGTCGCCGCGTTCGTGATCCTGCGCTCCGGGAACGAACCCTCCGACGCCCTCGTCACGGAGCTGCGGGACCACGTCGGTGCCACGATTGGTCCGATCGCCAAACCCAAGACGATCCTGTTCACCGAGGACCTGCCCAAGACTCGCTCGGGCAAGATCATGCGGCGACTGCTCAAGGACGTCAGCGAGGACGGGTCGCTCGGCGACACCACGACCCTCGCCGACCCCGGAGTGGTCGAGAGCATCAAGGCCCGGTACCTGGCGCAGGCCGGTTCCGGCGACGACTGAGCCGGAAGGTCCCGACCCCGGTTCAGTCGCGGAAGTTGTCGAACTGCAGCGGGATCCCGAAATCGTGCTCCCGGAGGGCCGCGATGGCCTCCTGGAGGTCGTCCTTCTTCTTGCCCGACACTCTGAGTGAATCGCCCTGTATCTGGTGGGAGACGCCCTTCAGGCCCAGTTCCTTGAGGTACTTCCCGATCTCTTTGCCCTTGTCCTGGGAGATGCCCACGTTGAGGGTGGCCAGCTTGCGGGCCCGGCCCTTGGTGGCCTCCTCGACCTTGCCGTAGGACACGGCCTTCAGGGACACCCCCCGCTTGACCAACTTCTCCTCGAGGACCTGGATCAGGGCCGTGAGCCGGCCCTCGTTCTCCGACTCGAGGGCGATCCCCTTGTCGGAGAGCTCGATGGTGGAGTCGGTGCCCTTGAAGTCGAACCGGGTCGAGACCTCGCGTTGCGCCTGGTCGACGGCGTTGCGGACCTCTTGACGGTCGATCTCGGACACCACGTCGAAGGTGGGCATGGCGCTCTGCTCCGGATGGGTTGGGCGGACCGGACTGCTACTGTACGCCGCCCCCAGGGTCGGTACCCGAGTGGCCAAAGGGGGCAGACTGTAAATCTGCTGCGCAAGCTACGCTGGTTCGAATCCAGCCCGGCCCACTCCCGAATCGTCTGAATTCAGTTCAGGGCAGGTCCCGCCTGCCGGTTCAGAGCATCCGCTGCATCAGGACCACGTCGAGCCAGCGCCCGAACTTGCGCCCGACCTCCCGTTCGGTCCCGGTCTCGACGAATCCACACGATCCGTGGAGGGCCATCGAGGCGTCGTGGCCGCCCACGATCCGGGCCATGACGGAGTGAAAGCCGTGGGATCCGGCCAGGGAGACCAGTTCCGAGAGCAGGATCCGCCCGACTCCCTCGCCCCGGTGGTCGCCCCGGACGTAGACGGAGTCCTCCACCGTGGGCGAGTAGGCCGGCCGGGGCCGCCAGGGGGAGAGGGCTCCGAACCCCACGACCTGCCCAGCGCCGTCCAAGGCCACGATGGCGGGGTGGCCGCCGGAATGGTCGTCGATCCAGGTCACCTGCTCCTCGAGGGTCCGGGCCACCAGGTCGAAGGTCACCGTGGTGTTGAGGACCTCGTGGTTGTAGATCTCGCGGATGGCCTCGGCGTCCGAGCGTGCCGCCAGGCGGGTGGTCACGGTCACCCGGGAACGGTACCGCCGCGGCGGCTGGGGAGGGGGTCCCACCCGCCGACTAACCTGTTCTCTTCTCGCCCCCTTAGCTCAGTTGGCAGAGCACTTCCATGGTAAGGAAGGGGTCTACGGTTCAAGTCCGTAAGGGGGCTCGCTCCGACCTCGGTGCAAGCCGGGGTCGGCCGCTCGGCGGTGTAGCTCAGTTGGTCAGAGCACGCGGCTCATAATCGCGGCGTCGCGGGTTCGAGTCCCGCCACCGCTACCCATCCGAGAAACCCGGACCCCGGTCCACCCCCAACGAACCACTCTCGGGGAGTCCCCCGAGTCCTGAGGAGCGAACCCACCATGGGTAAGGCGAAGTTCGAGCGTACGAAGCCGCATCTCAATATTGGGACGATTGGTCATATCGACCATGGGAAGACGACGTTGACCGCGGCGATCACGCGGGTG
>Ga0194055_10002058_pt1 | contig 16127 bp, 9 predicted proteins | sample SepL449m_MetaG_FD_155482 | JGI IMG/M metagenome (GOLD analysis project Ga0194055, IMG submission 155482) | Anoxic zone freshwater microbial communities from boreal shield lake in IISD Experimental Lakes Area, Ontario, Canada - Sep2016-L442-9m | ecosystem: Environmental > Aquatic > Freshwater >... | reverse complement strand
GAATGAAGCCAGATGTGCCGCCGACGGGCGTCGATCGGCAGAAGAGAAAAGTTGGCGGGAAAAGTGGAAAGGTGGGATGACCGGCGGGCAGGCTATCACGCGGGAGGAAGGCAGGAACCAACAGATGTTCTGTCCAGAGGAAAGAACATCAACGTCGAGCAGAGCGGAAAAGCGGTGTGCGGAATCAAAAAAGCTCGACGGTTGGGAGTTTCCCTGAAGCCGGAGTGTCTCGTCTAGAGGGAAAAAGCCGGTCGACCGCGCTTCTTCTTCGGGCCGCTTATCACACTCCACCAGAGCGAGGGATGAAGGGGCTCTTCCTCCTCCGATTCAGCGCGAAGGTATGATTTTCCCATGCTCACCTCCGCCAAATCGTTCGCACGAATCTCACCCCGCTCCCTCCTCGCTGCGGTGACTTTTCCCCTGCTTTTCGCGGCATCGCTGTCGGCGCCGACGACCAGCGCCCGCGGCGACGATGCTCCGGCGCCGGCCCCGGCTGCCGCGCCAAGCCCGGGCCACTCCCTCCATGGCGAGAGCTTCTCCGAGGGGCCGCGGCGCCGGCTCCCCCTCACGCCGGGCTGCGGTGTTGTCCGCTTCCCCGTTACGACCACGTCGCCGGAGGCCCAGGCCTATTTCGAGCAGGGGATCGGCCAGCTCCACGGCTTTTGGTACTGGGAGGCGGAGCGGTCGTTCCGCACGGTCCTCCAGATCGACCCGGCCTGCGTCATGGCCCACTGGGGGATGGCGATGGCGAACATCCAAAACGAGGCCCGGGCCCGGCAGATCATCGCCCGCGCCACCGGGCCAGCGTTCGACGCCGCCACGCCGCGCGAGAAGGGCTGGATCGAGGCCGCGCGGAAGCTCTTCGCCGAGAAGAAGGACGACGCCGAGCGGAAGGCGCATGCCACGGAGTTTCTTGCGGCGATCGAGAAGATCGCCCTCGACCATCCCGACGATCTCGAGGCCCGGGCGTTCCTCGTCGCCTTTTCCTGGTGGAACAAGAGCCGCGTGGGGCTGGCGGTGACCAGCCCGCTGGCGATCGACGCCCTCGCCCTCCAGGTGCTCGCCAAGGCGCCGCTCCATCCGATCCACCACTACCTCATCCACCTGTGGGACGGCTCCCGCCCCGCCGAGGCGCTCCGTTCGGCGGCCCAGTGCGGGCAGTCGGCCCCCGGCATCGCCCACATGTGGCACATGCCGGGGCACACCTTCTCCGAACTGAAGCGTTGGCAGGATGCGGCCTGGCAGCAGGAGGCGGCGGCCCGCGTCGACCATGCCCAGATGCTCCGCGCCCATCTCTACCCCGACCAGATCCACAACTTCGCCCACAACAGCGAGTGGCTCGTCCGCACGCTCAACCATGTCGGCCGGGTTCGCGAGGCGCTGACGATCGCCGCGAATCTCGTGGCGATGCCGCGGATCCCGCGCTCGAAGGAAGTGAAGCCCGATCCGGCCCAGATCTTCGACGAGAACGGCAGCGCCTGGCAGTACGGCCGCGACCGGCTCTTCGAGACGATTCTGATGTGGGAGCTGTGGGACGTGGCCACCTGCCTCGCCGACACCCCCTACCTCGAGCCGGGGCGCGAGTTCGACGACCAATGGCGACGCGAGCAGCTCCTCGCCCTGGCCGGCTACGGCCGCGGGGACCGCGACGCCGGGGGGGCGGCGCTCGGGCGGCTAACGGCGATCGAGGCCCGGCTTCGGACCGAGCGGACCGACGCCGCCGCCACAGCCGAGACAGCCGCGCGCGCCAAGAACCAGTCGGCGGCCGAGATCTCCAAGGCGATGGCCGACGCGATGCAGCCCATCTCGGAGAAGATCGAAACGCTGCGGCGCCCGCTGGCCGAGCTCCGTCTGCGAGATCACCTCGCCCACGGCCGCACCGACGAGGCCAAGGCACTCCTCCCCGAGGTCGGCGAGCTCGACAAACGCCGCCTGGCATCGCTCCATCTCGCGCTCGGCGATCCCGCCAAGGCCTGCGAGCTCGCCAAGGGGCTGGCCGACGGTGAGCCGCAGCAGCTCGCCCCACGCGCGCTCCAGGCCTGGATCGAGTGGAGCGCCGGCCGACGTGACGAGGCGCTGGCCACCTTCCAGGAAGTCCGGAAGCTCGCCGGCTCCGCCGATTCCGATCTGCCGGCGCTGCGGCGCCTCGCGGGAGTGGCCGAGGCGCCGGCCTCTCCGGCGATTGGCGCGTCCCCGCCCCCGCGGTCGCGGATGCCGGCGTGCGCCCCGATCTGGCCACGCTCGGGCCCGCGCAGTGGCAGGCGTGGCAGGCGGGGGAATGGAGCGCTGTCAGCGTTGCGGGGGAGCCGGTGTCGGCCGCGGCGCTGCGCGGCCGGCCGCATGTCCTGATCCTCACCCTCGGCAAGGCCTGCACCCACTGCAATGAGCAGGTGAAGGCGTTCGTCGCGAAAGCGGCCGAGTTTGAGAAGGCGGGGCTGCCGGTCGTGATCGTGAGTACCGACTCCCCGACCGACATCCGTGATTCAGGCGAGACGCTCCCCTTCCCGGTCCATTCGGCCGCCGACGGAGCGGCCTTCCGCGCCCTCGACGCCTGGGATGATTTCGAGGGGAAGCCGCTCCACGCCACCTGCTTCGTCGCTGCCGACGGGAGGATGCGCTGGCAGCATGTCGGCTACGAGCCGTTCATGCTCCCCGACTTCCTCCTCGAAGAGACGCGCCGGCTCCTTTCGACCCCCGAAAGCCCAGAGTGCCTCCTGCGTCGGTGAGCCGACGGCTACGTGATCGAGCCGTTGCTGTCGCCGTCGACCCCGTCCTCGTCGCCGCCGTCGACCTCGTCCTCGTCGTCGAACTCCTCGTCGTCATCCCACGGCCAGAAGAACATCTGCACCTGACGGAGAACGATCGAGTCCTCGCCATCCTCCCCCGCCTCCTCGTATTCGACCTGGAAGAGGATGCCGTCATAGCTCTGGAGCTCGGCCAGCGGCACCTCGGTAAGGAGGACGGTCTTCTCATCGATCCGCTCCGCGGTGACAAAGCCCCAGGGATTCAATTCCCCCTGAACTTCGACATTCACGGCATCATCGAAAGCGTCGGAATCGCCCTGGATATGGAAGTGGGGCATCGACGTTGAATCCTCAAGAGGGGTGGAAAGTGGCGGGGGCCGCGGGCCAGAGCATACACCGCCGGCGAGCGACGCCAACGGCCCGCCACGGCGCCGGGGCCATTCCCACCTTAGCCGCCAGCCTCACAGCGCCAGGCTGGCATAGGCCAGAAGCGACGCGAGGCCGATGACGGCCGCTTCGACGGCGATTTTTCCCCGGCTGATCGGCAGCGCCCCGACGACCACCGCCAGGATCATCGCGGCCACGGCGAGCTCCACCGCCAGCACCCTAAGGCTGGCCCGCTGGGAGACGCGGATGGCGAGGAACAGCACCACGATCAGCCCCCCGGCTGTCACCCCCTGCCAGGTGCTCCGCGCTCCCAGGCGGAGCGCGAGGAGACTCGCCAGATAGATCGTGAAGGGGAAGAAAAGCTCGCGGTTGTCAGTCGCCCGGAAGAGGACCAGCCACACCAGCCCCGGCACGACCATCGCCAGCGACGCCGGCCGGAAGTCAGCGACGGCCAAGGCGCCGATCGCCGCTCCACCGATCGCCGTCCACGGCCAGCCCCCCACTCCCTGCGCGGCCGCGAGGAAGAGGATCTCCACGACGAGAAAGGTCGCGGTCGCGGTGCGCGTCATCGGGTCGCCTGCCTCCGGGGGCCACGGTGCAAGGGAGGCCTGCGGGGCACACCGCCCCCTTGCCTCGACGGCCCAGTGGCGGCCGCCCGCCACGAGCGAGTTACTTCGTCTGCAACGACCCGCCCACGGCTGACGACGTGGCGATGTTCACGCCGTTGTTCTCGATGATATTGTCGATGACCTTCGTCCCTCCCGACGCGCCGCTGGCGAACAGGCCGAAGCCCCGGTTGGAGACGATGCGGTTGTTCTTCACCGCCAGCCCCTGGGTACTCTCGAGGATGACGCCGTCCTGGCCGGAATGGATCGTGTTGAGGAGGACAGTCGAGCCGCTGCAATCCCCCTTCGCACTCAAGCCTCGCCCCTCGGCACCGTTGACGTCGTTCGACTGCACCCACACGCCGCGGGCGGCCTGGAGCTGGATGGCATGGAACGTGTTGCGGATGATCGTCGATTTGATCGCCGTCCCGGTGAGGAGACCGATGAGGCCGATGGCGTTGTCGGTGCCATGGATTCCGTTGGCCTGCGCCGGGGAGTCGCCGCCGAAGAGGAGGCCGGTGGCAGAGTTGACAAACAGCCCCCACGCCGCCCGTCCCCCGCCGGGGAGCGATCCCTCGATCGTATTCGACTCGATCGTCGTCGCAGCGCTGTTGCCGGTCGCGACGATCCCCTGGAAGCGGTCGCGAAACAGCCTGTTGCCGGTGACGGCGAGATGGTTGGCGTCGGAGAGCTTGAGGCCGATGGTGTTGTCGGAGATCGAGTTGGCGAGGATTCGCGTCCCGGTGAGATCGCCGACAGCGGCGACCCCGACGGAGGTCCGACCGGGGACATACGCACCGGAAGCATCGGTGCCGGCCGCGATCGTGTTGCCCCTCCCCGGAGCCCCGAGCGTGAGCCCGCGGACCCGTTCGAGCGAGACCCCGATCGGGGTGGCGGTGATCGCGTTGCCCGCCACGACCGTCCCAGAAGCGTCGCCGTCAGCCCGCAGGCCGTAGAGGGTGTTGCTCCCGATCCCGTTGGCGGCGACGACGAGATTCTTCGCACCGACGAGGCTGATGCCGCCGGCGTTGCCGTTGACGGTGTTTGAGCGGATGGCAGTGCCGGTCATGTCACCGGTGGCGACGATTCCGGTCGAGACGCCGTTAATCACGTTCCCCGAGGTCGACGTGCCGAACGACAGCCCGGTGGCAGATGAGAGATGGGCCCCAAAGGCCCCCTTCCCAGCACCATCGATGCGGTTGCCGGTGATCGTCGTCGCCGGCATCGCCCCGCTGGCTTGGATCCCGGCCACGGCGTTCTTCGAGAGGGTGAATCCGGCGATTCGCGAATCGTGCGTGGGGCCAACGACGATCCCACTCCCGGCCGTATTGACGACCTTGCTGCCAGGGAGCTGCATATCGATGCCGTTGACGCCGGGAGCGAACACGATCCCACTGGCGCGCGCCCCTGCCGCCGATCCGTCGATCGACAGCGGTGCCGCGGCCTTCACCGCGCTGGCGCTGTTGACCCGCAGCGAGGCTAGCGGCGTTGTGCCGCCGACGGCCTGCGCGAACTCGATCGGGCCGTTGCCGGCGGCGAGCGTGAGATTCTTTGCCCCGTCAACCGTCCCCTCGAAGTTGATCCCCGCGGCGGTGAGTGTCGGCGTGACGGCCTCGGCCCCCTCGCCAAGGAAGACCGGGCCGGTGAAAGTCTGCGTGCCACCGGTCGTCACCGGCGCCCGGAGCACGATCTTCGACCCGATCATCTGGAGGTGGGGATTGGCAAGCGAGATCGTGCCACCGTTGGCCACCGTCTCCTGCTGAATGACCGGGAGGAGATCCGCCCGGCCGATAATCACTTTGCTCGCGGCGATCCGCGCGAGCTGGCCGTTGGCAGTGCCGCCGAGGCGGATCACCTGATCGGCATCGATATTCCTCACCGTAACGGTCTTGTTCGTCGCCACCATCCCGCCGGCCAGATCGAAGCCGAAGGCGTCGCCGGTGAAGGTGATCGGGGCGGATGAGCTGGTCACCGTCGCCCCCTTCACCGAGAGCCCGGGGGAGGTGGTGAACGGAGCCGCCGCCTGCGAGTTGCCACTTCCGCCGCGGCCGGTGATCGAGATCGGTCCCTCGTCCGACTGGACGGCGGCGGTCGAGGTCAGCGAGACGCCGGTGTTGTCTTTCGCGGTGCCACTGGCGTTCCCGCCGCCGGTGCCGTTGAGCGTGATCACCCCCTCGTTCCCAGCGCCGGTGGCCGTGGCCGAGGTGACGCGCCCCTGGAGAAGGATTCCGTTGGCGCCGATGTTTCCGCCCCCCCCGGTGCCGGTGAGGGTCACCGCACCGCCCGACGAACCGACGCTCGAGCCCCTGTCGATGATGATCCCCTGGTTGGACGGGCCGGTCGAGGCGCCGCCGAAGCCGGTGATCGAGAGCGTGCCCTGCTCGGTGCCGTCGCTGCCGGCCATGACGGAGGAATTACCGATCACGGCCACGCCACGCTGAATGCCCCCAGCGTAGTCACCGCCGCGGCCGGAGAGGCGGATCGAGCCACCGGAGGTGGTGATCGACGAACCATTGATGATCACGCCACTGAACGTCCCCGGCACCTGGCTGTCGGTGTCGGCATCGAGCGTGATGTCGCCGGTCTGCGAGGAAAGCGTCGGCGCCTCGACGTTGATGTTGGACGACGTGGCGGTGAACGTCGACGCCGCGGCGAAGGCCGTCGCGCCGGAAACCTTCACCAGCGGCACCCACGCCCCGGTCGATCGCGTCAACACGACATCGAAGTGGTCGACGTAGGTGCCAGTGCTCGCGATAAAGTTGACGGCGGTGTTGTTGACCGAGTTGGTGATCGAGACCCGATCGATGTCGAGGGCGGAGGTCACGGTGAGCGTGACGAGGCCGTTGCCGGAGAGGCCGGTGGTGTCGGTCCCCTTGAAGGTGTCGGATGAGGGGACCGTGAAGACGTAGCTCCCGCTCCCAGAGCTCGCGACGCGCATCTCCCCCTCGGCGTCGAGGGTGATTGACAGCGCCTTCGTCGGCCCGTCGTAGCTGAAAGCGGCGAGGATCCGCCGGTCTTCGAGCGCCTCCAGGGCGAGCCGGAGCGAGCGAAGGGAGCGCGACGGACGGGCAGATGAAGTCATGACGGGATTCCCTGGATCGATGGGGTCAGGAGCCCGGTTATCGCAAAAAAGCGCCGCGGGCGGAGCCCCAATTGGGCCGCTCCGGAGGGGCCGGAAATCGCCCTTGACCCCCCCCTCGAAGGGAGGCCGACACCGATCACGGGGTCGTCCAGGGGACGCCCGAGCGGTAGGCCTCGAGGTGCTTCTCCAGATCGCCCAGAGACTGCGACTTCGGCGCCAGACCGATCGCCTCCTCAAGCCGGGCCACGGCGGCAGCGAAGTCGCCGTCGCGGGCGAGCGCCGCTGCCAACGTGTCGAGTGACGCTGAGCGCTTCTCGGGGTCCTCGCCGGCCAGCGCCACCGCCTCCTCCGCCAGGGTCCGCGCCCGGGTGGGATCGCTCCCCTCGGGCACCGTGGCGAGATACCAGGCGAGGGCATTGACGACGTCCCAGCGTCCGAAGCCAGGCACCTGCGGCGCGTTGGCGGTGCCGTACATCGCTTCCAGACGCACAAGGATCGGGATGCATTCGGCCACACGCCCGGCGTCGATGCTTTCGCTGTGGAGATCCCACAGAATCGCGGCGAGCTCTTCGGCTGGAATCCCGGGCACCGCGGCATAGGCCTCGGCCGCAGCGATGCGTTTCCCATTCGCCTCAAGCTCCTCGGCCCGCTTCCGCGCGGCAGCGGCGGCGTTTCCGGGGGGCAGCGGCGGCGTCACGTCCGGCGTTGGCTCCGGCTTTCCAACCGCACCCACCGAGGCGGGCCGGCCGCGGAGCCATCCCGGGGCAAACATGGCCAGGAGGATCACCGCCCCCAAGGCGAACGGCAGGGCCCAAAGCCACAGCGGCCGCGGCGCGCCGCTTGCCGTTGGGGCCGGCTGCGCCGCGGGCGCTGCGTTCGCTGCCTCGAGCGGGCCGACGGCGAGGGCGAGAGCGCGGATGAAGGCCGAGCAGCTCGGCCAGCGTTTGGCTGGATCGAGGTCGAGCGCGCGCTTGAGGACCTGCCGTTCGGCGACGCAGACGGCGTCGAGGTCGAGGTGGCCGGAGAGCTTTTCATTGAGCACCCCGACGACCGTCGTGTCGCGGTTGGGGAGACGGCCCGTGCGGAGCTCGAGGTAGGAGATCGCCAGCGAATACTGGTCGGTCGTCGACGCGGGATCGTAGGGCGCCGTGACCATCTCCGGCGGGGCGTAGGCGAGGCTCGCCATGTTGTTCGAGGTCGCTCGCACCTCCCCCTGGGTCCGGGCCAGGCCGAAGTCGCACACCTGCACGACGTCGCCGACAAGGAGGATGTTCTGGGGCTTGATGTCGCAGTGCTGGACGGCGGCCGCCCCCCCGGTCGCGGTCCGGGCCCCGGCGTTGAAATGATCGAGGGCCAGCGCCGCCTGGCGCATCCAGTCGAGGAGCTGCTCCGGGGGGAGTCCCGTCGCGCCGGCCCGAATGCTGGCCTGGAGACGGTCGTGGAGGGTGCCATCCCCGAGCCCCATCGCGACGATCAGTTCGAGGGGGGCCTGCTGCGGGGATTCCGCCCCTGCCGCGGCATGATTTCCCAGGATCCGTCGCCCCGCCTCGGCCACGTCGGCCTCGCCCAAGCAAGTGCCATCGCTCGCTTTCAACCACACCCCGAACACCGGCACCATGTGCGCGTGGCGGATGTCCTTCACTGTCTGGAGGGCCCGGTACTCCCGCGTCCCTTCGCGCCGGCCGACGTTGACGAGCACCTTGATCGCGACGCTCATTCCCCCAGGGGCGTCGGCCTGCCAGACCTCGCCGAACCCTCCCCGGCCGAGGAGCTTCACGAGCCGGTAACCGGGGAGGACCAGATCCCCGATCGCATAGGGGAAGATGACGGGGCGCGACGCGCGGTCGATGGCTACGGTCTGGTCCGTCAGAGGGACTGTCGGCCGCGAGGCCAGGCCGGCATCGGGCACCTGTCGGGTCTGCTGATCCTCTTCCCCTGTCACGGTCCGGTCTCCTTGACTCCGAGCGGGCTGGAACCTTTGGCCACCGCGCCTGCGCCCGCCAGCGGGAGCGTGACATAGGGGATGAGCCCCTCCGGCGAGAGCGTCGGATGCTGAGCGCTGTGTTCCGCGGCGACGCCGCGCACCCCGACCGCGGCCTGCGTCAGCCGGGGCACCTCGGCGGTGACGTAATCGACGAGCTCGTCGAAGGTCACGACGGTCTCGCCCGGATCGTCGACCTCGTCCTCGAGATCCGAGCGCTCGGCGGCCCCTCCAAGGGCGGCAAGGAGGACCGTGGTGAAAGCCCCGTGCCCCCAGTTCTCCGATTCCTGGCTCGGCTCGTTCTCCCCCGACGCGGCGACGACGAGGAACATGTGATCGCGGAAGTCGCGCGACAAGGCCGCCCGCCGCGCTGGCCCCAGGGCGCCGGAGTGGCAGGTGTCGACGATCGCCACCTTCCGGCAGCCGAGATCGGCCAGCGCCCGGAAGTCTTCCCAGGTGACCGTTCCCTCCCGGGCCCCCAGCAGGCCATCCTGCTCGTCAACGAGCGCGTCGTGACAGAGAAAGTGATAGGTCCGATCGGGGCCGTCGTTTACCAGGCCGTGACCGGCCAGAAAGATGACGACGAGATCATCCGGCCCCGCCTTGCCCCCCACCTCCGCGACGAGTTTCTTGATCTCGGTGCGCCAGCCGGCGGCCGTCACCTCGGCGTCCTTTAAGACCACCGAGATCCCCGGATCGTAGAGCTGACGGCTGGCGTCGAACAGGCTCTGCTGGAAGGCCTCCGCGTCCGCGACGGCGAACGCCAGATCTCCCAGCCCGGAGCCGCTCATCCGGTCGGCGTGGAGGTAGTGGTCGACACCGCAGGCGAGGAGATGGAGCCGGGGTCGCCGCGCCGGCTGCGCCCGCTCTCCGGCGGCGACGACGATCTCCGCCGCGCCGCTCACCCCCGCGCCGGTTGTGGCCGTGACCTGGAGGAGGTGCCGTGGCTCGCGCGGCAGGGAGAGATTCCAGGCGAAGCGCTGCCAGCCCGGCGCGGGGGGGCTGTCGGCGTGCTCGTCAGGCGCTACGGCCTCTCCGGCGACCCCGGTGGCATAGGCCCGGACCTCCTCCAACTCGCTCCCCTCCGCCACCTCGATCTCCGCCACGAGGCGCACCGTCTCGCCGGGCACGAGCTCCCCAGGAAGGGGCGCGACGATTCGCACCTGCGGCGCTGCTTCGATGAGTCGGGGGAGCACCTCCGAGGTATCCTCCGGCTCGCCCGGCGCCGCGGCCCGGAGGGCAGCATCGAGGCTCCCCGCGTCGAGCAGCCGCATCATCACATCGGGGCGTTCGAGCCGGCGCCGGAACCGCGCCGCCGGGAAGAACCGGGGGAGGAGATCGAGGCCGCGGTTGACATGCCAGCCGAACAGGGAATCGCCGTTGGCACTGGCAGCGTAATATCCGGCCGGCGTGAAAAACGCCCATTCGCGGTTGGCGGCGACATGGATCGCGGCGACGTTCTCCCAGGCGGGGAGTCGGTTGAATGAGTTTTCCTTCCCAACGCGCGAGAGGCTGAAGGCGATCTGGTCCGACCACCCACACTCCGTCAGAACACGGACCACGGCCCCGGCATCGATCGCCTCGTGGCGGCCGTTCTTGGCATCACGCCAGCCGACCCGGTCGATCCGGTCGCCCACCTTGACCCCCTTGCCGGCCAGCGGCCCGGCCGGGTCGACCTCCCGGACCACAGCGCCCCCCTCCGCTGCCGCGACGGTCACACCGAAGCGCTCGAAGAGCGGCGTACCGCCGAGGCCGACAAGCGACCAGAGCATCACGAAGCCGTCGCGGGCCCCACTGGCAAGCCAGCGGCCGTCGGTCGAAATCGCCAGCGCCGCCACGGCATCTTCATGCCCCCGGAAGCGGCGCACGATTTGGGCGGTTCCCGCGTCGACGAGGGCATGGATCGTGATCCCCCGGTCGGTGCCGACGGCAACGGCCCAGGGCTCCGCCGCGCCGGGGTGGCTCAACCAGGCGACGGTCCGCTCGGCATCGGGCATCCTCCCCTGCCAGGCGAGATCGAGGTCGATCGTGCCCGCGGGGCGCCCCGCGTGGGCCAATCGCCACGATTCGGAGCCGGGCGTATCGCGCTCCGCGCGGGCCAGCGACCACGTCCCCGCGTTCCCCTGGGCCGGGGCCCAGTCCCCCGGTTGACCGACGGCACCGAGCGTGAGCCCCTCGACGTCGAACGCGGTTTCGAAGACCGGCTCCCCGTCGGGACGGGCGAAGCCGATCGCCACGCGGCCCGGCGGGCTCTCGGGAGAGAAGGCGAGCGTCGCCACCCGGCGTCCAACGCCACCGAGCCGCCGCACCCGCGGGCGCTCTCCCGGCGCGGCGTCGAGGGTCGCGAGATCAGCCACCGACACCTCCTCGCTCCAGCCGCCGCTCCAGGCGACCGTTCGCCCGTCGTCGGAGAGGGCCACGGCGAGGACCTCGTCGGGCATCGGCAGCGCGGTGGTCCGCTGCCCGCCGGTGACCTGCCAGACCTCGAGCCGGCTCTCCTTCCCCCCCGTGGCGGCCCCACACACCACCCGGGCGCCATCCGGCGACACGGCGAGCGCACGGGCGGGGGCCGCAAGTTGGATGACGGTCGCCGCGGCGGCGGGGGCGTCGAGATCGTGGACGAAGAGCCGACCGGCGAGATCGGCGGAGGCGAGGAACCGACCATCGGGACTGGCAGCCATCGCGAGGACGACGCCGAGATGGTCGGTGGCGACGCGCTGCGGCTCCCCCGGCCGGAGCGGATCGTGGAGATCGAGATGCCAGACCTCGACTTTTGCCCCCGGCAGTGAAACGAGCACAGGTAGGGCGACGCGCGATCCCTTCACGGCCGCCAGCGGGCGCGTCGCCGGTCGGGCCCGGAGCGCCGCGGTCCGCACCTCCCCGTAACGGTCCCGTTCGGGCGCGGCCAATTCGACCCCTCCCCAGGCTCGATCGCGCTGCCAGGCGAAGGCCTGACCATCGAGATCCTGAGAGAAGCACCACGCGCCATCAGGAGAAAACGCCAGGGCACCAACGGCCTGGCGGTGCCCCTGCCGATCACCGCCGCCGAGGACGGCCGCGAGGGAGCCATCGGCGGCATCGATGAGGAGTATCTCGCCGGTGCTCCCCATCAGGCCGCTGCCGGCGAGGGCGACGAGGGAGGATTTGCCCGGCGCCGCAGCGAGCGCCTGGATGACTCCGCGCGTCCCCCGCCCGAGTTGCCAACGGAGATCTCGCTCGAGGACCCGGCGGCGGCCGATGTCACGGGTCAGCGTCCGCGGGGCGCCGTCGGCCGGCCCCGGGGCCGTCGGCTCGATCCGCCAGACGAGCGCTTTCTTGTCGCGCCCGGCGGAAATCAGCCGCCTCCCCCCGGGGGCGAAAGTCAGCGTACGAATCTCGGCGGTGTGGCCGGGGAGATCGAGCCGCAGTACCGGCTCGGGCAATTCTCGCGTGACATCGGCCTGCCCCACGGCAGCGATGAACACGATCGACGCCAAACTCGCCAGCGCGAACATCCCGGCGCCACGCCGCCACGCCGCTGGCTGGCCCGACCGGGCCCAATCGCTCGCCGCGCTCCGGGCCTCTGTCACCGGCGATGCCCGCCCGCTTGCCACCGCGTTCACTTGCCACCGCTCGACTTGAGCGTTATGTCGAGGATCAGCTCCGGATTCCCCGCCTTCGGCCCCGCGATGGCGATGCCGTAGCTCGAGGTCTCACCTTCACCGGGCGGTTCGACGTGCGTCAGCCTCCCGTCGACGTCGATCGGTTCCTTGTCAAGCCGCTCGACGACCTTCCTCAACGGCCCCCGCAGCTTCGGTGCAGCTTCTGCCCGGGAACGGATGTCGTCCGGCTCCACCTTCCCGTCGCCGACTGCCGGCTTGGCGTTGAGCTTGCCCCCCGCGCCGTCGCGGAACACCGACCTGGCGAGGAGACGGAGATCGTCGACCGGCTGCTGGAGAGCGACGACGATCATCTTCTCTTCGCCAGCGGGGGGCTCGAAGGTGAAGTAGCTGCCGTCGTCGGGGAGGGAGATCTCGCCCCCCTTTTCCACCAGCTTCGGCTTCTCGTCGTCCTGAGGGAGGAGACACGCCCGCTCCCCCTTGGGGCCCTGGTTGAAAACGTAGACATAGAGATCATCCTGCGGCCGAAAGCGGACGAGGAACGAATCCCCCACCTCGAACGTGTGGTTGACCGGGTCGACCGGTTTCTCGTTGCCGTTTTCGTCGACGAGGATCACCGAATACTCCAGCGCGATCGACTTCACGTCGCGGGGGAGTTTCTTCCGCACGACGTTGCGTGTGCGAACCTCCGCGGCGGGTTCCTCGGCGCGGCCCGCGCGACAGAGGACATTCCCCGCGCAGAACGTGGCGACAAGGACGAACACTCGGAAACGCATCGGTCCTGCAGCAATCACCGAACCGATTGACCGAGCAGCCATGGCATTACCTCCGTTGGCGTCATCAGGCCGGGAAAACCCCAGCGGGCAATCCCCCAGAGCTTTCACTCCATCCGGAGAATACCACGGCAGACTGTCGTTCCCATCGGTGCGCCGGCGGTCGGCAGCGTCATTTCATGGGCCATCGGCCGGCGGAGCGGTTTGAGCCACAGCCTGCTAGCGGTGACCCGTCAGCACGCGCGGGCCGTCGGTCTGGTAGGCCCCGGCGCCCCCCTGGGCGCGCTGGCCGTGCCACCAGCGGAGCTCGACATGCTTGGGGATGATGATCCCGGCGTAGTCGGTCCCCCACACCCCTTCCTGCTCCCCCCGTTCACACGATCCACGGCTGCGCTCGCGCGCGCCCCCGCCGATGAAGTAGCCCTTCTCATGGGGCGACTCGGTGGGGCGGGCCAGCGGGGAGATGCACTTCGGGCGCCCGGCGCGCTGGTCCGGCGGGAGGGCGAGGTGTTTCCGCTCGGTGGCAGGGCGCCCCATCGAGGGCGTCAGATCGGCGGCCCAGGCTCCGCCGGCACCCCATCCGCACAGGATTGCCACGACGGCCATCACCAAAACTTCCCGGCTTCCCCCCTCTTCCGGGCGGAACGGGGCGGGAGAGCGATTCGGGTCCGGCTCCCGCATGAAAGTCGCCATTTCAGCTCCCTGCGTGACCGATAGAACTCTCACGCCTCTCCCAGGCGTCAGGTTTTGCCAGACCGTTTAACTCGGGAGGCCGCCCCGGGCTGGCCGGTGAACATCCAACTTTCTGAGGTCGGCTGCGGTGCGGGCAAGCTTCAGCAAAACCGCGTCGGGCATGGTCGTGCTGGGCGTCGTTGTGGCGACCGTCGGCGCCCTCGTCGCGCGTGCCGAGCCGGAGAATCGCCCCGCGAACCTCCCCGCCGCCGGGGAAACGCTGACCGTGGCCGATCCCCCCGACGCGGGCCCGGAGTCCCCCGGGCCGGTCGAGAGTCTGGGGCCCTACCGCAATCCCCTCCGCTCCCCCGGCGAAGCGATCCCTTCGCCGCCGGATGGGGAATGGTGGTCGGAGGAGGAGGATCTCCCCGAGGAGGCGACGCGCGGCCCGCCGGTGCTCGGAGACCCGGCCGACAATCCCTACGACTTCGCCGGCGAGCGCTCCGTCGCCGATCCCCTCTTCCGTTACGCCACCCCCGCGCCGGCCGGCTTCACCGGTGCCTCGAGCGTCGAGCCGAGCGAGGAGCAGGAGTCGAGCCACTTCGTTCCCGTCGAGGACCGCTGGCGGATCGGGGTGCCCCCCTGGGATCGCTACGGCAAGGGGCACGAGCGCCTCGACGACTACCCCTACGCCCTCGGAAACGTTTTCAATCCCTATACCCAAAACCTCCTCAAGGAGGATTTCCCGATCATCGGCCAGCACACCTTCTTTGACATGAAAGTGATCAGCCGGACGATTGCCATGTTCCGCCAGGTGCCAACGCCGAACACGCCGTTCGAATCGACGCCGACGCCGGGACAGGAGGACTTCTTCGGCAATCCCAACGGCTTCCTGTTTCTCGAGTATTACACCCTCGCCTTCGAACTCAACCACGGCGACCGGGCCTTCAAGCCGAACGACTGGCGGCTGCGGATCGCGCCGGTCTTCAACACGAACTACCTCGAGGTCTACGAATACGGCGTCGTCAGCCCCGACGTTTCCCAGGGGCGCCGGCGCTCGCGCGGCTTCGCCACGATCGAGGAGTGGTTCATCGAGGCGAAGATCGCCGACTTGAGCCCCGACTACGACTTCGTCTCGATCCGCGGCGGTTCGCAGCCGTTCACGAGCGACTTCCGCGGCTTCATCTTCAGCGATCTGAATCGGGCGATCCGCCTGTTCGGTACGCGCCTGGCCAACCGCGACCAATTCAACCTCATCGTCTTCGACCAGCGCGAGAAAGACACCAACAGCTTCCTGAACTCCTTCGATTCGCGCGGCCAGCAGATTCTCATCGCCAACTACTCCCGGCAAGATCTCCTCTGGCCCGGCCACACCGCTCAGGCGAGCTTCCACTTCGACCATGACGACGCCAGCCTCAAATACGACAAGAACGGCAACCTCGTCCGCCCCGACCCGGTCGGCATCGCCTCGCCGCACGAGGTCAACGCCGCCTACGCCGGCATCGCCACCGACGGGCACATCAACGAAGTCAACATCTCAAGCGCCTTCTATTACGCCTTCGGCCACGACACGCTCAACCAACTCGCCCTCCAGCCGGTCAACATCAGCGCCGAGATGGCGGCCGTCGAGATGTCGTACTCCCCCGACTGGATCCGCTTCCGGTCGTCGGTGTTCTGGGCCTCGGGCGACAACAACCCCACCGACAACATCGGCAGCGGCTTCGACGGCATTATCGACAACACGCAATTTGCCGGCGGGGAGTTTAGCTATTGGGTGCGGCAGGGGATCCGGCTGGCGGGGACGAACCTCAAGAACCTGCTCAGCATCTATCCCGATCTGCGGGCGAGCAACAAGTTTCAGTCGCAGGCAAACTTCGTCAACCCGGGGCTCCAGCTCTACAACGTCGGCATGGACTTCGAGCTCACGCAGCGCACGAGGCTCGTGACCAACTGCAACTTCCTCTTCTTCGACACCACCAAGGCGCTTGAGCAACTCGTCTTCCAGGAGAACATTCCCCGGTCGATCGGCACCGACTTGAGCCTGGGAATGGAATCGAGGCCGTGGCTCAACAACAACTGCATCCTCCGGACGGGGGTCTCGGGGCTCCTCCCCGGCGCCGGCTTCCAGGCGCTCTACGGCTCGGCCAACGGCACCGTGAACAACATGTTCGCCGGCTTCATGGATCTCGAGGTCGCGTTCTGACATGCCCCCGTCCCCGCCCCGGCGCCAGCGGCCCGGCGCGGGATCGGTCTGAATCCCGGCCGCTGTTGCCCCCCCACGCCC
>Ga0194055_10002057_pt1 | contig 16140 bp, 15 predicted proteins | sample SepL449m_MetaG_FD_155482 | JGI IMG/M metagenome (GOLD analysis project Ga0194055, IMG submission 155482) | Anoxic zone freshwater microbial communities from boreal shield lake in IISD Experimental Lakes Area, Ontario, Canada - Sep2016-L442-9m | ecosystem: Environmental > Aquatic > Freshwater >... | reverse complement strand
CCACCACTGGCGCCTCGAAAAACTCCGCTACCAATCTCCCGTTGAAGCCCGTATTGCTTTCCAATCCACGATGCCCTTAGCTGCCTAAATACTCCTGTCCGGTGTCCAATCAACCGGGTGCGGTACAGATCCAAACGCGATCTTGCGTTCCGAGCAGAGCGACAAAGCAGCGCAGCGCATCACAGGTACGCTGCCACTTCGCGCCTCTCATGCTTCCCGAGCGATCCACGAGGAAATAGAAATCCTGGGCAAGACCGTCGGCCACTTTCACGTTTTCCGGGGCGCGGAGTTGCACGAGCGCGTAGGTGTCCTGCCCGTCCTTCCAGCGCCACGCCTGCGGTGCGAGTTGCAGCACCTTGGGCTCCTTCCAGCTCAGGACGAAATCCCGATCCGGCACGGCATCGCGCCCGGAGAGTTCGACTGCAACCGTCCCGTCATTTTCCCGAACGAAAATCGGGTGACTCGGCGATGATGCGGAGCCGGATTCCACGTCCGATGGAGACAGGCGGCCCGTGATCGAAAAGTATGCCGCATCCGGGTGCAGTGCATCCATGCGAGGCGGAGTGATGCGCGATGCGTCCGGCACCTGTTCCGTGTCGTCCGCCGTGCCGCGCCCGGACAAGGCACGCAGCAGCGGCTTGCCGGGGATGTAGCGGACTCCGGGGCAGGTCGGCACCATGAGGCGCAGTCCGTCGCCGGCCCGGTCGAGCACTTGGAACCACGCAAAGCACACCACGATGACATCCCCAGGCTGCACATTGCCGAGCGACAGCGTGAAGAGGTTCTCGCGCTCGGTTTCCACGAGCGCCACGCGCCGGCCCGCGGCTTTCTGCGTCCGATAAATCTCCCTCGCGGCCTCCTTTTCCTCCACCTTCGCCCGGATGATACGGCCATTGATATGCACTTCGCAGCGATACACCGCGGCACCCGCCGGAAGCGGGAACGTGTAGGTGCAATCCAGCGGTCTGTCCGCGTTCTGGTGAAAGACCTGATCGAGTTCGACGCTGGCGATGGTGCCGTTGATTTGGAACTGGCATTCGACGCCCTTGAGCGGAAGTGCCACACGGGTTTCCTCCAGCCAGGCGATGAGGCCGAAGTCGGATTGCTGTGCGGGTTGGTTGCTCATGCGGGGTGTTTTCATTGGCGGGCGGCTCTCTTCGGTTTGGGTTCTGCGTTGCCCGTTCTCAGTGCCGCGCGCACCGCGTCACGCTGGGCGGGCGTGATCGGTGTCCCGCGGCGGGAGACGAGCAGGAAATCTTCATCGAGAGGAATGGCGCGCCAGAGTTCATCCCCCACCGGCATCACCATGCGGACGGAGGCCGTCGCGCGCACCGCCTCAGCCAGTCCGCGCCGCCGCACCTCGCGCAGCTCCTCCAGCGAACGTCCGTACAGCAGCTCGCGGATGCGGCGGAGTGGCAATCCCTGCGCCTGCAAAAGCCGGAGCGCGATGATTTGCAGGAGATGCTTTTCGCCGTAGCCGCCGCCCTCCGGTGCGTCCACCAAGCCGAGTGTCCGGTAGTAGCGGATGTTGCGCTCTGAAACGCTCTGGCCCGCCTGTCCGCTGACTGGCACAATCCCGTGTTCCTCGCACCACGCGTTCACCTGGCCGGACAGCACTTCGAGAGAAAAGGTTGCGCTCATGGCGCTAAAAGACAGTGAGACAGTGTTGCTGTCAATTATCTGTTGCAGATTTCGTCTTGGAGTGCTGTTGTGCTTGCATCATGAGCGACACACCACACCCACCGGAAAACGACGCATCTTCCCTTGCACCCGTTGCGATGACGGACGGCGAGCGGATGGTGCCCGCGAAAACAAACGAGTACTGGGCGAAATTGCGGGCCTACTGGCGGAAGCTCGGGCCGGAAGCGGCGCAGCAGACGGTCGCCAGATCGCAGCAGGCGGATAACCGGAGGACACACAGGAGCCGAGCCTCGACGGATGCAACCGGCGCGACCGATGGAGAACCGGGAGGAAGAGGGAGCCGCCTGATCAACGTGGATTTTGTGGACGGCCTCACGCCTCTCAAGGCCGGATCGGAAGCCGCCCCTTTTCTCGACGAGAAGCAGGGCGTGGTTTACAAGCTCTTCACCGCCGCGCCGGATGGGAAAGTGGGCTGGCGGCTCAAGGCGGAACGGAAAGACGGAAAATGGCGGGTGGACCGTGAGCCGGCGGAGCTTTGGGACACACTGGAAAAGCTGGCGCTGATCCACCAGGCCGGCGGTCTCCCCACGGAAATCCACGGGCTGAGTCCCTACTTCGAGGTCGTGGCGAAGCAGCCGCAGGCATTTGAAACCGAGCCCGGCATGGAGACGCGGGCGAATGCGGTGGCGGCGATGAAAGGGATTCAAATTTCGGACGCGGACTTCCACGGCCTGCGCGTGCTCTGGGTGGATGGCGAGGCGTGGCTGATGGGCGACCTGCACGCGGCAAACATCATGCGCGACGCGCACGGGCAGGATCGCGTGATCGATGCGCTGTTCATGCGCGTGCCGTCGGGAATGATTGCCGAGAATCAGGCGGTGCGGGCTGCGGTGGAACTGGCCCGGAAGAAATCGGAAGGCGCGGATGACTCGTCGCAGGGGATGCTGTTCGCCTGAGCGCGGGAAGTCATCCCGATCGCGTGGCTCGATTCACTTCCTCAACCTGCCGTCCTCCTGCGAGGAGGCATTTTCGAGCTTTGCCGCGCGAGCAGTGCCGCATAGGGTGCGCGTCCTATGCTCTGGGTTGCCCCCTCGGAAACGGATGCCGCCGCGAACGTACTGGAGAAATGCCTCTGGTGCATCGCGGAACAGTCCGGCATCACAGTTCGCCGCGTCGTGGACAGTTCTGCCGAAATCATCGGGTAGGATCACGGTCACGACTGACGGATTTTTCAAAACATGGCCGCTGAAACCCACTCACAAATCGCGAGCTTCATCTGGAGCATCTGCAATCTCCTCCGCGGTCCCTACAAGCGGAACGAGTATCGCAAGGTCATCCTGCCGCTCACGGTGCTTCGGCGCTTCGACTGTATTCTCGCACCGACGAAGGCCGCGGTGCTGAAGGAGCACTCCGCGATCAAGGCGAAGGGTGAGAACATCATCCGCCACCGACTCGCACAGATCGCCGGCGTTCCGTTCTTCAATCTCTCCAAGCTCACGTTTGGGAAGCCGGCGGAGGGCAGTGGGCTCAACGGTCTTCTCGACGACCCGAACCAGCTCGCGCCGAACCTCAACAGCTACATCAACGGCTTTTCGCCCAACGTCCGGGACATCATGCAGCGGTTCGATTTCGGCACGCAGATTGCGAAAATGGCCGAGAAGGATCTGCTCTTTCTCGTCATCAAGAAGTTCGCTGCGATCGACCTCTCACCCGAGCGCGTTGATCCCATGCAAATGGGTTACGTCTTCGAGGAACTCATCCGCATCGGGGCGGAACAATCCAACGAGGAGGCCGGAGAACACTTCACGCCGCGCGAGGTGATCAAACTCATGGTCAACCTTCTCCTCTCGCCGGAGAAAGACCTCGCCCGCAGTCACGTCGTCAAAACCATCTACGATCCGGCGTGCGGCACGGGCGGCATGTTGTCCGTCGCGGAGAAATATATCCGCGACCTCAACGCCGACGCGCAGCCCAAGTTATTTGGCCAGGACTGGAACGACGAGGCGTGGGCCGTCTGCAAGTCCGACATGCTCATCAAGGGCGAGGACGCAGACGCCATCATCCTTGGAGACACTTTCACGAAGGACGGCTTCGACCGTGGGGCCGACGGCAAGAAATGGACGTTTGACTACATGCTCGCGAATCCGCCCTTTGGCGTGGAGTGGAAGCAGCAGCAGAAATACATCGAGAACGAGCGCGATACCCTCGGCTATGGCGGACGCTTCGGTGCCGGCACGCCCCGCGTGAATGACGGTGCCCTGCTCTTCCTCCAGCACATGCTCGCCAAGGTGCGCGCTCCCGAGGATGGAGGGAGCCGGCTTGCCATCGTCTTCAATGGCTCGCCGCTCTTCACCGGCGATGCCGGCGGCGGTGAGAGCGAAATCCGCCGTTGGATCATCGAGAACGACTGGCTGGAGGCCATCGTCGCGCTACCCGAGCAGCTCTTCTACAACACCGGCATCTCCACCTACCTCTGGGTGCTGACGAATCGGAAAGAAAAGCCCCGCAAGGGCAAGGTGCAGCTCATTGATGCCCGCCCGTTCTGGGTGCAGATGGAAAAAAGCCTCGGCAACAAACGCCGCCGCATCGGCGATCCCTCCGACAAGGAGAAAGACCCCGACCACATCGGCGAACTCACGAAACTCTTCGGTGACTTCCGCGACGGCCAGACGCGCACCTTCACCGAGGACGATCCCGTCACGCATCAGCCTGTCCCGCGCCAGCGCGTCGTCAGCAAGATTTTCGACAACGAAGATTTTGGCTACCACAAGATAACCGTCGAGCGCCCGCTGCGGCTGAACTTCCAGGCCACTGCCGAGCGCATCGCCATGCTCGACGATGAAAGCGCGTTCAGGAATCTCGCCACCAGCGCGAAAAAAGATCCCGCCGTGCGCCGGCAGGAAATCGAGGCCGGGGAGCAGCGGCAGGAACGCATCCGCGAACTGCTCCGCGCGTTCGGCAAAGCCACCAAGGAAAAGCTGTTCAAGGACCGCAAGGCGTTCCTCACCGAACTGCGCAAGCTCGACCGCGAGTGCGACATGCGCCTGAGCGCGCCGGAACTGAAGGCTGTGCTCGCCGCCATTGGCGAACGCGATGAGACCGCCGAGATCTGCCGCGACCGCGAAGGCCAGCCCGAGCCGGACGCCGACCTGCGCGACACCGAGACCGTGCCGCTCAAGGAAAGCATCGAGGAATACTTCAAACGCGAGGTGCTGCCCCACGTGCCCGATGCGTGGATTGACACCACGAAGACCAAGGTCGGCTACGAGATCCCGCTCAACCGCCACTTCTACCGCTACGAGCCGCCGCGCGCGCTGGATGTCATCGAGACGGACATCAAGAGGCTCGAAGGCGAGATTCTCGCGATGCTCAAGGAGGTGACCGCATGACAGCTTACGAGCTGGCAAGCCGGGAGGCGGAAACGCAATCTGGTAACCCCACGCCGTTATCAGGTAAGCCGCCCGCGCAATCTGTGAACCTCGGGCCACAATCTGTGAACCTACTTCACAGACTCATCCGGCGGCTTCGCCACTGGCGCGCGATGGCCGCCGAAGACCTCGCTGCCTTGCTTCAGCGCAATCGGAACTACGTCACGAACCGGCTGGAAATGACGATCCTGGATCAGCCCAATCTCCCGCAGCAGCAATACCGCGCCACGGTGCCGCCGGAGGAGCGCGCATGAAGCTCCCGGCCTACCCGCGCACCAAACCCAGCGGCGTCGCATGGCTCGGCGACGTGCCGGAGCATTGGGAGGTGAAACCTCTGAAGCATCTGACGGATTTCATCAATGGATCTGCGTTCAAGCCGGAGGAATGGTCACAGGAAGGCACACCAATTATCCGGATTGAGAATCTGAATGGCGGCGAGGACTTCAACTATTACGAAGGCGAAGTTCGAAAACGCTACCATGTCAAAGCGGGCGATCTGTTGTTTGGTTGGTCCGGGAATCGAGGAACCTCCTTCGGTCCATTCCGCTGGAGCAGGCAAGGGCATTTCTTTCTAAATCAGCACATCTTCCGGTTAGCGGGGTATTCCTGTCACGACTCGTGGTTCTATTGGACTCTTAGGGCCGTGACCAAGACCATCGAGGATGAAGCCCACGGCATCATTGGCATGGTTCACGTCACAAAGGGAAAACTTGGGGCAGTGAAGATACCGTCTTTGCCCTTCACCGAACAAACCGCCATCGCGGCGTTTCTGGACCGGGAGACGGGGCGGGTGGACCGGTTGGTGGCGAAGAAACGGGAGTTGATCGAGCGGCTGAAGGAGAAGCGCACCGCGCTCATCTCCCGCACCGTCACCCGCGGCCTACCGCCCGCCGCCACTCGCGCCGCCGGTCTCCCCGCCAACCCGCCTCTCAAACCCTCGGGCACTTCATGGCTGGGAGATATTCCAGAGCATTGGGAAGTGAAGAAATTCGGTTACATCTCAATCGTGGTGCGTGGCGCATCCCCTCGACCAGCAGGCGACGCGCGCTATTTCGATGGCGACTTCATTCCGTGGATAACCGTCGGTGAAGTGACGAAGGACGAGAAAGTATTTCTCTCGGGGACGGAAACGATGCTGACCGAGGAGGGCGCAGCGAACAGCCGCACGATTCGCTCAGGCACATTGGTTCTCACAAACAGTGGCGCGACGTTGGGTGTGCCAAAGATTCTTGCGGTCACCGGCTGCGCAAACGACGGCGTTGTCGCTTTTGAGGGGCTGAGCAAGGACGCCAACAAGTTCTTCCTCTATTACTTTCTGCGGTCGCTCACGGAAAACTTGCGCGACCGAATCAAGCAAGGCAGCGGGCAGCCCAACTTGAACACGGAAATCGTCAAGGCGCTGTGCGTCCCGTTCCCACCCCTCCCCGAACAAGCCGCCATCGCCGCGTATCTGGACGAGGAGACGGCGAAGCTGGACGCGCTGGTGGCGAAGGTGGAGGAGGCGGTGAAGCGGTTGCAGGAATACCGCACCGCCCTCATCACTGCCGCCGTGACGGGAAAAATTGATCTCAGAAACCATGAATAACCCCGACGAACATCCCAATCTTGTCCAGCCGGCGCTAATTCCTCCCGATGCAGACGCGCCTTCGGCGACCGGACCGACGGAGATCGTGATCGGCTTTGTCGCGGCTGTGGGGGTAGATTTGAAGAAAGCGGAAGAGGCTACGGAAGCCCGTCTCAAGGATATGGGATACCACTCAGTGCATATCCGCGTCACCAATGATGTGCTGCCGGCGCTGGATACCCGTGCGCAGAAGGATTTTCGCGGAAACCACTTTGAGCGCATCATGACCATGATGGACGTGGGTAACGACGCCCGGAAGAAATATGGCAATGACATTGTCACGCTAGGAATCGCAGCCGCGATCCGCCGAACACGTCTCGACAAAATCAAATCCCAGCCGAAGACCGCTTACTTTGTGCATTCACTCAAGCATCCAGATGAGGTGCGGAAGCTACGTGATTTATATCCGCGTGGGTTCTATCTAATAGGAATCCATGCGCCGCCCGATACACGTCGCGATCATCTGATCAATGAACGGAATTTGACACAGCAACAGGCGACCAAGTTGATGGATCGTGACAAGCAGGAGCCGCACAAGCACGGCCAGAACCTGGTAGAGACATTTCATCTGGCTGATTTTTTTGCGGGGTGGCGTCAGGGTAGCAATGAGAAGGAGCAGGAGAAGAATCGGCAATTCTTGGCGAACAACATCAGTCGGTTCATTGACATCATCTTCGGCCATCCAAACAAGACACCCACCTTCGGCGAGTATGCGATGTTCATGGCCTTCTCTGCATCGCTAAGATCTGCCGATTTGTCCCGACAGGTGGGTGCGGTAATAACCCGCGATCGCGAGATTCTCGGTGCGGGAGCAAATGACTGTCCCAAACCGAATGGCGGGCTCTACTGGCCGAATTTGAATCCTGAGACGCTGACGTTTGAGGACATAGAAAGGGGGCGAGATTGGACGCGCAAAGTTGACTCCAATCGCGATGCGCTAATCACTCTCAAGAACAATCTCTTGGAGGACGCGGTGACAGAGTTTGCTGATTTAATTCGCAAAACGGAATGGCAGAGCAAGATTGACCAAAACAGCACAGGGCAATTCGAGGGAGCTTTCAGAAAGCTCCTCAGTCACGCACTAGAGCGGAGTCCGATCAGTGATCTGACGGAGTTTGGCCGGGTGGTTCACGCGGAGATGGAGGCACTGTTGTCGTGCGCAAGAAAAGGGATCTCCACAATGGGAAGCAGCCTGTTTTCGACCACCTTCCCGTGCCACAACTGTGCCAAGCATATCGTGGCGGCAGGAGTGGACCGAGTGATCTTCATTGAGCCGTATCTCAAAAGTAAGGCCATGCAGTTGCATGATGACTCCATCGAACTCGCTTATGCAGATCCGCTTTCCCTCCCTTCAAAGGGGCGACCGGCCAAAGTTCAATTCGAGCCATTTTTCGGGGTGGGGCCGCGTCGCTTCTTTGACTTGTTCTCGATGAATATCGGAATAGGGGCACCTCTCAAGCGCAAGGAGGGATCTGCGAAGGCCAAGAAGTGGAGCCCAAGCGAGGCGAAGGTAAGGATCGAAATGGCGGCTGATTTTTATTTGGAAAGGGAACAAGCAGCCGCAGCAAGCTTTGAACAGAAGGTCTCTGCAAAAGCTAAATCGCAAGAATCGCCCTTATGAGCCAGACAACCGAGAAGGCATTTGAGACCTACGTGGAGGAAACTCTCCTCACGCGGAGCGGATGGAAGTCGGGCAGCAACACGGCGGTGAAGCGGTTGCAGAAATACCCTGCCGCCCTCATCGCAGCCGCCGTCACCAGCAAGATTGACGTGCAGGAGGAGTTCGCAGCATGAGCGCCGACAAACCGCAGGAATACCTCGCAGGGCTCGTCAATGAACTCCGCAAGCTGCCTGCTGAGACGGGCTGGGTGGAGTTCAAGGAAAACGTAGGGAACCCGGAGGACATCGGCGAATACCTCTCCGCACTGAGCAACACCGCCGCATTGAACGGGAAGACAAATGCCTATGTGGTCTGGGGCATCAAGGACGGCACCCTTGAGGTGACGGGCACCGCCTTCAATCCGGGGCAAACCAAGAAGGGGAACGAGGACTTGGAAAACTGGCTGCTCCGGCTCCTGAGTCCGCGCCTCCTTTTCCGGTTCTACGAATTTCCCTACGAAGGGAAGCCTCTGGTGCTGCTGGAAATCCCGCGGGCCACGGGCAAGCCGACGCAGTTTTCCGGCGTCGAGTTCATCCGGGTGGGCTCGTATCGGCAAAAGCTGAAGGACTACCCCGAACTCGAACGGGAGTTGTGGCGGGTATTCGCGACCACCCCTTTCGAGGAATTGAAAGCGATGGAACGCGTGGACACGGCGCAGGTGCTCGTGTTGCTGGATTACCCTGCCTATTTCGATCTGCTGTCGCAGCCGTTGCCGACCGACCGGGACAAGATCCTGGCCCGGCTGACGGATGACCGTCTGATTGTGGCGAACCCGGCGGGCGGCTGGGACATCACAAACCTCGGAGCGATCCTTTTCGCGAAGAATCTCGACGCCTTCAAGGGGCTGAGCAGGAAAGCAGTGCGGGTGATCGTGTATGAGGGCAAGGGTCGGCTGAAAACGATCCGCGAGCAGGACGGGCGAAAGGGCTACGCCTCGGGGTTTGAAGGATTGATCGAATTTGTGAATGCGCTGCTCCCGCGCAATGAGGTGGTCGGCAAGGCGCTGAGGAAGGATGTGCCGATGTATCCCGAGCCGGCGATTCGCGAGCTGGTGGCGAATGCGCTAATCCATCAGGATTTCACGGTCACTGGCAGCGGGCCGATGGTGGAAGTCTTTGAGGATCGGATGGAAATCACAAACCCCGGTTTGCCGCTCGTGAAAACGGAGCGTTTTCTGGACACGCCTCCCCGATCACGCAATGAGGCGCTGGCGTCACTCATGCGACGTGCAGGCATTTGCGAAGAACGCGGCAGCGGCGTGGACAAGGTGGTTTTTCAAACGGAGCTCTACCAACTGCCGGCACCGATCTTCGAGATTGTTGAAGGCAGCACGCGATCGGTACTGTTCGCCCACAAGGCGCTCAATGACATGGACCGGGCAGACCGGGTGCGAGCCTGCTACCTGCACGCCTGTCTTCGCTACGTGGAGCGCAATCCGATGACGAACTCCAGTCTCAGGGAGCGTTTCGGCATCGAAGAGAAGAACAGCGCCATCGCGTCCCGGATCATCCGCGATGCTGTCGAAGACGGACGGGTGAAGCCCTACGATCCGGACCAAGGGAAAAAATACGCCAAATACCTGCCATTTTGGGCCTGAAACCGAATGAAATTCTTATTTGATGGCTATTTGATGGGTGGCCCTCTGTGGGGAGAGGGGGATTCCCTCCCGCCCGGTCGGCGAGCTGATTTTCAACAACTTGCGCGGAAAAACCCAACGCTGGCTTATTTGATGGCCCATTGATTCCATGTCCCAAACCACCGAACGCGCATTCGAGAACTACGTGGAGGAAATCCTGCTGACACGGAGCGGCTGGAAGGCTGGCAGTTTGGCAGAGTGGGACAAGGAACGGGCGCTTTTCCCGGCACAGGTGTTCGCCTTTCTCGAAGACACGCAGGCGGATTTGTGGAAGGCGATGCGGACGCTTCACGCGGCGGGGCTGGAGGCGCTGTTGCTCACGGCGCTGGTGAAGGAGCTGGATGCGAAAGGCTCGCTCCATGTGCTGCGGCACGGGTTCAAATTCTACGGGAAGACGTTTCGCCTCGCCTACTTCAAGCCAGCGCATGGGGCGAACTACGAATTGCTGGCGCAGGTGAGCAAGAACCGGCTGACGGTGACGCGGCAGGTGCCGTGTCATCCCGGCGACGGCAGCACTCTCGACATGGTGCTGGCGGTGAACGGGCTCCCGGTAGCCACTGTGGAACTGAAGAATCCCGGCACGGGGCAGAGCTGGCGGAAGGCCGTGCAGCAATACCGGGAGGATCGCGACCCGCGCGCGCCGCTGTTCGAGTTCAAGAAGCGGGCACTGGTGCATTTCGCCGCCGACCCGGACGAGATCCACATGACGACGCGGCTGGCGGGGGAAAAGACGTTCTTCCTGCCGTTCAACCGCGGCAGCCATCCGGGGAAGATCGTCTGCGGCGAAGGGAACCCGCCGCACGAGTCGGGCTATCGCACGGGCTACTTCTGGGAGGACGTGCTGCAATTCGCGAGCTTCCTCGATATTCTCGGGCACTTCCTTTTCATCGAAAAGAAGGAGGAGAAAACGGACGATGGCCGCGGCGGGCACCGGTGGATCACGAAGGAGACGATGGTCTTCCCGCGGTATCATCAACTCGACGCGGTGCGGAAGCTGGTGAACGGGGCGGGCAACGAAGGGACGGGGCGCAATTACCTCATCCAGCATTCCGCCGGGAGCGGAAAGACCAATAGCATCTCGTGGCTCTCGCACCGGCTCGCCAGCCTGCACGATGCGAAGGATGTGAAGGTCTTCGACTGCGTGGTGGTGATTACCGACCGGCAGGTGCTCGACCGGCAGTTGCAGGATGCGATTTACCAGATCGAACACGCGCAGGGCGTGGTGAAGGCGATTGACGAGGACTCGAAGCAACTGGCGGCGGCGCTGATTGACGGCACGAAAATCGTCATCACCACGCTGCAAAAGTTCCCGTTCGTGCTGCGCGGCCTGCTCCATGCCGCCGGTGCGGAGAGCCAGGAGAAGGCGACGGACGAGGAGAAGAAGAAGGCGAAGGAATGGGAGGCTGAGATCGCCAAGCGACGGTATGCGATCATCGTGGACGAGGCACACTCCAGCCAGTCGGGCGACACGGCGGTGGAACTGAAAGCCATCCTCGGCACCGCAGCACAGGCGGAGAGCGGAGAGGAGGATCCGGATTGGGAAGACCGGCTCAACCAAGTGATCCAAACACGCGGGCGTCAGCCAAACCTGAGCTTCTTCGCCTTCACTGCGACGCCGAAGGGGAAGACGCTGGAGCTGTTCGGCCGGCCCGGCGCGAGCGGGCTGCCCGAGGCGTTCCACCTTTACTCGATGAGGCAGGCCATCGAGGAGGGCTTCATCCTCGACGTGGTGAAGAACTACACCGTTTACAAACGGTGGTTCAGACTCGTGAAAGCGATCGAGAACGATCCAAATCTGCCGAAGAAGAAGGGCTACCGGGCGCTGGCGAAGTTCGCCGATTTGCACCCTCATAACATCGAGCAGAAGACCGAGGTGATGGTGGAGCATTTCCGCCGGAAGGTGCGCGGCCAGCTCGGAGGACGCGCAAAGGCGATGGTGGTCACGTCCTCGCGCCTCCATGCCGTGCGCTACATGCGGGCGTTCGAGAGCTACATCACGGCCCACGGCTACACGGACATCCGCCCGCTGGTGGCGTTCAGCGGCACAGTGAAAGACCCGGACATCCCGGGATCGGAGTTCACCGAGCCGGGGATGAACACGGATTGCGTGAGCGGGAAGCCGATCAGTGAAAGGCAACTTCCCGAGCGGTTCGCTTCGCCCGACTACCAAGTGTTGCTCGTGGCGAACAAATACCAGACCGGTTTCGACCAGCCATTGCTCTGCGCCATGTATGTGGACAAGCGGCTCGACGGCGTGCAGGCGGTGCAAACCCTGTCGCGGCTCAACCGGAAGATTCCGGGAAAGGAGAACCCATTCGTCTTGGATTTCGTCAACGACGCCGAGGCCATCTACAAAGCCTTCAAACCCTACTACGACGCGACGAGTTTGCAGGAGGGATCGGACCCGGCGCAGTTGGAGAAACTGAAGCACGAACTCGACGCGGCGCAGATTTACCACTGGAGCGAAGTCGAGGCGTTCGCGCAGGTCTTCTACAAACCGCCGGCTCAGCAAAGCAGCGCGGATCACGCCCGCCTCATCGGCCACGTCACGCCGGCAGTGGACCGGTTCAAGGCGTGGACGGAGGAGGAAAAGCGCGGCGAGTTCCGCGACAAGCTTGGCAGCTACGTCCGCATCTATTCATTCCTCAGCCAGATCATGCCCTACGGCGATCCCGCGCTGGAGATGCTTTACAGCTACGGGCGTTTGCTGCTCGCGCATCTGCCGCAGGGCCGCGATACCAACCGGGTGAAGCTGGGTGATGAGGTCGGCCTTCAATTCTACCGCTTGCGCCAAATTTCCTCCGGCGAGATCACGCTGAAAGTCGGTGAGCCCGAGGGAGTGAAAAGCCCCACCGATGTCGGCACGGGACGGGCGGAAGATCCTCCAGCACCACTTTCGACGATCATCAAAGTGCTCAACGACCGGTTCGGGACGAGCTTCACCGAGGAGGACCGCTTGTTCTTCGAGCAGATCCGGGAGAAGGCGACGCACAACGATCAGGTCATCAAGCTGCGGCAGGCAAATCCGTTCGACAAATTCCAGCTCGGCCTGCGCCAGCTCATTGAAAACCTGATCGTGCAGCGCATGGCAGACAACGACAAGATCGTGACGCGCTACATGGACGACAAGGATTTCGGGAGCGCGGCCTTCGATGTCTTGTCGCAGGCGATCTACGACTCAATCCCGGCGACGGAGGCGGCCGGGTAGGGACGGATTGCAGCCGCCGGCATCATTGTTTTCCCGCTCTTGCCTCACGCCGCCTGCAAGGCTTCCGGGTGGTGCTTGGCGACGGCGAGGAGGCGCAGGGCGGCACCGCTGGGCTTGCGTGTGCCGTTCTCCCACGAGATCGCCGTGACCTTGGGGACGTTCAGCAGCGCGGCGAACTCCATTTGCGTGCAGCCGAGCTGAATCCGCAGCGCGCGGATGGCTTTGGCGGGCATCGCCTTGATCGGTGGCGGGAGATTCACCGTGCGTTCACGGGCGGGCGCGTGGCCGGCGGCGAAGCCTTCCACGCGGGCGACGAGCGCCGCGGCATCGAATGCGATTTCGGTCTTCTTTGGTTTCGTTTTCATCGGTTGTAGTGCGCTTTGATCGTTTCGACTGCCGCCCGGAGGCGTGCGAGCATCGCGGGCGGGATGTCCGCGCTTTTCGCCTTCGTGTAGAGCATGAAGAGGACGAAGCGCCGCGCCTCCGGGAGCCAGAGGTAAATCACGCGGGCGCCCGCGCTCCTGCCCCGCCCCGGCAGCTTCATCCGGGCTTTGCGAAGTCCGCCCGAATGCCGGATCAGATCCCCGGCTTCCGGGTTCGTCGCCAGCTCCGCCTGGAACTGCCGCAGCGTCTCCTCATCGGCGACGCGCAGCACTTCCTCGGTGAAGGCTTGCAGCTCTACAAAGCAGACAGTCATCGGGAAGCAGATTATACATGGTATAATCGGTGTCAATGCGGATTTCTGGACGCAAGGCCGGCTCGTTTCCTGTCGCGAGCCGCTGCCTCCCTGCTCGTTTCCGTCCGATGGAAACGGACTGGAAACCGATTGGAAACCAGGGGCGGAAATTGGAAACGAAGCCGGCGCATTGGAAACGGACTGGAAACGCGGCTTCCCGTTTCCGCGCACATCTCCCAAGGCGTGCGGATGGAAACGGGGGGCGTCAGCGTCACTCACTGCCCTGCTTGTTGTCGGTGGGCGGGCGGTATTTTCGGCCCTCGATGCGGATGGTTCCAGCCTTGTGCAGTTTCTTCGCCCACTTGGAAACCGTGCCTTTGGGGACGTCGAGTAACTCCGCGCACTCGCTGCATTCCTCCACGCCCGACAAGATGAGGGCTGCGAGCGCATCCGGTCCCGAGTGGGATTCGCAGACGTAGGCGAGCAGGCCGTCGCGAATCTGAATCCGCCAGCGCAGTGGTATGGCCGCCTCTGGTGCGCAGCCCCGGCATTTGGTAAACATTGAGAGGATCGCCTTTTCGTGCCCTTCGTCTTCCGTGCCGTCCCTCAGTCGCAGCACCCAGTCCGCGGCATCCTCGCGGCGGGAGGCTCCGCGCATCTCGCCGTTTCGCCCGGCATGATGGATCACGATCACCGTCACCTTGCGCCGGCGCAGCGAAAGGAACCACGGGAGAATTGCCTCCCATGCGTCATTGTCGTTTTCCACGACGCCCCGGCAAAGGCACGAGAGGTTGTCGAGGACCAGGACATCACCCGGTTGCAGAAGTGCGGAAATCCTCCGCTGACATTCCGGGGCCGCGATGTTCAGCGTGATTTCCTGCGAATCGAAGAGGTGCTCATGGTGAAGCCATCGGAAATTCTCCGATGTGATACGGATCGATTTGGCGCGGGCTTGCGTGTCCGCGAGGCTCATCTCGCCGTCCACGTACAAAACCCGGCGCGGTCGCTCGCCAGCCTCCCATTTGCCGAGCGCCAGGTTTTCTGAGAGCGCGCTGCCGATCAGGAGGGACATCCATGTTTTCCCGACGCCGCGGGCGGCGAAGATGAAACCGAGATCGCCCTCGCGCATCCATTGCCCGAGCAGCGCTGGGCGCTTGGGCACTTCCTTCGCCGTCAGTTCCGGTGCTGAGAGCAGTGCGGTGGAAAGGTCGCCGACGCGTTTGCCGGATGCCCTCGCGAGCAGCTCGGCGAATGCGTTGCGCGCCTCGGTTGTGAGTTCGACGGCATCCGCCGGCCCGTCCTCGCAACGCCGCAGAATCTTTTCGGCAGCAGCGATGAGATCGCGGCGCTGCTTTTTGTCCCGAAGGATTCCGACGTAATACCCGGCGTTCGCGGCGGTCGCGAACGTGAACAATTCATTTACAGCCGCGCCGCCGCCGACGGATTCCAGCTTGCCCGTGTCCCTCAGTCGCTGCGCGATGCTGATGAAATCGGCCGGCTTCCCGGTGATGATCAAATCGCTCAGCACCTCCCAGAGTGTGCGGTGCGCAGGGATGTTGAACCAACTCGCGTCCATGTTCGCATGCGCGCAAAGCTGGAAGACTTCCCGATGCGAGAGCACCAGACACGAGAGCACGGCTTTCTCGGCATCGGGCGAGTGCGGGATTTGCGGAGATTTCTTGGCACTCATGTCGCCGGCCCTCCGGTGGAGTTGCGATCGGCGTGATCCCACAGGTCGGCGTACACGCTTCGCACGTCGGTGAGAAACTCGCTCCGTGCGCGCGCACCCAGCCGCATCCAGAGGGTTGCGATTGCAAGCAAGGGATCGGTCACGCCTTGCAACGGGTGTGCCGGTGTGCTATCGGAGGGGCGCTTCTCACAGCAACCCGCTCTTGGCGTTAACCCGCTGGGGCGGGTTCTTTTTTCGTCTGGAGGCTTCATTGCGCACCCTCCTTCCTCGGCACCGGCGGTCCCGGTTTTTCATTCCGGCAGCGATCCAGATAGCGGCGAACGCTGTCCAGATCCACGAGCACGCGAGCCCGAGCGTGGCCGCGCTTGCGCATACGGATGAAGCGAATCTCCCCGGCCTTCTCCAACTCGTAAGCAGTGGAGCGAGGTATCTGGAACAGGGTTCGGAGTTGATCGAAGCCTCCGAATGAGGTGGCCCCCGTTCTTCGGCCAGAGTTGATGGAAATTAAGCTATGGCGGAGAGGCGTGCGTTGGTGATGGATGAATGGGGTTTGGTGGTCAAGGAGGAAGGCGTGTCT
>Ga0194055_10002050_pt1 | contig 16189 bp, 17 predicted proteins | sample SepL449m_MetaG_FD_155482 | JGI IMG/M metagenome (GOLD analysis project Ga0194055, IMG submission 155482) | Anoxic zone freshwater microbial communities from boreal shield lake in IISD Experimental Lakes Area, Ontario, Canada - Sep2016-L442-9m | ecosystem: Environmental > Aquatic > Freshwater >... | reverse complement strand
GGTGCATTAGCCACCAATCGACTTTTGAGTGGCTTTAAAGGCGAAATGGCCGGAGTTGACGGTAGCAAACTTGTCTCGCATCCTCTGACGTATGTTCTCAGCACTGAACGAACGATTGATCCTGAAAAGTTACTACTCGCCGAAGTAATGGCGCAGTAAGTCAGGGGTCAGGGCTCAGAGATCAGGGCACAGGAAAAGAACCATCGGTTCACCAACAAGCTAAAATAGTCCTATGCTCCTCACCGTCACCCTCAATCCGTGCGTAGATCACCTCTTGCGTATCAAGAAACTGGTCATTGGTGATACTAACCGAGTGCAACAGCAGGAAAAGGACGCGGGTGGAAAGGGTTTGAACACCTCTCGGGTTTATGCTCACATGGGTGGAGTCACTATTGCTACCGGCTTCCTAGGTGGAGCGACAAGCGCTTTCATTCGTCACGTTATGAAGGACGAAAACGTCCTTGATGGCTTCGTTTACGTCGCTGGCGAAACGCGCACAAACTTCTCGGTCGAAGACGAGTCGGGCAACCCGCCGACCACGTTTAACCAGAAAGGCCCAACTATCACCTCAGGTGAGTTCCTTGCATTAAAAGAGAAAATTGGAATGCTTGCCGTAAAAGCCGATTGGGTGAGCTTTGGCGGCTCTTTGCCGCCAGGGGTCGAGCCAAATGCCTTCCATGAACTGGCACTGGTGGCGAGATCAAAAGGCGCAAAAATATGCATTGACGCCGATGGCGAAGTATTGAGTGAAGGTCTCAAGGCAATGCCCGACATGATTAAGCCAAATGCTGCCGAAGCATCTCGCCTATTGGGAAGACCAGTCGAGTCGGACGAAGATGTCCTCGCGGCCGCATCGGAGCTTTACGACATGATCGGCGGAGGTGACCGCTACGTAGTCATCTCTCGTGGTAGCAAGGGTGCAGTGATGGTCTGTGCTGAGGGGACGTTTGTTGGGACTAGCCCAAAGGTCGAACCACGAAGCACGATCGGCAGTGGCGATAGCATGATTGCGGGAATTCTCAGAGCATTTGCTCAGGGCAGGACCAATGAGCAGGCTTTGCGCTGGGGGCTGGCAGCCGGGGCGGCTACTGCGCTTACCGACGGCAGTGCGATTGGCGATCGAGAAACGATTGAACGCCTGTACCCAGAAGCGAAAGCGATGTTAGTTTAGGTTCAATGTCGATCAAGTCACATTAGAAAAGCTCAGCAACTGTTCATTGCTGAGCCTTCTTTTTGGCGGGATTAAAGCCTACGGTCCCAAAACTTACCGAGTCTTGAACTTGTAGATCGTAGTCGACGTGTACGGCTTGCCTGGCATAATATCCGTCGACGGGAACTCAGGCTGGTTTACGCTGTCAGGCGCATGCTGAGTCTCAAGGCAGAAGCCGCCGCGCTTTGGATAAACCTTTCCGCCATGACCTTTCAATGTTCCGTCAAGGAAGTTTCCGCTATAAAATTGAACCCCTGGTTCGGTTGACCACACTTCCATGTATCGACCGCTCTTCGGCTCATGAACATTGGCGTGTCGTCGAAGCATTCCAACGGTTCCGTTAACGACCCAGTTATGGTCGTATCCGCCGCCGTACTTGATCTGCTCATGATCGGCATCGATTCGATCTCCAATTCGCGTGAGAGTTCTGAAATCAAATGGAGTCTTGGCAACGTCCATGTATCCGCCTTGAGGGATCAATGTTTCGTCAACCGGAGTGATCGCTTCCGATCGAATCTCCATCTTGTGATTCAATATGGTCTTCTCCTTCATGCCACCAAGGTTAAAGTACATGTGGTTGGTGAGGTTGGCAATTGTGTGGGCATCGGATCGAATATCGTAGTCAATCCGAATCGAATTGTCAGGCCCAAGGGTGTATTTCACGACCGAAGTAAGCTCGCCCGGATATCCTTCTTCACCATCTGCACTCACGTACTTAAACGTGATGGATGCATTCTTAGCCGATGGCTTGGAGACCACCGTCCAAATGCGCTTGTCGAAGCCTTTTAGCCCGCCATGGAGGCTGTTGGGTCCGTTGTTAGTGGCAAGGGCGTATTCCTTTCCGTCAAGCGTGAACTTGCCCTTTGCGATTCGGTTGCCAATTCGGCCGACGATGCAACCAAAGTAAGGGCTCTTGGTGGCGTACATATTGAAGTTGTCAAATCCGAGGGTGACATCCTCGTACTTGCCTTTTCGATCAGGCGCGGTAAGCGAGACGACCGTAGCGCCGTAATCCATGATCTTGGCGGTCATTCCGTTCTTGTTTTTGAGTGTATAGAGAGTGACTGGGTTCCCCTCGAAAGTTCCAAATTGACTTGATTGCATAGCCATAGATAAAGCGATTGTTGACAGCACCATTGCAATTGGTAGGTTATCTCAATTGAAGGGGAAAAGCAAGCCTAGCACCCGGATCAGTGAACAAAGCTTCTCTTTAGAATGGACTTCCAATTTTCGTTTCGTTCACACTGTAAGGGTGTCCCAATTTCCAAACTGGTCCGGAGTTTTTCCTGCACTCACAACACCGTTCAACCAAGATCTCTCAATCGACTATCCGACTCTAGAAAAGCACTTAGAAGTCCTCATCGATTCGGGTGTGACTGGGTTCGTGATGCATGGTTCTTTGGGTGAGAATCTTGCGTTGACGTGGGAAGAAAAACTTGAGATTCTCAAAGTCACTAAACGAGTTGCGGCAGGACGAGTACAGGTTTTGAGTGGAGTTGCTGAATGTTCAACCATGCAAGCGGTTGAATACACCCGAAAGTGCGAAGCAATGGGCATCGACGGAATCATGCTAATGCCCGCGATGGTCTACCGAGCCGACAACGATGAAGCACTTGCGCACTACCGAACGGTTGCCAAGAACACGAAGATGCCGATCCTGATCTACAACAATCCGATCGCCTATCACGTTGATTTGACTCCGCCAATGCTTGAGATTCTCTGTAATGAAAGCGACAACTTTATTGCGATCAAAGAATCCGCTGGCGATGTCCGACGGATCACTGACATCATCAACCATATAGGTAACCGACTTGCAATCTTCTCCGGTGTCGATGACTTGGCATTGGAGAGCGCTTTCCTCGGTGCAACCGGTTGGGTCGCAGGAATCGGCTTGGCATTTCCGTACGAGAATCAAAAACTGTGGGATTTGGCGATGGCTGGCCAGTGGGATGAAGCCCGAGAACTTTATCGATGGTACACACCACTTCTGCACCTCGACGTGGGACTCAAGTTCGTTCAAAACATTAAGATGGCAACCCAAGCAACCGGCTACTGTCCAGAGTGGGTTCGACTACCTCGACTAACCTTGTCTGGAGCTGATCGCGCCAGAGTCGAAAAAGTTATCGCTGACGGCTTGGCGACACGACCAAAGATCTAAATGCAAATCGACGTCATAGACTCTCATACCGGCGGCGAACCAACCCGAGTGGTGGTCGGCGGATGGCCGACACCAAAAGGTAACTCATTGGTCGAAATGAGAGACTACGTGGATAGCCATCAGGCAGATCTTCGCAACGGAGTCAGTCGCGAACCAAGAGGCTCAGATGTCCATGTCGGTGCTCTCTTGGTCCCCGCCTTCGATCCCGAATGTTGCACTGGAGTCATCTTCTTTACAACTGTCGGCACTTTGGGAATGTGCGGTCACGGAACCATTGGAGTAGTCGAGACACTCCGACATCTGGGTCGCATTGAGGCCGGAATTCACAAAATCGAAACTCCAGTTGGAGTAATCGCGGTGCGGCTCGAGAAGGACAATACAGTTTGGGTAACCAATGTACCGTCATATAAGTTGACCGAAGTCTGCGTCGAAACTAAAGGCTATGGCTCAATCTGTGGTGATGTCGTCTGGGGAGGAAACTGGTTTTTCTTGGTTGGCACGAACGCCTTTATGCCCGAAGTGACTTACGAGAATCGCCGAGACTTGATGCAATTTACAATCGACGTAAAAAACGCTCTGAGAGATTCGGGCATACGGGGTTCAGACGGGCATGAAGTCGATCACGTCGAAGTCTTTGGCCCCGCAACAGTTGCGGGCGCCAACAGCAAGAGTTTTGTCCTTTGTCCGGGCTTGGATTACGACCGATCGCCATGCGGAACCGGGACCAGCGCCAAGATGGCCGCATTGTACAGCAAAGGTGAACTAGAAGAAGGGATGCTTTGGGTGCAAGAAAGCATCACTGGTTCAACTTTTACGTGCTACGTCTCGATAGAAGGAGACAAAATAATTCCTCACATTTCCGGGACGGCTCATGTGACGGCGAAATCGACTTTGTATTTTGACGAGAATGATCCCTTCCGCTGGGGTATCGCTTAGTGGCAAGAGTAACAATTGTTGGGGCAGGAATCATCGGGCTATGCTCCGCGTACTTCGCCCGAAAGAAAGGGTTTGAAGTTTGGGTTATTGATCGTAATCCGGAAGGAGCAGATAGTTGCTCAACCGGTAACGCTGGAATGATTGTTCCCAGCCACTTTGTACCTTTGTCTGCACCAGGGATGGTCAAAATGGGCATGAAAATGATGTTCAAGTCCAAGGCACCATTTGCATTCAAGATTCCTCCAACCTTAGACCAAATCCTTTGGTCGTGGATGTTCATGGGCAAATGCGACCCCGAACACGTCGCGAAGTGCGAAACGATCATTCGCGATATGAACCTTGAGAGTCGAAAGCTTTACGAAGCGATGACCGAGGACTTAGGAATTGGCTATCAACTGGTCAAAAAGGGACTGCTCATGCTTTGCAAAACCATGCAAACCCTCGATGCAGAAGCAAAGCTAGCGAATCGCGCCAACGAAATTGGGATCAAAGCCACCGTTCATAACCCCTCAGAGCTTCAAGTTATTGATCCAACCGTAACGATGAACGTAATGGGTGGAGTTCATTTTCACGATGATTGCCACTTAACTCCCCAGGACTTTCTCGCTGCCCTTCGAAAGAAATTGCATGAGATGGGCGTTCATTTTGACCTTGGTCGAGCCGGAGTCACCCACCTCAATTCGGTTCAAGACAAAGTCGAAGTAGTTACCGCTAGAGGCGAAAAGTTTGACTCTGATTTTGTCGTGATCGCCACTGGTGTTTGGTCTCGTGAGATAGCCAAGCAACTGGGCATTGGAATGCCGATGATGGCTGGCAAAGGCTATTCGATGACGCTCGAGAATCCGGTCGAGACACCAACCGTATGTTCATTGCTAATGGAAGCCAGAGTGGCAGTTACTCCGATGCAAAACGGCGTTCGGTTTGGCGGCACAATGGAGCTTGGCGAGCCAGACAATGAAGTCAATCTTGACAAGGTTAAAGGCATCGTTGAGTCCATCCCTAGCTACTTCCCGAAATTCCAAGAGCAAGATTTTGTGGATCAAAAGGTTTGGTACGGCTTCCGACCATGTTCACCGGACGGGTTGCCTTATGTGGGCAAAATTCGCAACAATCCTCGGATCGTCATGGCAAGTGGGCACTCGATGATGGGGCTAAGTTTAGGGCCGATAACCGGTATGCTTGTATCTGAGATTTTGGCTGGCGAAGAGACAACTCTTCCAATCAACCAACTCAATCCGAACCGATATGCCTGATACCGAATCTGTTATGACGGCTTGCCAACGAGCAAGCGAAGCCGCCCCCGTATTGCGAGCACTCGAGCCAGCGAAACTTGCTGACTTCTTAGATCTCATAGCATCCAAATTGGCAGCCAGAGAGGCGGACATCGTTCCATTGGCTAGCTCTGAATCTCACCTTCCAGTTGCCCGAATCACCGGTGAACTCGGTCGAACGACCGGTCAACTTCGGATGTTCGCAACAGATGTTCGAGATGGTAAATGGATAGATCGTCGCGTTGTAACGGCGATGCCAGATCGGGCGCCATTGCCTCGACCGGCCCTAAATAGATCAATGATCCCCGTTGGACCAGTCGCCGTTTTCGGTGCGTCAAACTTTCCTCTTGCGTTCTCCGTAGCTGGCGGAGATACCGCCTCTGCACTAGCCGCCGGTTGTCCGGTTGTCGCAAAAGTTCATCCTGCTCACCCCGGTACTTCCGAATTAGTGGGCTCAATTGTCTCCGAAGCAGTCCAAGAATCTGGCCTTCCTGCCGGAGTATTTCAGCTCGTTTCTGGTGCCAACGAAGTCGGCGAGGCTCTCGTTTCTGACCCGCACATCAAAGGAGTCGGGTTTACCGGCTCAAAGATGGTTGGAAGACTTCTGATGGATCTGGCGGCAAAGCGACCCGAGCCAATTCCCGTCTTCGCCGAAATGGGCAGTATCAACCCAATCTTTATGCTTCCGGGGGCATTAGCCGAACGTGGAGAGGCGTTATCCGCCGGATATGTCCAATCACTAACGATGGGAGTTGGACAATTCTGCACCAATCCTGGAGTGGTGTTAGGTATCGAAAGCCCAGAATGGGAAGCATTTTGCGCAGCAACTTCCGCAGGAGTTGCCCAGGTTGCTACTGGCACTATGTTGACGCCAGGAATTGGAGCCTCATACAGCGCAAACGCGGGAATCGTTTCAGATGCGTCGGGCGTCGATTCTCTGGTCAAACCCACGGAGCCTGGGCAGCCGGGACTAGCCAGAACGACATTGGCTAACTTCTTAGAAAATCGAGAACTCCGCGAAGAGGTCTTCGGCCCGTTCGGAATCCTTGTAACAGCCTCCACAGTCGAAGAACTCACCTGGCTTTTCCCAGTACTCGAAGGTCAATTGACGGGAACGATCCAATATGCCGCTTCCGATGAAGCCCTGGTCAAGGAGTTGGTTCCTCTTCTCGAAGCCAAGGTCGGCCGGTTGGTATTTAACGGCTTTCCTACCGGAGTCGAAGTATGCGAAGGGATGCAACATGGTGGACCATATCCGGCATCAAGCGACGTGCGGTTTACCAGTGTCGGAAACCATGCCATTCTTCGCTGGCTCCGCCCAGTAACATACCAAAACGCTCCGGCATACCTTTAATCTTAGCCGCCAATGTTGGCAAGTGAGAAAGTAAACCGCGCTGCCTCCCCATGGGGGGCTGGCGAGGCACGCGCCAGAGGGGGTGTCTTTAAGTCTGGGAGCTTCTTCGACGAATGCACCCAAAATTCTAACACCCACTCGATTGGCAATTGCGTGATAATAAGAACATGTGGCGATGGGGATTGGTGGCACTCATTCTCGCTTGCTCGTGCCAACCAAATGCAAGTTCCACAAACTCAATAAGTAATGCTGGGACCTCATCAAGCGGCGGGGCACCATTCGTTCCAAAAGCCAATAATGGCACCCCAGCCGAAACCCTTTCTGCCTCGGAAGAAGCCCAGGTTATCGCCGTAGCAATGGATGAGTTTTTTAATTCGAGATGGCAAGATTGGAATGTCGGAGAGTACATTGCCATTGAGCCAGCATGGACAATCGGGCAATTTGATTCCACCTATTTTGACAAAGCATTAGACTTTTGGATCGTCAAGTTCGGAAACGACGGAGACGCCGGTGAAGATGCTCTGAAGCGGATTCGAGAAACCCTCATCACTTCAAACTCACCGCCTGCGGTTGGTAGCAAAGTGGAAAAGCCACTAGATACTATGGATTTGGGACAACGGATTGTGATCGTGCCACCGACTTATTTCAATCGCTCTGCCGCCTGGGTGCCCGGTGCGGTTTCAATCAAAAATCGAGCAAATATTGAAGGCCGAATCCGAGCAAGAGGCGCCATGGCCTATCCACTGTTTTCGGGCGATAGACACTATGCGTTCCTACAAATGAACCACGTTGGAGCCGGTAATGAACTCGGCCAACTTCATTTCTTCATGGTTAAGATCGAAGGGAAGTGGAAAGCCCTCGCTGTCGGACGAATGGCCGAATAGACCCGCTTAGGATGGTCCAGGTTCTAGACCTGCTTCTGAATACATTGTTCTTAGCGGAGTGAATTCTTCCGGGCGCATATAGTTCTGTGACTGCATGATTAACCTGATTCTGAGGTGTCGAGGCAACAATCGATCGATCCAAGTCAAAAAGTGTCCAGGCGAAAATTCCTCGTTCACATTGAAATCTTCAGGAAATACGTTGAGCATAAGCTCTGATGCGTCCTCCAGATTCACGTGGTTGTCCGGGCGAATCATCGTAATCCCCGGAATCCGCGCCGCGAGCTTTTCTTGGCTAGAAAAGTAATGCGATAGATACAGGTCTAAGCAGCGAGCCACGAGTGGGGGAACCATTTGGTCGTTTGGACGACCAATGCTGGCTGGTCCGCCAGAGTTATAAAACTCCCAGTCCGGCTCCTGTCCCCACCCTCCTTTCCAAAGTACTTGTGTCGTACCAAAGAGTTTTAGGCTGACGATATCGCCCGGTGAAAAGACATAGATTTCTTGCCCAGATTGAGCCAAGATTGTTGCTCCCGCGCCCCAGTGAACGAGTTCATCGAGGACTTCACGTGGCTTAGCAACCGAGATCACAGACCCCTTATCACCCGGCACCTTAAACCCGTAATAGCGAAAATGATCTGGACCAATAAAATAGGGTTGAGCGGAATCGTGGTCAAAAATTGCGTTCATGAACGCGTCGTCAAACTGCCTTTGCCAATCCAGGTTTCCATCTACACCTTGGTTAAGCAGTGTTATCAGTTTATTGGTGTGGGCTAGACAAGCTGAATTGTCCATCGCCACGTTTTACCATCTACTTCGAAGTTCCTTAGACATCATTGCGATTTTTGACTTAGTTTTGCCAGAGCCCATCCAAGAACTTCAATTGCCATCACCTCAATCAACAACATCAGGGCAAACACGCCAACACAAGCGAGCGTTGTCCCTCGCATCGCATAAGTGATCCTCGCAAACTGATCAATGAAGACGAAAAAGAAAATAATGAATCCAATCGAAAAGAGCCCGGACATGTTTTCGTCGTCGCGAACCGAGTGACCAATCGCGATGAAAGGGCACTGGGTAAGAAGGATTAGCGCATCCCAAAACCGAGGGCTCCAGCCTTTGGCAACAAGCGGCAGTAGAAACACCAGAAAGGGAATAACAATCAGCAAGAATCGGAACTTCTGGTAAATCTCTCCGATTCGCTTCATTGGGATAATGATAGCTCAGCGATAACTAAATCCGAGGATAGTCAGCCGGTTCATTGGATTGAGGAGGAAGCCGAAAGGTCTCAGCGGATAAATCGAAAGGCATACGACTTGGATTAGGTTTGTAAGCTGAATCGTAGAAGTCTCTCATCTTAGGAGCAAGCGCGATCGAGAGTCCAAGGAATAGAATCATGATTGAGGTACCCAGTATTGCTTTGAACGGAGATTCGCGGAAGGTAAAAGCGAAATCTCCGATCCCAAAACTAATGAAAATTTGGGCAAAAAGGAGAAGCAAATGGGGACTCCAGAATTTCTTCGTAGGTTTGATTCCCAACCTCAAACCAAGCAAATAGAAGACGGGTGCGAAAGTAAACCAATAGCAATTCTTCCATATCGTCAGGCTCCAGCCTTGGCCAACGAACGGCAAAAGGAACACGAGCAATGGTGCACCACTAGCTAAATAGCTGTATTTCTTCAGCGATTGAAGAATGGGCTTCACGCTTCAATCATATCACCAAGTGTCATAAAAGATCTTGTTAAGTAACCCGTTCGCCCGAACCAGACTTGTCACAATATATAGAATGTCCATCAATCTTGCAAAAATTGGTTCCGATGCTCCCAACGTCTTCAACACGATTATTGAGATCCCGCGAGGGAGCACCAACAAGTACGAAGTAGACCAAGAAACCGGCATCATCAAGCTAGATCGAGTGCTGTATTCTCCCTTGTTCTATCCGTTCGACTACGGTTACATTCCCCAAACTCACTACCTCGACGGTGACCCTTTGGACGTTCTCGTCATGATCAGCCACCCTACAGTTCCCGGTTGCCTTGTCGAAGCTCACGCCATTGGAGTGCTCGAAATGCGAGATGAAAAAGGACCAGACGAGAAAATTTTGTGCGTCGCCGAACGAGACCCTCGATACCGAAATCGAAACCACATTGACGATTTGAATCCCCACACCCTTGCTGAGATCAGCCACTTCTTTGAAGTCTATAAGACCCTAGAGGACAAGGCTGTAGAAATTACTGGTTGGCACGGCCCTGAACTCGCTATTGAGCTGATCCAGAAATACCGGACCGACAAGTAGCCGGCACAAAAAGGCCAATTTGCCAGTATATTGGTTTCAGAGGAGTATTCAACTTGAAGATATTGTCCATTTCGATTCTGTTAGGGCTGTGCGTGAACGGTTTTGCCCAATCAGGCCAAGTCACCCTCGGAAAAGCCATGCCAATTGACATTCATGTAGTTGAATCTACATGGCAACCAGCAGGGCAGGCGCTGATTTACAAGCGAGAAGAAGAATTTGGCTTTAGTCTCGGAATCTATGGTGTTGGGCATCGAGAAGGAAAGGTGGTCATTCCGATTCAGAAAGAAGACACTTGGGATACCAATTGGCTCGCCGATTCCAATTCCGCTCTCGTGGTAGTCAGGGGCCCGGCGAAGAAAGCTACCACTAAATCGACCCAAATTCGCATTTTCTTGGTTGATGGTAGGACTCAAACGGCTCGACAGTTTTTTGATCAAACCTATGATGATAAGGCGGTTCCATCAGTTGAAGTCGAGGCTTCGCCCGGACTTAAGCATGCAATCGTGACATTCCGAAGTATGCCTGACTCAAAAACCAAAGGAGCCATGAACTCAACTCATATGGTCTTAACTGCGGGTGGCGGCAGTTTTATTGCTTCCCCCGATCTTGACAAGGCAGAAAAAGATGGCTTGAGCGGCCCAAATTGGTCGCTTGATGGCACTGCGATTTACTCAAATTTGCCCCAGAATCGGTTCAGAGTTCTTTCTGGAAATGACAAGGCTGTCGCCGGTGACAAGGTTGGAACAATTGCGGTTACAAATGATGGCGCCCAGACCATTAGTGAGATCAAATTAGTGGTTGCGACCGCGGCAACCAATGCCGAAGTAACCGGCGTTTTGTCTGGGACTGGAAGAGAAGAGGCATTAACCTTGAACTTCGTTGGCGGAATTTTCAAAATTGCTCCACCAATGCCGAAGACCGGAACTTCAGTCCTTGAATTAATGCCAGCGAATCCAATTCTTCGCCCCGTCCGGTTTCGAGGTCCTTGGGTGACCTCTGCACTTACACAGTCCAAGATAGTTAATCAGAACCAATCTATCGTGCTTCACTACGACCAGTCAAACGCTCAAGACAATAGCGTATGGCTTACTAACGGACCTGAAAAAGGGAGCCCGGCAACGTTAGTTGCGGTTCATGCTTCGGATACTTGGTTATCGGAACGGAAAAATAGCATTGCTTATCTGATCGACGGCGCCTTATTTTTCCGGTCAATCGGCAAATAACTCGCGATATACTGCCAAATAGGTAGTCATGGCACTCACAGTTCGGGAAAAAGTCGCTCACTTGTATCGTCGCCTTTCGTTTGGCGGAACTCTTGCCGAAATCGAGGAAGGCGTTTCCAATGGTCTCGAAGCAACCATCAAAAAGCTGATTGACTATGATTCGGTACCAACTAACTTCAACGTCCATCCTTACGAGTTTGCATGGAACGAAGACGAGAAGCTAGAGGCCGAGCCAGGCACCTACCGGTTCCGACTTTGGTGGGTTCTCGCAATGTCTGCCACCAATCGTCCCTTTCAAGAGAAACTTGCCCTGTTTTGGCATTCTCACTTTGCCGTGAGCGAAAAGAAGGTCGAAAACGGCCCAATGATGCTTGACTATGTAACCACACTCCGAAACGGAGCCAATGGGCAATTCAGCGACCTTCTCAAATCGATCGCAAAGCTTCCGGCAATGATGCGATTTCTTGACATGGAACGCGCGTTCAAAGGCCATCCAAACGAGAACTTTGCCCGAGAGGTTATGGAGTTGTTTACGATGGGAATCGGAAACTACACCGAAAAGGATGTTCAAGAGGTATCTCGTGCTCTAACCGGATGGGGCTTCATTGACACATTCTACGAAGGTGGCAAGACTAATACCGAAAGGTTGATGACCCTCTATCGAGACAAGCGATCTGCATCTACTTTCTGCCTCATGCCAACGATGAGGGACGCAGAACCAAAGACGATTCTCGGTCAGACCAAAGACTTTGACGGAGATCAAGTCCTGGAAATGCTCGCTAACCGACCCGAAACCGCAAAGTATATTTGCAAGAAGTTGTGGGAATTTTTTGCCTATGATGATCCTGAACCAGCCGTTGTCGAACGTTTATCTGCGACATTCCTAAAAACCAAAGGAAACATCAAGCAAGTCATGTTGACGTTAGCAAACTCACCCGAATTCTATGGTGAGAAATGCTACTTGAAGGGTTACAAGAGTCCTGCCGATTACGTCATCGGAACTGTACGGCAAATGAACCTAGGAACTGAATTGCTTTTGCTGAGAGGCAAAGAAGCAAATCCGACCAAGCCGGTAGCAAAAGTCGTGTTAGATCAGACCGGAGCCATCGCCTACTACGTTGCAAAAGCTGGTCTGGACATCTGTTATCCCGACGACGTAAGCGGTTGGAAGTGGGGTAAGAATTGGATCAATTCATCCACCATGACGTCTCGAATGCAATACAACGGGATGATGATTTGGGATTCCAAGGGTCCTTGGATTGCCACCAAATCGACCCAAAGTCTGATGTCTGGTGGTTCTCCAGCAACACCAGAGGCAGCATCAGAACGATTTAAGAAGATTTTTGACCTCAACCTGTCCCCAAAAATGGATAAACTGCTGCTCAATACCTTTAAAGCCCAAGGAGCAAACTGTTACCAAGATCCGGGCAAGTGGGCCGGTGTCCTCTATTACTGCCTCAAAATGTTGAGCGCATGTCCAGATATGCACGTTTGCTAGGTCACGAGACCTTGTTCAAACAGTAAACTAGGGGGCAATGAATTCGCTTCGCGTCGGCATCGTGGGTGCCGGAAATATCAGTTCAATCTACTGCGACAACCTAACCAAATTCCCATCGACAGAACTCGTTGCCATTTCAGACCTTGACGAAGCAAGAGCGAAAGCTCAAGCCGAAAAATACGGAATCCGAACCTTGTCAGTTGACGATTTGATTACGTCGCCAGATGTAGACCTAATCTTAAATATCACGATTCCGAAAGCCCACGGCGAGGTTGCCATCAGAGCCCTCCAAGCAGGCAAGCATGTCTACAATGAAAAGCCCCTTGCAATCGGTCGTGAAGATTGCCAAACGATGCTGAAGATTGCGTCCGAAAAGGGACTGCGAGTCGGATGCGCTCCTGACACATTTCTCGGAGCGGCGCATCAACGAGTCCGTCAAATGATCGACGAAGGCAAGATCGGAGTTCCCGTTGCCGTACATGGTTGGATGACCTCGCGAGGAGTCGAATCTTGGCACCCCAATCCAGAATTTTTCTATAAGCCGGGCGCAGGGCCAATGCTAGACATGGGGCCGTATTATCTAACGGCGTTCGTCAACATGTTCGGACCAATTCAACGTCTTGCCTCCATGACTCGAACAACATTTGCCGAAAGAACCATCACCTCAGAACCCCTAAAGGGTCAAACAATTACGGTCGAGACCCCGACAACTTTTGTAACTGCATTGCAGTTTGAAGGCGGCGTCGTTGGTCAGCTCACCACTTCTTTCGATACTTACAGCTTCCCATCACAACCAAACATCGTTGTTTATGGCTCTGAAGGTGCGTTGGTCGTTCCCGATCCAAACTCGTTTAACGGTTGGAATGAAAGCTCATCAAAGATCATTCTGAGAAATCCGAAAGGTGATGAAGAGATTTACATTTCGGACCTCCCATTCAAAGACAACTCTCGAGGATTGGGAATTCTTGACATCGCTCATGCGGTTGCCGAAGGTCGAGATCACCGAGCAAGTGGAGCATTAGCATTCCACGTGTTGGACTCCATGCTTGCAGCAATTGAATCTTCCGAGGAAAGCCGATTTATTACTCCGTCAACTCAACCGGCTCGACCAGCTCTGATTGGTGCCGAAGAGTTTCCCGCCGAACGCGGACTGATGGGCTAATGTCGGATTACCTAACTACTGTCGATTGGAAAGGGGGAATGGTCTTCGAGTCCACCCCTCCCAGTGGCAATGGACTTGTGATGGACATATCGGTTGAAGAAGGAGGCACCAACACCGGACCGACGCCCGTCGAAGCACTGTTAAGTGCCATCGCCGGTTGTTCCGCCGTTGACGTCGTCATGATCCTCCAAAAGAAGAAGCAAATCATAACTTCTTATCGGGTTGAAATTGATGGCGAGCGGGGACCGGTTGGCGTTTACCCACGTCCTTTCGTTTCCGTCACGATGCGACATATTGTTTCCGGCGAGAACCTCGATCCCGCCGCAGTTGCTCGGGCTGTTGCCCTTAGTGATGAGAAATACTGTACGGTTCTGGCAACCATTCGGTCGAGTCCAACTGTGACGAGCGAATGGATGATTGAATAGGTTTAATAATAGGCTGGCAGCAGCAATTGCGCTGTGAGCGCAAGAAAAACTCCCGCCGTAATAAGGGTTATCTCGATTCTCAGAACCTTGAGTCCTACGATCTTCCTAAGCAATGTTGATGCCAAGTAAAGCACTGCGGTAGATGATCCTACGTTCCATAAATATTCCCCAAAGCTGGCAGGGCGAATGATATAGAAGGTGCCGATGAAGGGCCAAGAAATGAGGAGTGTCATGATTGCAACAACAATCTTCAGTTCGATGATCTTGGGTGCGTAAGTTTGCCCTTCATATCGTGCATGAAGAAGCCCGAGATACATTACCATCACGATCAGTCCGATGACGAATGTCATATAAGTGTCTTCTTGACACTATTGTAAACCCCGGTCATACATTTTGAAAGACATCATTTCTAGGCTATAGTGCCAACCATAGCCTAGGAATCTAATGGCTATTTCGAATTCTTATTCAAGATTCGCTTCTTTCGAAGTAGGGTCGCTAAGCCAAATCCCGCGATAACGGTGCCAGAAAGTGGTTCCGGTACAGCCGTCGGAGTGCTGACGTTAAAGAACATCAAGTCAACTTGCTGCGAGTTTGGAATCAAGTTGCTGACACTAAGGGTCATATCGATGCGTGATACATTTTGAAGTCCAGTGACCCACACCTCGCCCCCTTGTCCCAAATCTGGGCTGGCAGCGGTATCTTGCACAAAGAAGAGTGAACTCAATCCGACCGCGGATCGCGACGTTGAACTGGTGGAGAAGTATCCGGAGCAGCCTGGTGCGAGAGCGTTAAACTCCGTTACGGTTGACCAGGTATTGACATCAATAAGGTTATTGCTGAAATCCCAAGCAGAAATCGTGTAGCCATATCCGTTGTGAATATTGCCAATCAACATATCACCGCCAGTACCCCAAGCATAACCAGCCGAAAAGAGAAACGTAGTAGTGGCACCAAGTGATGTTGATGCGTTGATCTGTAGTTCTGCTGATGAAAATGGTGTTCCGGTCATTGCCGTGGGCATTCCGTATGGACCCGGAGAACCAGCAAACCCACCGACCGGGCAAGATCCACTGATCGTTCCCGCGGTGCTCGTATTGTTGAAGTTCCAGAAGCCCCCGCCGAAAGTCTCCGTCCAAGCATGCCAGTCTTGAGCTCCAAAAGAGAGTGAAGCTGTGAGAAGTGATGTAATGCCCAGGCAAATCCGCAATGTTGAAGTGTGTAATCTCATGAAATTTATCCCCTTATAGCCTAGCGATCGTTGACCGCGAGTAATCGAAAAATTTAGCAATCAGATTTGTCGCTTTGAACAAACGTGATGTCTACCAATCCCGATTGCTCTACGACCTAGAGTAATTTGTTAGGGTTCCTTTGGTAGGTACTTTGACCAAATGCTCACAAGTGAAGAGCGGGTCTCTCATTCCGTTCCATGAGCAAGTTTAGGTTCAAAACGGGTAGAATCTTGTGTGCTTCCAACCACTTTCCCCGGACCTAAGTCTGCCTCGATGTTAGCCGAACTCGGCAAATATGTCATCGCCGAGCCGTATCCTTTCGCGGTCGATCTTGAAAAGTGCAATGGCATGACCCTGGTCACGGTCGATGGTCAAGAGCTATTCGACTGGGCCGGATACTACGGTTCCAAACTCCTCGGACACAATCATCCTGGTCTGTATGAGCCAGAGTACTTAAAGCGACTTGCAAGGGCGGCAAATAACAAGGTGGCTAATCCAGACTTCATCACTCAGGAGTGCCTCGATTTCTATCGTTTAGTATATGAA
>Ga0194055_10002049_pt1 | contig 16189 bp, 16 predicted proteins | sample SepL449m_MetaG_FD_155482 | JGI IMG/M metagenome (GOLD analysis project Ga0194055, IMG submission 155482) | Anoxic zone freshwater microbial communities from boreal shield lake in IISD Experimental Lakes Area, Ontario, Canada - Sep2016-L442-9m | ecosystem: Environmental > Aquatic > Freshwater >... | reverse complement strand
TCTCCTTCATGCCGTGCCCGACAACCTGAATTGCTAGCGCTCCTAGCGCCATACCTGCGGTACCAATCCAAAGCCAAGTCTCTTGGCTCGAAGTCATGAATGTATCCATCTGCTCTTCCCCCTAGTTACGTAACGGACGTTAGTCTATGGACATGAAACGATACTCCTAAACACGGAAGTATGTCTAGTAACAAGCTGCATCCTGATTCGACGCATTGTGTCGTCTTCCTTGCTCTGGTCCGTTATGGCGCAAATGAGATTCGTTCCCCCACGACGACGCAGGCGGGCCACCAGATTCAGCGTGGCGGCCCGCCCGGGTCATTCGTCATCGTTGAAGCTGTAGTTTCTAGTAGCCGAGCTCCTGCATCACCTTCGACAGCTTGCCAACCTTGCCGCGAAAACAACCGAGTGAGTACGGGTACTCGTTGTTGACGTGGTAGTGATACATGTTCTTCCACTTGCCGTCCCACTTAATCCAGCCGGTGTGGCCGTGGCAGACGTCTAGCTGAGCGTTCGTGATCGGCTTTTGGGTGGAGCCCGTTACCGCGCTACCGCGCTTGCCCTCGGCATACGGTCCGTAGATTCCAAAGCCGTCCGCCGCGTAGGCGTATAGAGGCGATGGCTCGCCAGCCTTGCCCTGGTTGGGAAGGCACTGCGTCCACGAGTAGCCGTGGTAGTGGTACTGGGTGGCATATGGATGGCCCCAGCACAAGTCGTACGGCAGTGCCGCGCTTGGGCTGACCGCAGTCAAATCAGAATCGACGGCGATCTCGGTGTGAATAGCGCTGCCGGTCTGCGGGGAGATGCCGATAGCTAGCGACCCTACGCAAGTGGGCTTTGACTGAACCTGCGGGTTCCGCGGCACAGTCAGCGACATGTCGTACGGGTCGACTGGAATCTCCGCAGCATTCGCATAACCCTGAACCGGAAGCACCTTGTAATACTGGTACGCCGCGCTATCCGAAGGGACTGGGTACTCGCCGATTGCGTGATTCGGGATTCCGTTGCCCTTCAGGATTCGGGTAGTGGCGGTCTTGCGGATCGAGAAGTTGTGCTTCATCTTCACAGCTCCAGGCACTTTCACAGCCTCAACGTCAGCGATATTGACCGTGTTCCCAAAGACCCAAGGGGTGGAAGGATTTTTCAACTTACTTGGAAACGGAATGCCCTCGATCGTGCGCGAGCAAAAGTCCGTCGTGTTTTTTGCGGGGGCATTAATGCTTGTACCGGTGGACGGCGTCGTTAGCGTCATCGGCACGAAGTGCGCTCCAGCTGACGGCAAAACAATAAGTCCCGCCAAAGCCGCGGCAGCAGCAGCGGCGACAAAAGTCTTGAGTTTCATTCTGAAAATCTCCTTCAGCTTGCCGAGCAACTAACGTCGCGCCGTGGCGCCCAATCAGCTCATCAACAAACACTTGTAGTTTTGATCAAAGGCGAAGAATAGCAGGAGATAGCAGTCTTGCAGCAGATTGCATCCTTCACGCAGGCTCGTTGAGGACGTGAAAACACTCCACCCAACGACAAAGGCGGGCCGCCACGATCAATGTGGCGACCCACCTTGGTCTTACGTCACGGTTTTAGCTGGAGCTGGGGCTAGAGATGCGGGTCGTGCATCATGGCCATCGACATTTTGCCGATCTTGCCGCGCAGACAACCGATCGTGTACGGGTACTCGTTGTTGGTGTGGTAGTGGTACATGTACTTCAGCTTGCCGTCCCACTTAATCCAGCCAGAGTGGCCGTGGCAGACGTCTAGCTGAGCATTCGTGATCGGCTTTTGGGTGGAGCCCGCTACCGCGCTACCGCGCTTACCCTCGCTGTACGGCCCGTAAACACCGAAGCCGTCCGCCGCGTAACCGAATAGAGGCGATGGCTCACCCTTCTTGCCCTGGTTGGGGAAGCACTTCCACGAGTAGCCGTGGTAGTGGTACTGATTGACGTACGGATGGCCCCAGCACTTATCGGTCGGTAGCGCCGAGCTTGGGTTGTACAAATTGTTACTGCTGTCGGGAGCGACCTCCGCGTGCCACGCCGCGCCAGTCTGCGAGACGACGCCGATGATTAGCGTGGAAAGGCACGTCGGCTCCGGCAAAACCTTCGGATTCAGCGGCACAGTCAGCGACAGGTCGTAAGGCTGAACTGGAATCTCGGCGGCATTCGCATAGCCCTGAGCCGGAAGCGCAGCGTAGTACGGGTAAGCGGCGCTAGTGGTAGGGATCGGGAACTGGCCGATTGCATGGTTCGGGATTCCGTTGCCCTTCAGGATTCGGGTAGTGGCGGTCTTGCGGATCGAGAAGTTGTGCTTCATCTTCACCGAGCCAGGCACGACTGCATCGCCGATATCGGCAATATTGATCGTCGTCCCAGAGACCCAAGGCGTGTTGCCGTTCTTCAACACCATCAACGCCGGAGGGATCGGAACGCCGGGAGCGATATCGACGGGGCAGAGCCACTGGTGGTTCCTAGCCATTACGGCAAGACTCGTCCCCGTAGCCGGCGTAGTCAGGGTCGTTGGCACATAGCCAGCCGCGCCTGCTGATGGCAGAACCGCCAGCCCCGCGACAGCAGCAACAACAGCAGCAACTACAAAACTTTTCGTTTTCATCCGTAGAACCCCTTTGGTAAGTTGGGCCACTAACGCCGCGCCGTACCGCACCATCAGCACTTAACAACGTTTGTAGTTATCTCTAAGATTGAAGAGTACCAAAAGGCATCGCTCTTGACGCAGCCTGTTTAGGGGCTTCGTCAGGCTGCGTTCGGTAAGGCTCCGCTTGGCTGTTGATCACGCCGGCCTTGTGGCGTTTCGCGTTGGTAGGGTCGGCTAATGGCTCAACCTCTGACAATGGATCTGCTAACAGGCGAGTGGTCAATCGCCCGCTTGCCTGCCGCTGAGCCGGTCCCGGGTTGGGCGTGGTCTGAGGTGTTCTCGTCGGTTTCACGGACCAGCGAAGAGCTTTCGATCATTGCACCGAGCCCGCAAGTGCCTAGCAGCGCGAAATCTGAGGCCGGCTTCCGCTTGCTGGCAGTCCGCGGCCCACTGGCCTTCGACGCCAAAGGCATCCTCGCCGACCTGGCGGGAGCGATCGCCGAAGCTGACGTAGCGCTGCTGGCACTCTCAACCTTCAACACCGACATCTTGCTCGTACGCCAGCAAGATCTGGCTGCTGCTGCGGCTGCGCTGGAGTCGCGTGGCCACCAGATAGAAGCAGAACTTAAGTAGTCCAAAACGCGAAGTTTGCTACGACTTCGCTTCTTCAGTACAGTAGTTTTGTGCATCAACAATGACCCAAGCGCCCGTCCAAATAAGCCGCCAGTCTGCCCACCTCGCTCGGAGGCGCGAGAAGCTGATTGCGTCCGCCATGCACACGATCGCCGAGACCGGGCCCGAGACATCTATTGAGGAGTTCGCAGCGGAGGCCGGTGTTTCGATCGCCACCCTGTACAAGCATTTTGGATCGAAAGATGGACTGCTAATTTCTGCTGCCGTTGACGCCCAGCAGCGCTGGGAAGCTTGGATGGCAGAGGTGGTTGCTGTTCTACCGACCGAGACGGAGAAGTTTGTCGCGGCGGGCCGCTTGGTTCTACGCGCGATCGAGCTTCAGCCCGATCTCGCACAGATGGGGTGCAGCATCCTGCGCACTGCTCGGCCCGACTTGAGTCTCCTAATTGTGGACTTGATCGGTAGGGCTAAGCGGATGGCTGCAGAGGGGGCCGTTCAGAGCGATCAGCTGGATAGGCGAGTGCGCCTGTATTTCGCCTGCCTGATCGAAGAGTTTCAGCGGCAGGGGTCGCTGCCGAAGCCGAAGCCCAAAGAGGCGGATGCCGCGGTTGAGCTTGCGCTCGGCCTGCTTGGCGTGACTCCAGCGCGTGCAAAGAAGCTGGTTGGGGCACCACTACCGCCGCTCCTCGAGTTTCAGCAGTGATCGCCCGCGCCACGCCCAAGGGGGTTCCTAGTATGAGGTCTGTGAAATGCGTGATCACGATGACGGCCGCAGCGCTTACATCCCTGGCTCTAGCTGCAGGCGCAAGCGCTCACGGCACGCTCAACCTTTACGGCAAAAACGCGCTCACCAACAAGACGGGAACGCTCACGCTCACGATCCCCCACGGCTGCGGGCCCGACGGTCTTTCAACCACCAAAATCGTGATGCAGCTCGGCAGCACCTGGCAAGGTGCGAAGCCAAAAGCAGTTGCCGGCTGGAAATCAGGCGTGAAGCGCGCAGCCAACGGGCAGCGAACGATTACATGGCTCGCGACCGGCGGCGGGCTGCCAAACGCCGTGATCGGCGACTTCCCGATCACGGTTCGTTGGCCCAAAAAAGCTGGCACCTACAACACGCCAACCGCCCAGTACTGCGGCACGCAGCTGATGGACTGGAAAGACCCCTTCAACGCCGCAGCCGATGGCGACGTTCCCTACCCCGCGAACTACCCTGTGCCCCGCGTCCGAGTTCATGCCGCGGCCGCCCGCAAGCCAAGCGCTGTAACCGGTTAGCGCCGATCGGGTGCATGCCCCTTCGCGCAGCGCTTTGCTGTCGATCGACGACGCCGTCACCAAAGAAACTTGGGTGCTGAAACAAAAATTTCGTTACTTTTTGCTGCTTGATCGGTTCTAACCCACAGCACCCCGAAACGATCCCCGACACAAGGAGTACAACCCCCATGTCCCTCAAGCACACCACAGCAGCAATTGCCGCAGTGGGTCTAATCGCCTCGCTGCCAGCAAGCGCGATTGCTGCGAAGGCTTCAAAGACTGACCCAGACCGCGACGGCCTCTCAAACAAGGTTGAGAAGCGGCTTGGTACGAACGCGCGCCGCGCCGACACCGACCGCGACAAGCTCAAGGATGGCGTCGAAGTTCGCCTCGGCACCAACCCGCTGGTCAAGGACAGTGACAAGGACGGCGTAAACGATGGCCGCGAAGTGGCCGCCGGCACCGACCCTTGCCCCGCGCACGCCAATCAGGTTCGCGGCGCAGTTGCCTCGGTCGGCAGCGACTCGGTGACGATCACGAAGCAAGATGCCACAACCACCACGTTGACCGTCAACGCTGACACAAAGCTGCGCATCCCGGACACCGACGGCAGCGGCACCGTGACGCTCGCCGACCTGAAGGCTGGAGACAAGGTTGACGCCCGCACCTCGACCACAGATGCGACGCTCGCCGTCAGCATCTCGGTCAAGGGTGAGTACCAGAAGGGCGAAGAGGTCGAAGGCCTAGTTACCGCCATCGGCGCAACATCGCTGACCGTCTCGAAGGAAGACGGGTCAAGCGCAACCGTGACAATCGGCGCAGAGACGAAGCTGCGCGCTCCAGATCGCGATGGCAGCGGCAAGATCACGCTCGCCGACGTCTCGATCGGCGACAAGGTCGAGATTTATCTCTCAGCTTCCGACCCGACTCTGGCGCAGAGCGTCAAGGTTGAGGTCGAGCGCGCGGAAGTCGCCGGAACAGTCGCCTCCGTTGGCGCCGATTCGGTGACGATCACGCTGGCAGACGCATCCCAGGTCAAGATCACCGTGAACGCGTCGACGAAGCTGCGGATTCCAGCAGCCGATGGCACGCCCACGGGCACGCTTGCCGACCTTAAGGTTGGCGACGTAATCAAGGCCAAGACGATCTCTGGTGCCAACGGCACGACGCTTGCGCTCGGCCTCAGCTCCGGCGCATTTGCCAGTGGCGAAGGCCACGGCGAAGGTCACGGCGAAGGTCACGGCGGCCCGCGTGAGAGCGACGACGAGGATCGCCCAGCCAACCAAGGTGGCCAGGGACAAAACGGACAGCGCGGACAAAACGGACAGCGCGGTGACCGCCGTGGCGGTCGCGGCCGCTGAGCGAAGATGCCGCTCTAGCGGCTAATTAAGAGAACCCCCCGAGCGGCGCCCAATTGGGCGCCGCTCTCCGTTACGGGCCCGCTTGAACTTCAGCCGCTTGCGCGCTGGCGCAGCCCAAGCAGCTGTGACACCGGAACAACGAGTAGATGGCGCCGCTTGAAGTTTCGAAGAATTGGGCCGAGCGCCCGGAGCGTCCCCTTGTGCGAGCCCTCACCATCGTGCATCAGGATGATTGAGCCGGGCCGAGCGCCATTCACGACACGGCTGTAAATGGTCGACTCACTGACGTTGTCGTAGAGGCTGTCCCACGAATCGACATCCCAGCCGATCGTGAGCATGTGCTGATGGCGAACTCGGCTGAATAGCGCGTCATCAACCGACCCGTAAGGGGCGCGGAAGAGGCAGGGCGTATAGCCGGTCGCTTTTCGGATCAACGTAGACGTGCGGCTGATGTCATAGCTACCGGGGAAGTGCGGGTGGCTGTAGGAGTGGTTGGCGAGTTCGTGGCCTTCAGCCAGCTCCTTGCGCAGCAACGCGGTGTGACCGTGAATGAACTGCCCGCGGATGAAGAAGGTCACGTGGACCCGTGCTTTGCGAAGCTGCGCAAGCACCTTTGAGGTGTACTGCGATGTGGGGCCGCCATCGAAAGTCAGCGCGACCCAGCGACGCCCGCGCCAGCCGCTATCGCGGAAGCGCGCTCCCTTAGGAACGCAGCCGGTTAGCTGCGGCTGCGGGGCCGCAGAGCGATCTGCCCCAACGGCGCGCGCCGACTGCGCCGACTGAATCGCAAACGCGCCGGCCGCGATCAGCATCGCCGCCAGCAGTACTAGCCAAGGAGACTGCCGCCGGGAGCCAATCATCGGCGCCGATGCTACCTGCGCCGGCCGACTTCACGCGCCGCATCAGCTAACTGCGCCGCGAAGTTGAAACTGGCAAGATCGTCGCCAGCAGTCCCACGCAGGCCGCCGATACCCCGAAAGGACATTCAGATGTCAGACACATCAAAGCCGCGCTACGGCACGCCAAACTGGGAGATGATCGGTAGCTGGCTAGAGACGCCCGCGGAGAAGGACGGGCCGTTTTGGGCGGTCAACCTGATGGATTACCGCGAAATCGCCGACTACGCCGACGGCCGCGAGACGACGCTGAGCGGCCGCGAGGCCGACGACCTATACGCCCCGCTTGGCCCGCTGGCTGAAATCGGAGCGATGCCGGCCTTCTCCGCCAACGTGATCCAGCAGCCGCTCGGCACGCCGGCTTACGACCGGGTTGCAATCGTCCGCTACCCGAGCCGCGCAAAGTTCTTTGAGATGCAGCGCCGCGAAGACTTCCTTGAGCTCCACGAGCACAAGGACGCAGGAATGGCATCAACGATCGTCTTTGCCGGGCATCCAGTCCACGCCAGCGAGCTGCCTGACGGCGGCGCGCACGTGCTGCGGGTGCGGCGCTTCGCCGAGGGGCAGCAGCCCGCCGCCGACCCCACTGGAGTCACCCCGGTCGCCCACTTCGAGGTTGAAGGCGTGATCGTAGGTGACGAGCGCCGCTGGGACGACGCCCGCTTCGACCGCGTTGACGAGGCAGCGCTCGAGCTACTGAAAGAGACCGATGGCGTTGAGGAGCAGATCATCATCGTGATGGGGCCAAGCGAGTTCGACCAGCTCGCCGAGTCGGTCGCAAGCGCAGCTTCACCGAGTTAACGCACTCGCCATCTGCGAGACTGCGCGACGTGTCGCTGCCGATCTCCTCACAGCCGTCGCGCTCGGAGCTCTTCTACGACCTCGTCCTGATCGGCGCCTTCCTCAGCTTCGGCGTCGACTTTGGCAAGTCGCCCGATTGGGAGGCGGGAATCGTGCTGGCGCTGAAGCTGACCCTGATCATGTGGGCCTGGGAGCAGACGGCGCTCTTCTTCAACCGCTTTGGCGATCCGTTCGCCGCTCGCCTTAGCGGCACGCTGCTGCCAACCGCGCTGCGTTTCGCCTTCCTGCTCCAGCTCGTCGCCGTGGTCGCGGTATCGCTGCTCGAAACATCACAGACGAAGCTCAGCGCGCTAAACGGACCACTCGGTTATGGAGCCGCAGCACTGGTGCTCTCGGTCGGGGTGATCTACGAACTTGGCGCACGGTGGCAACCGGAGCTGGCGGCAATTGCGCACGAGCGCCGCAACGCCAGCATCGTTGGCGCGATTCTCTTCGTCGCTTCAGGACTCAGCCCGCAGCCTTGGGGCGCAGCGCTCTGGATCCTCGCGATCGTTGCGATCTTCGTGATGAACTTTGGTCCTTCGATGCCAGCCATCTTGGAGCGCTTCCCGCTCCAGCGTGAGCACCTCTCTGAACGGCTCGGCCTCTTCGTCCTGATCTTGATCGGCGACGTCTTCGTCAAGACAGTCGTCACCGTCCACGAGGACAGCGTTGAGGAAGCTCATCTGCTGCAGCTGGCCTTCGTCGCAGCGATCAGTTGGACTCTCTGGACGATCTACGATCGCGAAGTGATGTCACGGCCGACCCCCGCAAGCGCTCCGCTGCTGCGCGCCTGGATGCTCTGGCACTACCTATTCGCAATCGTGCTGCTGATCTGCAGCGTTGGGCTGGTCTGGTACATCGCGCCGAACGCGAAGTACCAGCTTGGCGACTGGATCGCGATGGTCGCCTCGGGCGGCGTCGGTGTGGCGGTTGCGCTGATCGCGATGATGCGCCTCACTGCCGGAGCGCCCGGCGCGCGTGCGGCGGCGGCGCGGCTTGGCTTGATCGCCGCGGTAGCGATCGTGATCGGCCTGCTCGCCTGGCTTGCAACACCAAGCGACTGGCGCGTCGGCGTCGGCACGCTCGCCGTCGCGATCGTCGCGCTCAACCACTGGGCATTCCGCAACGACCCGCGCCCGGCGTCAGTCGATTAGTTCGTTCAACTCTGCCGCTAGCAGCTGATCGTCGCCAGCCTTCGACGCCGTTCCCGGACGACGGTTGAGCGGTCGCTCGGCGCGGTCCTGCCAGAAGCCGCCGCTGCTCTGAGCGGGTTCGGTGGCGGCCGCGAGCCAGGTGATTGTGTCGGCCCCTTCGGCGGGAGTGCGAAGCGCCTTACCGACGATCTTGTGGAAGGTTGGCAGCGAACTTTCGACGCCCGGCGTGTCGGCCCAGCCGGGGTGCATTGCGTGGACGACGATTCCCTCGTCGGCGAGCTGCTCGGCCCAGCACTCGGTCAGCATCACCTGCATCCGTTTCGTGCGCGCGTAGACGGCGCTGCCGGACCACTTCTCGCGCGCCGACTGAAGATCGTCGAGCTTGACGGCTTCCGAGTACATGCCGCCGGAGGAGACGTTGATGATCCGTGCCGGCCGGTGCTCGCTCGCGGCCGCAGCTAGCGCTGGAATCAGCAGCTCGGTCAGTAAAAAGGGCCCGAGCACGTTGGTTGCCAGCGTCAGTTCGATGCCATCAGCTGAGACTTGTCGCGAGTCGAGCAGCACGCCCGCGTTATTGACGAGCACGTCGATCTGCGGGCGCGTTGCCAGCAGCCGCGCCGCGCCGGCGCGGACCGACTCCAGCGAGGAGAGGTCGATCACTTCAGTCGTGATCGAAGCACCGGCGCGCGCAGATTCCTCAACCGAGGCCCGAGCTGGCTCAAGCCGCTCAGGGTTGCGCCCAACCAACACAACGTCGGCGCCTAGCTCGGCGAGCTGGCGCGAAGCCTCAAGCCCGAGGCCGCTGTTGGCGCCGGTCACGACGCAGGTTCTTCCGCTCAGATCAGCCTTGATCGGCCCGAGCATCCCCAGCGCCTTGCGCGCGCCCCAGCCAATCCGTGAGAAGCCCGGCGCGATCGTCAGGTCAAGCAGGCTGTCGGCGGCGCCACGAAGCATCGCCTTGACGGTAGCCACTGCGGATGCGATTAGCGCGCCCAGTCCGCCCTGCCTAGTTGTCGAAACTGCCCTTCGGCGAGCTGCCAATCTCCAGCGACTCACAGAAAGTGATCTGCGGCGGCTCAGCGAGCATCGTGCCGGCGAGCTCGACCAGCTTCAGCATGTGGGGCTGCTGCATGTGGCCGTTTAGCGCATCCTGAGACGCCCAGCGCTCAACAAAAACGAGCGTATTCGGGTCGTTGACGTCACGGTGAAGAACGTAAGAGAGGCAGCCCTCTTCCTCGTGCGTGGCTTCAACGACAGGAGTCAGCTCGGCGACCGCTTCGTCAACTTTGCCCTCTTGGATCTTCAACGTGGCAACTACGAGGATTTGGCTCATGAGCGTCAGCCTACCGTTAATGGGGGTAGGAATTACTCGCGCCGCGTGGTAGTAACGGTTTATGAAAATTCATAGAAGCAATCAAACCAACCCAGCTTCCAAGGCAAGCCGCTCGCGCACTGCGCTGATGCTTGCCGCCATCGCATCGCTCGCCGTCGGCTTCGCGCTGCTCGTCAGCGGATGCGGCGACACAACCGCGACGGTTCCTAACACCGTCAACCAGACGCTCGCCGTTGGTCAGGGGATGCTAGGTGACAAGGGATTCAAGTCAACCGTTAAGCGCGTCACCGACAAGCAAGGCAAGGACGAAATCCTTAGCCAAGATCCTGTCGGCGGCACCGAGCAGAGCACCAGCGATGCAGTTGCGCTGACTGTCTCCAATGGCCCCGGCGACGGAATCATTCCCGACGTAGCTGGCGACCCAGCCGACCGCGCCGAGCAGCAGATCCGCGATGCTGGCTTCAAGCCAGTGGTTGTCGAGGTTTACAGCTCCGCCCATCAGGCCGGATTTGCCGTTGGCACTACCCCTACTTCCGGCAGCGACGTTGAGAAGGACACCAACGTCACGCTCAACATCTCGAAGGGACCACAGCAGGTAACGGTTCCCAACGTCCTTGGTCTTTCCGAAAGCAGCGCCGACACAGCGCTGACGAACGCCGGTTTCCGTGTTGATCACAGCTACCAGGTGTCAAGCAAGAACCCGGGCCATGTAATTGGTCAGGACCCGACGAGCGGCGACAGCGCCGGCCTTGGCTCGAGTGTTCAGGTCACGATCGATCAGGCACCGAAGAAGGTCACGGTTCCGAACGCGGTCGGACAGACCCAGTCGCAAGGTGACAAGACACTTCAAAACGCTGGCCTCGACGCCGTTTACGCGACGCGGATTGTTACCAACCGCTCGCAGAACGGGATTGTGCTGGCGATGTCACCAGGTTCCGGCAGCAAGGTGCTGCAGGGCACGAACGTTGCTCTGACGATCGGCAAGTACAACAAGCCGGTGCCGCCGGTGCCGCCGGCGCCACCCGGGCCAAGCTCGATCGTCAAGCAGTGGAACTTGGTCGCCGACCAGACCAAGACCTACACCGTCACGTGGGGATCGGGGACCTGCCCTGGAGGCAAGGGCAACGCAGTCCTACAAGGCAATGGCGGCGGCAGCGCGATGAGCGGAGCACAGATCACCGCTCAAGGCCAGCCGACCGACAACGCCTACTACGCGACAACAACAACATCCGACATCACCAGCCCGGTAACGCTGGTGATCACGATCACCTGCCTGGTTCAGTAGCCAGCAGTTAGGAGCCTTCGGGCGTCGCGCGTTCGGCCAGCGGCAATCAGCCTGCTGGCCGGCGCGCGACGACCCGCTCTGGCGCACGGAACTGGCGACTGCCAGCGACCCAGTCGAGCCTGCCATCGCGGCCGACGATCACGCCGGTCGCCTCTTGCCTCGGCAGCATCTCAAGCGCATCCTCGCGTCCGCTCAGAAATGCGGCCTTCGCCAGCGCCTCGGCACGCCAGCCTTGGTCCGCAATCACCGTCACTGAAGCGATGTCGGAGACCGCCGGTTGGCCGGTCGCCGGGTTCAGCAGATGATGGTTCTCCTCATCGCCATCGCGCCAGCGGCGGCCCTGCGATGAGCTAGTTACGAGCGCCTGGCAATCGAGCAAAAAGCGGGCCGCTGGTGGGCCGCTCGGATCAAACGGATTGTCAACCTCGACCCGCCAGCCGCCCTCGGGCGCGGCCCCACCGCTGCGCAGGTCACCGCCAAGGTTGACAAGCGCGCCCGCCGCGCCAGCCTCAAGTAGCGAATCGACAACCATGTCGGCAGCCAAGCCTTTGCCAATGCCGCCGGAATCGATCCCGCGCCCGTCAGCAGCGGTCACGGTGCCAGCCTCCCGATCAACGCTGATCCCGAGCGAAGCGCGCCCGCCGTTGACGACGGCTGCGATCGCCTCAGCCGAGGGAGCGAGCGGCGGTAACGTCGCTAGCTCTTTGAAGGTCTTGTCATAGCCAAGCGCGCGAATCTGCTCGAGCACCATCGGGTCAAACAGGCCCCCGGTCATCTCCCATGCTTCAACTGCCCGCTCGACCAGAACCAGCGTTTCCGCCGATGCGGCAACAGGATCACCCGCAGCGGCGTTGATCTTTGAGATCTCGCTGCTCGCGATGAAGCGACTCCAGAGCTGCTCCAGCTGCTGAACGCGCGCCATCGCTAGCGCGGCATGCTGGGGGTCGTCGCCGCCATAGATTACGTGGGCATTGGTGCCCATCGCATCGAACGAGAGTGCCGTCAGTTGCATTACCTAAGCCTAGGTTGCGGCCGCTCGCCGCGCTGGCTTAGCTCCAGTTCGAGTGCGATTTGTTGCGGTTGTTGTGGTAACCGCTGCCCCCGGAACCGGTGTGAGCATCTTCGCTCAGGTTGTCGCAGATCGTGGCCGATCCCGACCCCGAGCAGGCTTCGAAATATGTCTCGCCGCCCCTTTCACCGCCGGCGGCAACGGCAAAGTACTCGCCGCCCTTGTTCGCCCGCAGCTCAGCGTTAGAGCCACCGTAAGCACCCCAGCCACCGCCACCTCCAGAATCATTGGAGATCGTCCAGCCAGCCGATTTTGCAGCGCTTTTGTAGCTTGCAACTACCTCTTCTGCGCTCTTGCTGGTGCTCGAATAGCGAACGTACTCAACGCCGTCGCGGTCGCTCGCATTGAGCTGATCGGAGCCAGAAGGTGCCGGCAGCGCGATCCCGCCCTTCGTACTCTCGGAGTCAGAGGAGGTCGTCGACGTGCCGCCCGAGGCGCTCGTCTGAACAACGGTCGTCGTAGTCGACGAGCCACCGCAGGCAGCAAGCACTACAGCGGATAGGCCCATCAGTGAGCCGCCAACCAGCTTCAGCGTTTTCATCGCTAACCCCCGGAGCATCGTTGCATTGAGCTAGATCGTAATAGCCGCCCAAGTGACTGTCAACAAGGTTGCTCAGCCACCGTTGCTGCCAGGCGCATAGGTTCGCGTCGGCTCGCCGCGCAGCGCTGTCGGAGATGGCAGAGGCGTTCCCTTGGCGGTCGAACCGGCAACCGCTGACAACACCAACTTCGAAGCCTGAGCGCCACCGAGCGAGATCGTGTTCAGCGTCGCGCCGGCGTCAACCGTCTTGAACTTCCAGATCGGTCGGTCGCCGCCGACAGCCTGAACGGTGACGCGGATCTTCGAGCCGGCACGGAAGGCGTGCGCCACCGGGAAGATTGGCACGCGTACCAGCGTAAACGCCCCGCTCGGAAGCGACGCCGCGTCCTTCTTCAGGTGCGTCGGGAACGGATCAACCGCCGTTGAGCGCTTGGCATCAAGCTTGCGATGCGATGCGCGAAGCCACCCGTTCTGAACGTATGTCTCCTGGCCGTCAGGGCGCACTTCGCTGATCGTGACCTGGAGGTCTGTGTCCTTGGCGCTGCTCTTGAGGTAAAGGTCGAGGCTTGAAGCGCCGGCGAGGATCATGTCCTTGCCGAGCGCAGCGGTCGTGAAGCCAACGCCCTTGTCGGCAGCTAGAGGGGCCCAGTCATAGCGTGGCTGGGCCTTCCAGTCGTCGCCAGCGCCCTTGCCGTAAAGCGTCTGCAGCGGGCGAGCTGCAGGGTCGGCGGTGTAGCTGGCGCTGCTCGAAGCGGCTGGCTTCGTCGGAGTTAGCGCGCCGCCAGCACCGAGGTAGTAGGTAGCTGGCTTAACCTCACGGATCGGCCAAGCGTTGTAGCCAAGCTCCCAAGTCGCGCCGATCGAGCCGAGCCCTTGAGGCCCAGCGCCGTTATCCATCAGCAGGCGGACGCGCGGATCCTTCTTGAAGCGCGCCTTGGCCGCCGCAACGTCTGTCATCGAAGCGAAGCGCGACTGCAACACCTGCGCCGCCGGTGCGTCGGCAAGCAGCTTGTAGAGCTGATCGCCTAGCCCCAGAACGGTCGGCGAGATCTTCGGGATCCTGTCAGCGACGAAGAGGTTGAGGAATTCAACCCAGCGCGTAAAAGTTGTCGGCCCAAGCGAGTCGGCGTGGACGCCGTTCTGCATCGTTAGCCAGACGTTCGGGTTCTTCGCCAGCAGGCCGAGGCTCTCAGCGAAGTGGCCGCCCGTCTGCTCGTCCTGGAACTGACCGATCAGGAAGGTCGGCACCTTGATCTTGCTCATCCAGGCTGCAGCCGAGCGCTGATCAAATTCGCCCGGCGTGCGGAAAGGGTTCGCGTCGATCACCTTGACGGCGTCGCGCGTCTGCAGGCGCAGCTTCTGGTTGGCGATGCAGTTCTTGTCGCCGGCGGCGACGAGCGCCTTGGCCCACGGCTGGCCGCCTTCTGGGGCTGGCACAGCGTCGGACATCCGCTCCTTGACCCAAGAGAGGGCGAAGCCGGAGTTGTTGATGCCGCCCGGGAAACCGGTTGCTGTGTACGTGTCGTCGGTAACCGACATCGGCGCGATCGCGGCGAGGTGCGGCGGCTGCGTGCCGGCCGTGAAGAGCTGCGTGATGCCAGAGAAGGAGATGCCGCCCATTCCAACCTTGCCGCCCTTGACCCAAGACTGCGCGCCGACCGTCTCAACAGCGTCATAGCCGTCAAAGGTCGTTGGCAGACCGAACAAATCGAACGCGCCGCCTGAGCAGCCGGAGCCGCGCATCTGAACGCTGACGACAGCGAAGTCGAGCAGTGGGGCGATTAGAGAGCCGACTGCGGTTGAGCTTGCTGGGGCGAGCGGATCGTTCTTGCCTAGCGCGCTGAGCAGATCGTGCGGCGCGGCCGTCTGGTAGCCGGAGTACTCGATGATCGTTGGGAACGGACCGTCGCTGAGCTTCTTGCCGGCCGGAAGGCGAACCGTCATCGCGATCTCAACTCCGTCACGGACCTTGACGTAGTTGAGCCCCTGCTTCAGCTTGATCCCGCGGAAGAAAGCAGCCGGCGGGTTCGACTTCGTATTTAGAACCTTGAACGGGGCCGTTGTGCTGGCGCCGCGCACCTTGTAGCCGCTGCCACCGGCGACGTTCTGGAAGATGAAGCTTCCTAGGCGATCGGCCGTGCCCTTGGCGACCGTCCGTCCGCGCGCGTCAATCAGAGTCAGTGCCTGACCTTCGCTGGCGCCGAGCACGTAAGCCTGCCCGATGCTGCCGCTGGCGGTCATCCCCGCGGCGCTGGCTGGGCCAGCCGTGAGAGCGACCAGCGCGAGCGCTGCAACTGAACCAAGCACTACCGAACGAACTTTCAACATCGACTCCTCCAGAGAATCAAACGACGAATCAGCAGCGTACCGCGGCGGCTACCACTTACGCGCCAGCAAGTCCGCTCCAACTACGCTGCGGTTAGTCTGCCAAAGTGAACCACGTGAGTGAAGCTTTGGTGTTGGCGCTCGGCGCAGCGGTCAGCCCGATTCCTCTGACGGTTTCAATCCTGCTGCTCAGCCAGCCCGATCGTGGTCGCCCGAAGGCGCTGGCCTTCGCCGCCGGCCAGGTACTGGCGCTAGCGATCCTCTCCGTGATCTTCGCCGTCGTGCTGCGCAAGACGCTCGGCACCTCGCACCCGCACGCCAAACACTCAGCGACGCTCGACATCGTGCTCGGCGCACTACTGCTCGTGTTCGCGGCGCGCAAGCTGCTGACCAAGCCGAAACCGAAGAAGGAGAAGCCACACAAGCAGCGCTCGCTGCTCGCCGAGTTTGCCTTCGGCGCTGGGCTGATGGCCATCAACGTCGAAACGTTGGTGCTTGTGGTGGCGTCGGTGAAGGCGCTGGTGGGGAGCAAGATTGGCGTCGGCGCGGAAGCGCTCGGGCTGCTGGCAATCGTTCTGATCGTGACCGTCTCGGCGACGCTTCCACCGCTGATCACATTCGTGATCCCCAAGCAATCGGACAAGGCCCTCAAGTGGCTCAATGAGCAGACGACCAAGCATCAGCGCGGGATTGCCGCTGGTTTCTTGATCTTCTTTGGCGTCTACTTGGTTTACAAGGGAACCAGCGGCTAGCGGCGCCTGTCAGCTCCTTCCATCGCCACGAAAAGCGTGCGACAATCGAGCCCATGATCGATTCTTTCTCAGATGCCGACGTCGAGGCGTTTGGCCGCGACGGATTCCTGATCATCGAGGAGGGCTTCATCTCGGAGCCGACCGTGATGGCTTTTCG
>Ga0194055_10002048_pt1 | contig 16189 bp, 12 predicted proteins | sample SepL449m_MetaG_FD_155482 | JGI IMG/M metagenome (GOLD analysis project Ga0194055, IMG submission 155482) | Anoxic zone freshwater microbial communities from boreal shield lake in IISD Experimental Lakes Area, Ontario, Canada - Sep2016-L442-9m | ecosystem: Environmental > Aquatic > Freshwater >... | reverse complement strand
ATGGCAGTGGCCGATTCAGCCGAGATTCTCGCCCTGCCGAGAAACTACTCGGTGGAGATGATCCCCAGCGGCTGCTGCGGGATGGCAGGGTCGTTTGGCTACGGCCGCGAGCATTTTTCGATCTCGATGAAGATCGGCGAACTGGTGCTCTTTCCATTCGTGCGGTCGGCGGAGCGGCTTACGCTGATCGCCGCGCCCGGCACGAGCTGTCGCCACCAGATCGCCGACGGCACGGGCCGGCGGGCGTTGCACCCCGTGGAGATTCTCCACGCGGCGCTGGCTCGGCCTACAATCGGGCCATGAACAGCCCAACCATCGTCTGGTTTCGAAGCGACCTGCGGCTCGATGACAACCCGGCGCTGCTGGCGGCGGCGGAGCGCGGGGCCGTCGTGCCGGTGTTCATCTGGGCTCCCGAGGAGGAGCATCCCTGGGAGCCTGGCTCCGCCTCACGCTGGTGGCTGTACCAGTCGCTCGAGCGACTGTCGGCGGCTCTAGCGAAGGCGGGCACGCCGCTCGTGATCCGCAAGGGGCCATCGCTTGGCGCGCTGCGGGCTGTTGCGAAGGAGACTGGCGCGACCCACGTCGCCTGGAACCGCCGCTATGAGCCGGCCGTGATCGCCCGCGACACCGCGATCAAGAAGGCGCTTACGGATGACGGTCTCGTGGCCGAGAGTTTCAACGGCTCGCTCCTCTTCGAGCCAATGCGGGTGGCCACGAAGGAGGGAAAGCCGTATCAGGTGTTCACGCCCTTCTGGCGGTCGCTGCTCACGAAGGAGGAGCCAGCGGAGCCGGTGGCCGCCCCGCGGCGACTGCGAGGCGTCGAGCAATCACTGAAAAGCCTCGCGATCGAGTCACTCGATCTTCTCCCCACGATCGACTGGGCAGCCACGATGCGGAAGACGTGGACGCCCGGCGAGGTGGGAGCCGGCAAGCGGCTCGATCGCTTTCTCGAGAAGGCCCTCGATGGCTATTCGGCCGGCCGCGACCGCCCCGATCACGATGGCACGAGCAGTCTTTCGGCCCACCTCCACTTCGGTGAGATTTCACCGCGGCGGGTCTGGCATGCGGTTCGCGAGGCCGTGGGCGGGAAGCCCGCGGCGAAGATCACGGCCGGTGGGCCGGAGGCCTATCTTCGCGAACTCGGCTGGCGGGAGTTTGCCAACCATCTCCTCTATCACTTCCCGCACACGCCAAGCGCCCCGCTGCGGGCCGACTACGCGAGGTTTCCTTGGGCGAACGACCCGGTCGGGCTACGCGCCTGGCAGAAGGGACGCACGGGTTTTCCGATCGTCGATGCCGGCATGCGGCAGCTCTGGGCAACCGGCTGGATGCACAACCGCGTGCGGATGATCGTGGCGAGCTTCCTCGTGAAAGACCTCCGTGTCACGTGGCTGGAGGGAGCGAAGTGGTTCTGGGACACGCTCGTCGACGCCGACCTCGCCGCCAACACACTCGGCTGGCAGTGGGCGGCCGGCTGCGGTGCCGATGCGGCTCCGTATTTCCGGATCTTCAACCCCACGAGCCAGCAGCAGAAGTTCGACCCCGACGGGGACTACGTGGAGGAGTGGGTCGGTGACGACCGCGACTACCCCGAGCCGATCGTGGACCACGCCGAGGCGAGAAAGCTGGCACTCGAGGCGCTGAAGGTGGTGTCGGGCAAGGCGTGAGGTGGGTTCTCCATGCGAATTTCTTGCCGCTGTATAAGCCCAACACCGTGAGGCGTGGGACGCGGCCATGACAGACGCCGCATTGAGCGTGTTTCGCCCGCGGCCTCACGGCCGGTCGGCTTTCAGTCGCCAGCCAGCTTCGTCAGTAGCGCAGGTTTTCAACCTGCGGTGCCCAACACAGGTTGGAAACCTGTGCTACGGGGAGGCCGTAGCCGCAGGTTGGTAACCTGCGGTGCCCTACCCTCAGCCCTTGAGCGCCGCTTGCACGGCGCGGACGTCCTGCAGCGCTTCCTTCTGCTGCTCGGGATCGCCGATCTTCGCCGCCGTCTTTTCGGCCTCGGCGGCCAGCGCCGTCGCCCCGGCCGTGTCGCCGGCTGCCTTCATCGCCCGAGCCACTGCGATGAGGGCGAAGGCCTTGTTGGCTGAGCCGTCGATCGCCTTGGCCGCTTTGGCGGCTTCGGCGAGCAGCGCCGTCGCCTTCTCCTTCGCGCCGCTTTTTGCTCGCACGTTGGCGGCGGCGGCGAGTGCCTCGGCCTTGGGCCGCAGGTCCTGAAGGCCATCGGCGAGCGACTCGAGTTTTTCGGTCACGGCATTGGCATCGCCGGCGAGGTTGGCGTTGGCATACCCCAGGGCGACTGCCGCGAGCGCCTGCGGCCGGAAGCGGTCGCTGATGTCTTCTCCCGCGGCAAGATCGGCGGCCTCTCCGAGAACCTTCTTCGCCTTCACCGCGTCCGCGAGGCCTGCCTCCTTGGCCCCGTAGACCTCACCGATCTTCGCCAGCGAGTTGACGCGGGCCACCGGATCGCCGAGTCGTTCGGTCATCGCGGCAGCCGTGTCGATCGCCTCCCGGGCCGACTTCTTCTCAGCAACGGTTGCGTAGGCGGCGGCGATGTCGATCAGTCGCGGGGCATAGATCGCTGCGTCGGCATCATCGGCGATCGTGCCGCGGGCCTCGGCCAGCGTCCTGATCGCGCCCGCCTTGTCGCCCGACTTGGCCTGGACGCGGGCCACCTTCGCGAGTTCCCGCGCCGGGCCGCCGGGCGACTTCTCCGCCCGGGCTTTCTTGATCCGCTCGGCGATCGTCAGCGGGCTCTTTTTCTTGGCGCCGCTGCAGCCAGCGAGTGGTGCGACGAGTACGAGGCCACAGAGCATGGCAAGGAGACCGGAGGCGAGGGCCGTGGGGCGGGGCATGGCGAGGCTGTCTCCGGGGCAGGTGCGAAACGAAACGCGGACCGGGTCAGAACTTCAGCCGGGACCGCTGCAGGCGGGCGTGGAGTTCGGCCATCAGGTCGTCCTCCGCGGTGTCATCATCGGCCTCGTAGGTGACCGAAAATCGCAGGTAGGCGCCGCAGTCGTCCCAGGGCACCGTCGAAATCGAGAGGTCGTGAATCAGGAACTGGCTGGCGTCTTGGGCGGTGGTGAACACGCGGTCGCCGGCGCCCTTCGGGCTCTTCGTGTAGAGGAAGTAGGTGCCGCCGGGCATTTCGCACTCGAAGCCTGAGGCGCGGAGCACACCGACGAGTTTCTCCAAGCGGCGACGGTACTTCTCCCGCACCTGCCGCGGGATCTCCGGGTCGGCAAGCGCGGCGGCGGCAGCCTTCTGGATCGCCATGAACTGCCCCGAGTCACTGTTGTCTTTGATGTCGGCGAAGGCCCGCACGATCCGCTCATGCCCGCAGACCCAGCCCATCCGCCAGCCGATCATGTGGAAGCCCTTCGACATCGAGTGCACCTCGACGCCCACTTCCTTGGCCCCGTCCACCGACAGAAACGAGAGCGGTGCGTCATCGTAGGAGAGCATGATGTGGGCGGCGTCTTGTACGACCACCACGCTGTGCCGGTGGGCGAAGTCGATCACCCGCTTGTAGAACTCGCGGGTGGCGGTCTTGCCGGTGGGGCTGTTGGGGTAGCAGAGGACGAGCATCTTCGTCTTGGCGAGCACGTCGGCGGGGATGCCGTCGAGGTCGGGGAAGAAGTCGTTCTCCGCGACGAGCGGCAACCGGTGAACAACGCCGCCATACCAACGGGTGGCGGTGCCGGCGACCGGGTAGCCCGGCACCGTCATCAGGGTGACATCGCCCGGGTCGATGAACGCGGCGGGGAGCATCGCGTAGGCCGTCTTCGACCCGATGCAGTGGTTGACCTCGGTGACCGGGTCGAGCGTGACGCCAAACTCCCGCTGCATGAAGGCAGCGGCAGCCTCCTTGAAGGCGGCGATCCCATTGTCGGCGTAGCCGCGGTTCTCGGGACGGTCCACTTCCTTCTTCATCACGGCCCGCACGTTCGCGGGTGCCATCTCGTCGTTCTCGCCGATGCCGAAGTCGAGCATGCGCCGTTCGGGATGGTCGGCGATGGCCTTCCGCTTGGCCCGCTTGATGAGTTCAAACTTGTAGATCTCAGTGCCCTTGCCAAAATTCGCCCCGCCGATCCGCTGGGCGAATCGATCCTGGAACCAGGGGTCTGTGGCATCGACGGGGCTGGGGGCAGTGGCCATCGTGGCTGAATCTCGTGGTGAGGGAACGAAAACGGGCAAAACCTGTTCGCTGCCGGCAGAATAGCGGGTGTGGCCCAGGTTTCCAACGGCGGGCGACGGGTCTGGTGACGCCACGCGATGAGGCGTATTCTGGACGAAGTCGGGGTCCGGCATTGCGAGAAATGGCATGCGGAACAACGCCCTGGGTGGAACAGCGGACGATCGTCCTGCAGGCGGCGCATCGAACCGCGGATTGCGACGTGGCCGTCACGGCCTCGGGCTGGAGCGGCTCGAGACGCGACTGGCCCTCTGTGCCGCCCACGCGCTCGACGATCTGATCGATCCGGCGCTTGTGATCGACGGCTACGGCGTGCAGACGCTCTCGAGCATGGGTGTGCCGGCAGGGAATCCGTCCGAGTCGTTTGCCGTGAGCCTGGCCACGTCAACCGGCACCCTGTCGACGCTTGGTGGCGAGTTCGTCGCCACGGCCACCGCCGCCAACGGGCTCCCGTTGCTCCACAGCCTGCCGGGGGCGCCGACCGCGATCTATCTCGACTTCGATGGCGAGGGATCCAACGCCGGCTACGACGTGGACGGCGTCCCCGCGACGTTCAACGCCACCGAAGCGGCGACGATCACCGAGGCATGGCGGCAGATCTCCGTCTACTCCTCGATGTTCGACATCGATGTCAGCACGGAGAAGCCGACGGTGCCATTCGCCTGGCACGTGTCGAGCCCCAGTATTTCGGGCGGCTACAGCTACGTGGGCGTGTTTCCGAACACGTCGCCCCAGTCGTTCAACAACGACGGCGACGCGCGGACGCGGGTCTCCGGCATCGCCCACGAACTCGGCCACAACTTCGGCCTCAACCACCAGTCCGACTACGACCTGCTCGGCAACAAGACCGCGGAGTATTCCTCGGGTTTCGACACGCTCCATGGGCCGATCATGGGCGTCGACTATGCCCAGAGCGTCCATAAGTGGTTCATCGGCCACCCCAGCAACTCCGCGAGCAGCCTGCAGGACGACATCGCGGTCATCGCCGGCAAGATCAAGGCCCGTCAGACCACGGGAGGGGATGGTTTCCGGATCGACGACTACGGCGGCACGATCGCCACGGCGCAGGCCCTCACGGCCACTGCCGGCAGCCGCACGGCGAATGGCATCATCGAGCGGATGGCGGACGTCGACGCCTTCTCGTTCGTGGCGACCGCGGGCGGAGCGGTCATCTCGGCGGTGCCCACGAAGCCATCGGCCGTTGACATCAAACTCGAGGTCTACGATGGCTCGGGGGTGCTCGTTGCAGCACGTGATGGCGCCGCCAACGACCAGCAAATCGTCCTGCCGGTTGGCACAGGCACCTGGTATGTGATGGTCTCGAGCCACGGCGACTACGGCGACGTTGGGATGTACGACCTGTCGGTGAACGACCTCCCGGCCGGCTGGGGATCAGCCGACGTGGGGAGTGTTGGCAGCCCCGGCACTGCCGGCTATGACGCTGCGACGGGCACGTTCACCGTCGCCGGTTCGGGGGGCGATGTCTACGGCACAGCCGACGGCTTTCGCTTCGCCTACCAGACGCTCACGGGCGACGGTTCGATCGTGGCCCGGGTGGTGCAGAACCAAAACACTCATGCGTGGTCGAAGGTAGGCGTCGAGATCCGTGAGACGCTCGCGGCGGGCTCGAAGCACGTTGCGATGGTGACGACGGCGGCCAACGGGCCGCAGCTCGTCTACCGCACGACCACCGGTGGCAGTTCGACGAGCGTCAACGGCACCGTGGCGACGTTTGCCCCCACCTGGGTGCGGCTCGTCCGCACGGGCAACGTGATCGCGGCCTCGCGGTCGGCTGACGGCGTGTCGTGGACGACAGTCGGCATGGTCGTCGTGTCGATGGCATCGACGGTCTCCATCGGGCTGCTCTCCTCGGCCCACGACTCAGTGAAGGTCAACGTCGCCACGTTCACCGACGTGGCCCTCACCGGCACGATCAACGCGCCGGCTGCGACCAACTCGCTCGAGGCACCTTTCGGCGTGGCTGTTGCGCGGGGCACCGGCACGGCGCTTGCCGTCTCGTGGCAGGCGGTCGCCGGGGCGTCCGGCTACGTGATCGAGCGATCGGCCGACGGGGTTGGATTCGCCGACGTCGGCACCGTCGCCTCGTCGGCGACCAGCTGGACCGATGCGAGCCTTCCGTTCTCGATGCGCTCTTTCTACAGGGTGCGGGCGACCGACGCGTCGGGCCGGTCGGCGGCCTCCGGAATCGCCAGCGCCATCAGCCGACCGAGCGCAGTGACAAATGCCGCCGTCACCTCCCTAACCACTTCGCAGATTGTGCTCAACTGGCGCGACACGAGCGGCGACAGCGGCTACCGCATCGAACGGTCGACCGACAACGTCACCTTCACACAGATCGCCACGGTGGGCACCAACGTGCCGAGCTATGCGGCCAGCGGGCTCGCCGTGGGAACGAACTACTGGTTTCGGATCACGCCGATGACCGCGTATGGCGACTCGGTGTCGACCGTGATCTCCGGCAGCACGCGGCTCCAGGCGGTGGGTGGGCTAGCGTTCACCTCGAAGACCTCGTCGGCTCTCACGATTCAGTGGACGGCATTGAGCAGCGCGACCGGCTATCGGATCGAGCGGTCCACGGACGGCACCACCTATTCGACCCTCGCCCGAGTCGGCAGCGTGACGACCTACGCTGACACAAGCGTGTCGCCACTGGGCGAATACTACTACCGCGTGATCGCGACCAACGCGACGGCCGAGGGCTCCAACCCGCTTTTGCCGATCTTCGCTGGCGTACCGGCGGCGACGGCCCTGCCCACGCCGTGGACGTCAGCCGACATCGGCAACGTGCCGGCGACGGGGGCGGCGGGCTTTTCCTCAGGCACGTTCACGGTGGTTTCCAGTGGCGCCGATATCTGGGGCACCGCCGATGCCTTCCGCTACACGTACCAACCGCTCGTGGGCGATGGCTCGATCGTGGCCCGCGTGGCGTCGGTGGAAAGCACCGGAGGCTGGGCGAAGATCGGCGTCATGATCCGTGAGTCGGTCGCGGCCAACTCCCGGCAGGCGATGGTGGTGGTGTCGCCGTCGAACAGCGTGGCGATGCAGTACCGGTCGAGCACGGGCGGCTCCAGCACGAGCATCGCTGGGCCCACAGGCCTTGCGGCACCCTACTGGGTCAAGCTCGTCAGGTCCGGGAGCGTTCTGGCCGGTTCGGTGTCGGCGAACGGCACGACGTGGACGCCGGTGGGCAGCGTCACGATCGCGATGGCATCGAGCGTGCTCGTAGGCCTTTCGGCCAACAGCAACAGCAGCCTCCTGATCAACAAGGCGACGTACACGGACGTGACCGTGAGCAACACGGCGCCGACGGTGGCCATCGCGCCGGCGGCATCGCCGACAACCGTGACAGGTGCCACGACCACGCTTTCGGTGACGGGTGCCGACGACCACGGCGAGTCGAGCCTCGCCTACACCTGGTCGGCGACGGGGCCGGCGGCCGTGGCATTTTCCGTGAACGGCGCGAACGCGGCCAAGAGCAGCGTGGCGACGTTTGCCAAAGCCGGCGTGTATACGTTGAGGGCCACGATCACCGATGCGGGCGGCCTGACGGTCTCGTCGGCCGTGAATGTGACGGTGGCCCAGACCCTCACGGGCGTGGTCGTGACGCCTGCCGTGGCGACGGTCACCGCTGGTGCGTCGCAGCAGTTTACGGCGAAGGCGATCGACCAGTTCGGCGACGCGCTCGCTGTGCAGCCGACATTTACATGGTCGGCGACCGGCGGCGGCACGATGACGTCGGCGGGCTTGTTCACGGCACCGGCTTCCGTCGCGACGTCGACGGTGGCGGCCTCAACCCCGGGGGCCTCTCCGTCGTCAATCACCGGCAGTGCCATCGTGACGACGATGGTGGACGAGGTGATGGCCATCGCAGCGGGCCAGACGGTGACAGATGCGGCGCGGCGATCGGGAACCGGGGCACTCATCAAGCGGGGCGGCGGCGTGCTGGTGCTGAACGGCGCGAGCAGGCACTCCGGCGGCACGATCGTGGAAGCGGGCGTGCTCGTGATCCGTGATGTCGCGGCGCTGGGAAGTGGGCGGCTGGAAGTGTGGGCCGGAGCGTGCGTGACGCTTGATGTGGGCTTCGGCGAAGTCGTCCTCTCGGCTCTCATCGTGGATCCGCTCGGCCGGATCGAGCTTGGCACAGGCCGGCTGTCGATCGCTTCGGCAGGGATCACCGAGGCGGTGGTTCGGCAGATGCTGATCCTTGGTCGGAACGGCGGCGCCTGGGATGGCACGGCAGGTTTCAGTTCGCGGGCGGCGACGCCGGGTCGTGGCCGTGCGCTCGGCTACGTCGCCACCCCCGACGCGATCACGATCGCCTATGCCGCTGCGGGAGATGGCAACCTTGATGGCATCGTGGATCTTTTCGACGCGAACGGCCTTGCCTCGGCTCTCCAGTCAATCGAGCCGGCGGGCGCCGCATGGTATTCTGCTGACTACAACTACGACGGCGCTGTCGACGTGCTCGACATTGTCGACTTTCTCAGCACGGGCTTGTTTGACCAGGGCAGTTACCTGACTGCCTCCGAGGCGGCCTTCGCGTCATACGGCGCGGAGTGAGCCGGCGGAGTCGTACTATGGCTCAAAGGCGCGAACTGCCTACAAAGATCTGTCGTTCCTGCGGCCGGCCATTTTCCTGGCGGAAGAAGTGGGAACGCGATTGGGACCGTGTCGTCTACTGCAGCGACCGGTGCCGGCGACACGGGTCTGCGGTGAAGAAGGAGTGAATGACATGGATTCCGGTACGTATGTGATCGCAGGCGGCTCGAGCGGCATCGGCTTGGAACTCGTGCGGATGCTCGCTCCCAGTGCCGCGCGGATCGACGTCTGGTCGCGAGAACTCCATGATCTCCAGGCCGGAGGCGTCGTGCGGCACGCCGCCTGCGATTTTGGGATTCCCGACGGTCCGCTGCCGGAGGCTCCGGAAGAGATCTGTGGCGCGGTCTACTGCCCCGGCACGATCACGCTCCGGTCGTTTCGCAGCCTCTCCACCGCCGACTTTCGTCATGATCTCGAGCTCAACCTGATCGGTGCGGTGCGGTTCCTGCAGGCCTGCCAGCCGCGGCTGCGCGGACAGGATGGCTGCCCCGCGAGCGTGGTGTTCTTCAGCACGGTGGCGGTTGGCCAGGGCATGCCGATGCACGCGTCAGTGGCGGCCGCGAAGGGGGCCGTGGAGGGGCTCGTGCGGTCGCTGGCAGCCGAGTGGGCGCCGAAGATCCGCGTGAACGCGATCGCACCGGCGCTCATCGATACGCCGCTCGCCGCCCGGCTGCTCTCGTCTCCGGAGAAGCGGGAGGCTCTTGCCTCGCGGTATTCGCTCAAGCGGATCGGTACGCCCGCCGACGCTGCAGCCCTTGCGAGGTTCCTGCTCTCGAACGAGAGCAGCTGGATGACGGGCCAGGTAGTCGGGGTCGACGGAGGCATGTCGACGCTACGGGCGTGATCGGCTCCCGCGACGGCTTGCGGCGGGGGAGTCCCGCAGCCAAGATGCATGACGCGAGACACGAGTCGCGGCGTCCACCCGGACGAACCCGACTCCAGCCCCAGAGCACGACTCCATGGCCACCAAGAACATTACACTTCCCACGCCGGCAGAACGGACAGCAGCCCTCAAGGAGCGGCGGCAGCTGAAGATGGCCCGCTCGGCGCATGCCTACGTGCGGGGCAACACGAAGAACTTCTACGAATGGCTCGAGGGGAGCACTGGCCAGGCGGTACCTGCGGGCCCTGCGATCTGGATCTGCGGCGACTGCCACGCCGGCAACATCGGGCCGATCGCGAGTGCCAAGGGGACGGTCGCCATTCAGATCCGCGATCTCGATCAGACGGTGATTGGTAATCCGGCGCACGACCTGATCCGGCTCGGGCTGTCGATGGCCAGTGCCGCCAGAGGCTCCGACCTGCCGGGCGTGACGACGGCGCGGATGATGGAGCAGCTCACCGAGGGCTATGAGCAGAGCTTTGGTGCCGCCGCCGATGTGGAGGAGGAATGGCCCGAGGTGGTTCAGGCGGCGATGAAGGTGGCCATGAAGCGGAAGTGGAAGGACCTGGCCCGCGAGCGGATCGAAGACACCACTCCCACCCTACCGCTGGGCCGCACGTTCTGGCCGCTGTCCGATGAGGAACGCGAAGCGGTCGTGGCCCTGTTCGCCACGGATGCCGGCCGTCGACTCGTCACGGCGTTGAAGTCGCGGGCAGACGATGCTGAGATCGAGGTGGTGGACGCCGCGTATTGGGTAAAGGGCTGCAGTTCGCTCGGCCTGCTTCGCTCCGCGGTGCTTGTCTCGGTCGGCGGCAAGAAGGGCGAGCTCTGCCTTGTCGACGTGAAGGAGGCGGTGCCCGCGCTCGCGCCCCATAATCCCGAGGTTGAGATGCCGGCGGACCACGGTGAGCGGGTGGTGGCCGGGGCCTGGCACCTCTCCCCCGCGCTCGGCGACCGGATGATGGCGGCGAAGGTGCTCGACCGTCCGGTGTTCGTCCGGGAACTTCTACCGCAGGATCTGAAGTTCGACGTCGCCGATCTGACCTGCGACGAGGCGATGCGGCTCTCGCGGTATCTGGCGATGGTCGTGGGCAAGGCGCACGCCCGGCAGATGGACGAGCCCACCCGGAAGCAATGGCAGGATGAGCTCAGCGGGCATCGGTGCAAGACACTCGACGCCCCGTCGTGGCTCTGGGCGAGCGTGGTCGATCTGCTCGCGACGCACGAGAAGGCCTACCTCGAGCACTGCCGCCGCTACGCGACCGAAGCGGCCCGGTGAGAAGGCCTGCGATGTAAGTTCGCCGGCGCTCACACACATGCCCTGTGCGATCGGTCCTTTCCCACAGGGCATGTGGTTTCGCTTCGGTCGTCCGACGGCCGGATGCTACGGCAGGATCACTTTGTCGATGACGTGAATGACGCCATTCGACGCGTGGATGTCCGAGTTTTGGACGTGCGCCATCTCCTTGGCGGTGCCGATGTGCACACCCGTCAGGAGATGATGGGTCACATCGACCTTCGTCCCGGCTGCTGTCGTGGCGTCTTTGAGTTTCTTCACATCAGCGATGAGAAGATCTCCCGGCACCACGTGCATCAGCAGGATCGCCTTCAACCTATCCTTGTTTTCCGGCTTGAGCAGGTTTTCCAAGGTTCCCGAAGGCAGTTTCGCAAAGGCCTCGTCGGAAGGGGCAAACACCGTGAATGGGCCCGTGCCCTTGAGCGTCTCGATAAGCCCGGCTGCTTCGAGAGCCTTGGTGAGCGTCTTGAAGTGCCCCGATTCGACGGCAGTCGTCACGATGTCTTTTGTCACTCCCGGAACTTCTGCGGCCCGCTCGCTCCCGGGATTCGCACGCGCGATAGGTTCGGGCGTGCTGAGACCGACCAGTGCCACCATCACGATGGCGCACGTCACAGCAAAACTCTTCATGGGCAGGGTACCTCTCGAAGGAAGAAACTGTCGGCTCTACGGATGAGCCGATCCAGGAACTGCAACCCTAGAAACACTTGCATTGACGTGACGCGTGAGGTCGTGCCCCCGCTCATTTCCCAGTGTTCGCTTCATCGGACACATCGTCCCGCCCGCGGCTCGCGCGGCCATTCAGAACGGCGGTGACGTGGACCGCCGGCCCACGAACAGCGCGATGACAAATAGAACGAGAAACACGACGAAGAGGAGTCGAGCGATGTCGGTCGCAGCCGCCGCGATACCTCCAAAGCCGAACACCCCGGCGATGATGGCAACAATCAGGAAAAGAATGGCCCAGCGGAGCATGGCAAACCTCCTTCACGAAAAGATGAAGGCGTTCCGATGCCGGAAATCTCAGCATCCTGCGGACCGCGCCCTGCAAGGTAGGCTCGTCGCCTGGCCTGACACCCCAACGGTATGCGGCACCCATCATCACCGACGAGACTCGCGGTGTGGCAGCGGGCGGGAACGCGTCCCTTTGAGAGAGACACTGCCCGTAGTTCTAGGTCGAGCGCACGCTCTGCTGCCTCGTTACCCCCACGGCATTACCGTGGGGCGTCGGCACGTTACGGCGTTCCCGCCAGCGCCTCCCAGAACTCCGCCTTGTCAGACACCGAGTTGTGGTCTGTGCTGCCGATGATTCGTAATGACGCCACATCGGGCTGAAAAGCCTCCAACAACGCCTGGGTGTCTTTCATCGGCACGATTTCATCAGCTGACGCCGCAATGATCAGCGTCGGGCAGGTCACGCGAGGCGCATATCGCCACGACTCAAAAGTGTCGCGCAGGAGCAGCGTCATCGGCAGGAACGGCGCGGTCCGTTGGGCGATCCGGAGAATGCTTTCGAACGGTGTGATGAGCACGATCCGGGAGACAGGCTCCTCCGCAGCGAGCTGAATGGCGAGGCTGCTGCCAAGGCTGCGGCCGATGATGATCACGTCGGGATGACGGGCGTGCACCATCCGAAAGAGTGCCCGTGCATCGCTCCGCAGCGCCGCCTCGGCGGGTCGGCCGGAGCTTCCGCAGTAGCCTCGATAGTGCATGAGGTAGATCGCGCGGTCGGGAAAGAGGGCCGTCAGATCCGGAAGCGTGTAGGCGACGTCTTCCGCGTTCCCGCCGAAGTAGACAAGGGCCTTTGGCCCGTCGTGGGGCCGGGTAGAGATCCGCACGCGGGCGCCGGGCACGTCAAGCGTGAAGGCGTCGGCGTGGGCGGGTGTCTCCGGCCGCGGCATGTAGATGAACGATCGCTGGAAGATAAGGAAGAAGACACAGATGCCCACGTAGGCACTCGTCGCGATCGTGAGAAGGCTCCAGAGCATGCGTCGGTATCTCGTCGGCTGGAATGAGTGGGTGAAGAACGTCATGCACATCGATCCAGCGCGATCACGTCTCCGTCGAACCTGGCCGCCGCGTGTTGAGCTGGTCCAGAAACTCCGGTAGCTCGGCGAGCAACGGGGAGTGGCCAAGATACCGCTCGGCCATTTCGCGGCGGCCCCGGGAGAGGAGGGTCGCGTAGACGTGCAGTTCGAAGTGGAGTTGGAGGCGACGCGCGGCGGTCGTATCACCAATGGCCCGGAACACGCCGATCAGCGCCTCGGCCGTGGAGAGGTGCGTTGGTTCAGGCTGGTCGCGCAGCCAGTAGCGGCCCGGTATGGCCGCCGGCTCCGGCAGGCTCACGCAGCGGCCCATTCGTTCGACCGTGCGGAGCATTTCGCCGGCCTGTCGCCAGGTCCCGTCGAGGAGCACCATGTGCGGGATTGGTGATTCATTCGCTACGGCTACCAGTGCGGGCAGCGGCGTGCCGCTCGGATGGAGAATCAAGAGCTCGCAGTCTGGGTCGAGCGCATCTGACTGGAAGCCCGAGGCCGCGAAGAATCGCGTTGCCCGCTGATAGACGTGGCAGGTGGTACCGTTCACGGCTCGGGCTATGAGATTGCCGGTGCTCGACGGCTTGTGCTGCTCGCCGCGGTGGATCAGCACATGAACGTGGAGCCGGGTATCCACCGGCGGGATTGCATCGCACACGCACCAGCGCGGCGGCAGACTGCACCGTGGGCAGCGGGCGGCACCGGCGAGTACGACGCTACGTCCCATGCGTGATCCCGGTGCTCCTGCTCGTTGTCGTACGCGATCAGCCCGGCACGAAAACCGATCTCGGGTTCAGTGTACCGATCGACTGTGCTGCTATTTCTGGCTTCAACGGCAAGCCATTACGAACCGGCAGGTTGTCCGGGGCTACACTCGTCGTTCATGGAGAACCTCCGCCTGCTCCTGTTCACGACGCTCTGGACCGCCATCTGGGCCGCGCCGCTGCCGAAGCTTTCCCGCCGCGTGGAACTCGTGGCCGGGCTGATCCCGTTCGCCGCCTTTGGTCTGCGGGTGTTCGGGGCCTGCTTCATCGGCGTGTCGGCCGACGATCCCGTGCGGATGGCGGTGGCGCCACTCGTTGACTGGATCAACGGCGCGTCGGGCGTGCTGCCGTTTCAGTGGGTGCTCGACGTCACTGTGGCGATCGGGCTCGTGTGGTTTGCGTCGATCGCGAACATCTCACGGCAATGGCGACTGGCCACGATCTGGGTGATGCCAGCAGTGGCCCTCGCGAGCCTCGCAGGCTTGCAACTCACTGCGGCCCGACCTGAATAGCTGAATCGCCTATAATCCGCCCTACGTTGCCGGGCGACCGCGTGCTTTCTCGAGGACCGTGACCTCCGCCATGAACACTTTCCGCGATCTGCTCGCCGTGGTGTTCAACACGCCGCCTGATGACGTTCCTCCGTGCGTCGCCCAGGCCAACTCGTTTCGCGAGGTCGTGTCGCTGCAGGCGTTGTTCGTCACGCTCACCGTCGGGCTCCTGGCGTATGTCAGAAGCTCGCCGACGTTCGAGCTGCGGGTGGATCTGCTCTTCGCCGTGCTGGCGTCGCTGCCCATGATGGGCCTCTACCACATCGTGGCGAGCCGCGTGAGAACTGAGTCGGGCGACGTCTACGTGTGCACGAGGCCGATCCGCACCTTCGCCCGGCAGGCGATGATTCTCGACATGGCGATCGTGGTCGCGGTGTCGTTGCTCCATTGGTGGCGGCAACTCCCTGGCCAGTGACCGCACCCACCGCGCCGAGGCCTGCGGGCCGACGCCAGGCCGCAGGGTTTGCCAGGCTTGACCACTTCAACGCCGGCCGGGGTTTGGTAGGAGATTCGCCAGCCTCGGCCGCGCGACCGCGCCGATGGTATCGATGTGACGGCCCCCCAACGGTAGGAGCGGCTTGCATGCGACCGAACCGTGGGGCGCGCGACGTGCACCGGCGACAGCGGATGACCGGTCGGCGCATGCCATGGCTCGCCGCCATCCTCTGGTGCTGCCTCGTCGGCCCGGCCGTCTCGGAAAACCCGCCGCAGCCCTATGTGGAAGAGCCGCGGTATGAGACGGCCCCGCATCTGCTGGGCTCACAGGACGGCTTCCGCGAACGGCTGGCCGACGCCGGCCTGACCATCCTCGCGGACAACACGGGTTTTTACATCGGCAACACCAACGGCGGCTTTGCCCAAGCCTTCGATTACGCTGGGCACGGCGACTATTGCATGATCGCTGATGGCGGAAAGCTCGGCGTGCAAGAGGGCCTGTATCTCAAACTCCGCGCCGAGCATCGCTACGGTGAAACGATCGTCGGGAATGTGGGCTGCTTCATTTCGCCGACGCTGATCGCCGACCTGCCGGTCTACAACAGCGAGCAGGTGTATCTGACCAACGTGCTGCTCACGCAGGAGCTGACCGATGCGTTCTCCGTGTTCGCCGGCAAGATGGATACGCTCGACGGCGACATGAATGCCTTTGCCCATGGACGGGGCAAGACGCAGTTTTCAAATATGGGTTTTATCTTCAACCCGATCGTGGGCGCGACGGTGCCCTACTCCACGCTGGGCGCGGGATTCGTGCTTCATCCCGACGACGGGCCGATGCTCATGGTGACCGTGCTCAACTCGACCGACACGACGGCCACCAGCGGCTTCGACACACTCTTCAATGACGGAATGCTCCTGTCGGCGGCCATGCGGGTGCCCACAAACTGGTTCGGCCGCCCGGGGCACCAGCTCCTGGGCGGCACCTGGAACAGCCGCACCTACACGTCGATCGCCGAGGCCTACATTCCCTACCCGGACGTTGCGATTCCGACGACTCGTGGCTCCTGGTGCCTGTATTGGAACTTCGATCAGTTCCTGTTCGTCGATGCGGCCGATGACACGCGCGGCTGGGGCCCGTTCGGCCGCGCCGGCATCGCGGATCCAAACACGAGCCCGATCGCCGCATTTCTGAGTTTCGGCGTGGGGGGCACCGTGCCCGGCAGGAGTCGGCGCGACGACACGTTTGGCGTGGGCTGGTATTGGGCGTCGGCCAGCCCCGAAATCGGCTCGCTGATCACGTCGCAGTTCGGTCCGGTTGGCGACGGCCAGGGCATCGAGTGCTTCTACAACTACGCCCTCACGCCGGCCGTCCGCATCACGCCCGACCTACAATACGTCGTGCCGC
>Ga0194055_10002047_pt1 | contig 16202 bp, 12 predicted proteins | sample SepL449m_MetaG_FD_155482 | JGI IMG/M metagenome (GOLD analysis project Ga0194055, IMG submission 155482) | Anoxic zone freshwater microbial communities from boreal shield lake in IISD Experimental Lakes Area, Ontario, Canada - Sep2016-L442-9m | ecosystem: Environmental > Aquatic > Freshwater >... | reverse complement strand
GGCGTAGGAGCCAAGCGGTGTGACCGCGTCGGCATACGTGCCGCTGGCGAGCACCTCGCCGGGATCGGGCAGATAGTGCTCGACCGTCTCGAGCGTGACGCTCAGCCCCCCCTCACGCCGCAGCAGGTTCGTCGCCACGCCCTTCACGAGCGGCTGCCAATCGCGCTTCGCCCGCTCGCGAATGTCTGCGGGCGCATCGGCCAAGGGGACGAGCGCCGAGATCTTCTCGCTCACCATGAAGCGGCGGTGGTAGAGCAGCCGCGGGCGGTCGAGGGCTTCGTCGGGAATCCGACCGGACCGCGTGGAGCCGTCAGGCATCGTCATCGTCCAGCGAATCGTGTGGCCGGGGCCGGGGTTTGGGGCGAAGAACCGGTAGCCGTGACCGAGATAGAGCGCCCCCACCAGCGGCCGCAACGGCTGCAGGATGCGGCTCGCCAGTTCGCTCGCCGGCGCGGGCCCCGCCAGCGGCGGCACGATCACGGCCGCGAGGTAGGCGAGGATCGCCACCGAGGCACAGCCCCGGGCCACGGGCGACCACCGGCTCGCGTTTGACTCGGGGAACTTCATGGACACCGCAACCTCTTTCGACCACAGGGAGCATCGGACCGTTCGACCGGCTCGCTCCACTGCCGCTCACGGCAACCCTAGGTCGCGTTTTTCCGGAAGGACGCGCGGCGACGGCACAGGTTGAAAACCTGTGCTACGGGCAGAACACAGGTTGAAAACCTGTGCTTCGAGGGGGCGAAAATCCCGGTCATGCGGGTCATGCCGCCAGCCACGCGGCCGTCCGCAAACGAAAATCCCCGCGTGGCACGGGGCCACGCGGGGATCTCGTGAACTCGATCGTTCCGATCCGCGGCTCAGTTGAGCGACGCGGTCGTCTCGGCCGACGCCGTGCGGGCGGCGGGGTCGAGCACGAGGTCAACGACGTCGCCAGCGGCGAGGTCGATCACCTTCGAAACCGTCCGCTCCTGGCCGTCGACGACGGTCGCGACGCGGATCTCGTAGCCCTTCCAGGTCTTGCCAGCCGGGAGGCTCGAGGTCTCGAACGTCCGCACGTCGCCCGTGGAGGCGGTGGCGCTGCCGGCGAGCCAAACCTTCGCGTCGACCGGCACGCGGAGAGTGACGCTCGTCTTCGGGGCCTCGACAGCCGCGTTGAACGAGACGCTCGACCGCTGACCGGCGGTCAGCGAAACGACCTTCGTCGTCTCCTTGCCGGCGTCGGTCGCCATCCGCACCACAAACTCATACTTCTGGCCGGCAGTCAGGCCGCGCGACAGGTAGCGGCGAACCGCGCCCTGCGAGGTGGTCTTCGTGCCGTTGACATACACCGTGGCGTCGGCAGGCACCTCGACCACGAGCATCGCGCCGTCGGCCGGCACGGTCTCGCGGGACGTGGAGTCGAAATCACCGGGCACTGCCGAGGGCGTGCCGATGATCTCGCCGCCGACCATCGACGGGGTCTCGTTGATCACGCGGTATGACTCGATCGGCATGGCCGAGGAGTAGCCCTCAACGGAGGACGAGCTGGAGTAGCCGCCATACGAACCACCGTAGGACCCGCCGTAGGAGCCGCCCGACGAACCGCCCGACGAACCACCGGAGGAGCCGTAAGACGACGAGTAGCTGCCGCCGGATGAGCCACCCGACGAACCGTAGCTACCACCGGACGAACCGTGGCGAGCCGCACGCATCGCACGCTTGTAGGCGTGGTGCGAGCCAGCGCTGCCGCCCGACGAGCCGTAGGAGCCGTACGTGCCGTAGCCGCCACCCGACGACCCGCCGCTGAACGAGCCCGAGCTGCCACCGGACGAACCGCCCGAGCTCCCGCCGGACGAACCGCCCGAAGAGCCACCGGACGAGCCCGACGAGCCGTAGCCACGATAGCGGTGGTGCCAGCCGGCCTGCACGTCGCAGGTCGCCGCGGCGACCGCGACAAACGAAACCAATCCAGCGATTCGAATCCAGCGACGCTGCGACACCATGTCGGTGAAACTCCCGAGTTATTTCGCGTTAATGTTGAGGCCAGCCCCGAAACGGTTTCAGGCACCATGCCGTTATGCTGAGCAAACATAGTTTGCCGGTTAGGCAAATCAAGGATTCTGGGGAAGATATTCCGTCGGATTTTCTAACCCGCTGGGGATGGCCGACCTCAGAAATCTGCTGCCGCCGACCGCAGACGGGGAGCAGCATGGGAGATGAGGCCGAAAACCTCTGTTTTTCAAGGGTCGTCTGCCGGGAAGAGTGTTCACCGCGACTCGCCCTCCAGGCCCACGGCGTCGACCTCGAAGGTGCCGGTCGCACCGGCCATGCCGACCATGAGACTGCCCTCCCTCGCCCATACCGGCACGTCGATCCGGTGATCCACGTCAGTCCAGGCGAAGTCGCCGGTCCAGGGACCCACGATCGCTGTCGATGACCGGCGGCGATCCGCGTCGAGAAATCGGACCGCAAAACAGGGCCGTTCGTCCGGAGTGCGTCCGGCAATCACGCCGCTGCTGCACACCTTCGCGCGGATGCGGAGGCTCTGAACCTTCGCGCCATCCACGGCGAAGCCCTGAAAGATCTGTGCCGGCCGGCCGGGCTCGGAGTTGTGAAACCGAAGCGCGCGACTCCCCTGCCCTGCCCCATCGCTGACCACCTCGCACTGCCGGCCGTAGTACCAGGCCGCCGGCAGCCTTCCGCCTTCGATGAGCTCCTCGAAGCCGCCGTTCTTGACCGACGGGCGACCGCCGTCGGGCTGCACGCGTCGCGACTCCTCGGCGGCGCCCGTCATCGGCACGAACAGCGTCGGCTCGATCGTCTCGCGAACCAGTTCAGCACCGCGGCGGGTGATCCTCACGAGCCTCTGCTCGAACCGCTCGCCGACTGGAATCATCATCCGGCCACCGTCGGCAAGTTGGTCGAGGAGCGGCTGCGGAACGTCCTCCGGCGAACAGGTGACGATGATGCCGTCGAAGGGCGCGTGCTCCGGCCAGCCCTGGAAGCCGTCGCCGGCCTTCGTCACGACGTTGTCGTAGCCGAGGCGATCGAGAGTATGGCGGGCCTTCTCTGCAAGTGGCTTCTCGATCTCGATGGAATAGACCGTCTTTACGAGCGGCGCAAGAACCGCCGCCTGATAGCCGCTGCCCGTGCCGATCTCGAGCACCCGATCACCGGGCCGCGGTTGCAACTGCTCGGTCATCACCGCCACCACCAGCGGCCCTGAGATCGTCTGCGCCTCGCCGATCGGCAACGCCATGTCGAGGTAGGCCTTCGCCCGCTGCGCAGCCGGCACGAACTCGTGCCGCCGCGTGATCCGCATGCTCTCCAGCACCCGTGGATCGGTCACACCGGCGGCTGCGATGTCGTCGCGGACCATCCGCTCTCGGGCGGTGACGAAGCTGTCGACCGGGGCAGCGACGGCGGCCCCGCAGGCCAACGCCACGATCGTTGCGAAGGCCGCAGCGACTCGACGCATCACGCCTCCCATCGCCGCCATCCGGGCGGGGTTCACCGCTTGGGGCCAGGCTGACTGCCGACGAGTTCGATTTCGAACACCAGCACCTCGTTGGGCTCGATCGTGGGGGGCGAACCCTCGTCGCCGTAGCCCATGGCCGGCGGGAGGTGGATCCGCCACTTCGAGCCGGTCTTCATCAGCGGCAGCGCCTCCTGCCAGCCGGGAACGACACCGCGCAGCGGAAACTGCGCCGGCGGCCCCGCCGGATCGGTGCCATCGAACCGCGTGCCGTCGATGTGCGTGCCGGCGTAATGAGCCGTGACCACGTCGTCAAGGGTCGGCTGCGGCCCCGTTCCTTCCTTGAGAACCTCGTAGAGCAACCCGCTCGGCAACGCCTTCACGGAGGGCTCGGCCGCCTTCTTCTTGAGATACTCGGCCCCCTTCGCCAGGTTGGCCTTCGCCGCGGCCTGCATCTTCTCGACCATCTCGCGTTGCTTCTGTCGCATCAGCGCCTCGAGGCCGGCGAGCGCCGCGCGAAACTTCGGCTCGTCAAGACGCGGTTGCTTGCCCGAGACCGAGTCGGCGAGGCCCGCCGCGAGCCCGGCCGGATCGACGGGCGACCCCATCTGCTGCTGCTCGGCGAGGATCTGCTGCCCGATCCGGAAGCCCATCGCGTAGCCCATGTCATCGGCCGATGCCTGCGGCCCCGCGACCGGCGGCACCGCCAGTGTCTCGACCGTGCCCTGCGCGATGACGAGTCGGCACGCACACGCCCCGATCACGATCACGACACCCAACCACGATGGACTCCGCATGGCGATCTGGCTCCCTCGTTTCATGGCACGACCGATCCGGGCACCCGCGGGGATGCCGCCATGGCGGAGAATAGCAGAAGCCCCCGCCCGCGTGCCGCTCAGGAATCCCCGGCCGGCCGCGCCAGGGTGCCGCGGGTGAGCTCCAGGAAGGCCGTCTCCAGATTGACCTCCTGTTCGCGAAGCGACACGAGGCCGTGACCCTCGGCGACCAAACGGGCGGCCAGCGCCGAGCCGTCCGGGATACCGTCTGCGAGCGCCACCACCACCTCGCCATCCTTGACGGTCACCGCCGCCGACTCGGAACACCGCTCCAACGCCTTCGCCGCCGCCTCGGGAGATCCCACCACTCGGATGCGAACCGTCGGCCGACCGCGGACCTGAGCGAGCAGGTCCTGCACGTTGCCGCACGCCAGCAGCCGCCCGTACTCGATGATGCCCACGCGATTGCAGATGTCGGCCAACTCCGGAAGGATGTGGCTCGACACCAGGATCGTCTTGCCCATGCCCTGGAGTCGCTTGAGCAGGTTCCGCATCTCGATCCGCGCGCGGGGATCGAGGCCGCTGGCCGGTTCATCGAGGAGGAGCACCTGCGGATCGTGCAGCAGCACGCGGGCGAGGCCGAGCCGCTGGGTCATGCCCCGCGACAGGCTGGTGACCAGTTCGTCCCGCTTGGCGACGAGGTCGACCAGTTCCAGCGACCGCTCCGCCACCTGCCGCCGCTGCGGGCCGTCAATCCGGTAGGCGGCCGCAAAGAACTCCAGGTATTCGATCACCCGCATGTCGTCGTACACGCCGAAGATGTCGGGCATGTAGCCGATGGCGCGGCGAATCTCGCGGGGGTGGGTGTAGATGGAGTGGCCGCAGACGTAGGCCTCACCCCAGGTGGGCGAGAGCAGCGTCGAGAGGATACGAATCGTGGTCGTCTTACCGGCGCCGTTGGGGCCGATGAAGCCGAACAGGTCTCCCTGCTCCAACTTCAGCGTGAGGGATTCGAGCGCGAAGAAATCGCCGTACTTCTTGGTCAGGTCGATCGTTTCGATCATGGAACAGCCTCCGCGGCGAGGGGGATCACGATCCGGCAGAGCGTCGGAGCGGCGGCCGAGGTGGGCAGCGGGCCGGCGGCGCCGCCGACGTCCCAGCGGGTCGTCGGCACCTCCGCCGCCACGGTGCCGACGAGCACGGCCCGATCGACGGCGAGCAGCGGCGAGAGATCGAGGCGGCCGAGCCGGCCCGCCTCGAGACCGGTGTAGGCCGTGCCTCCCGCGGCCCCCTGGAACGCCGCCACCTCGATGATTCGGGCGACATCGGCGTTCGTCGGATCCCACGTCATGCCGGCCTCGCGATCCTTGGCGGCCGCGCGGCGGGTGAGGGCGCTGGCCAGCGACCGAGGCCCCCGGCCGGTCGCGGTGTCGTAGCGATCGCCGGGCCGGAGCGTGCCCACGTCGTAGAGCCAGCCGGCGTGAAGCAGTCGGCAGTTTTCGATGGCGAACGGCAGGTGGTGCGACACGGCACCGGCCAGCGTGGCCTGCGAGGTGAGGGCGAGCGAGGAGGTCACCACCGGCACGTCGGCGCAGCCCGACCATTCCGCCTCGAAGAGCCTGCTCGCCGCGGCGGCAACGGGCACGTCTTCGAGCGCGGCGAGCGAACCGCCGTAGCTGTAGTCGGCCGCCGCCAGCGACGGATGGGGAACGACGGCATCGAGTCCGCCGAACCCGCGGCCCGCCACACCCCACCAGGTGACGGCTGCCTGGCGGTCGGCGCAGGCCGTGCCCGTCGCCGGCTCCACGGCCACGTCGAGCGTGTCGTTTTCCGGCGAGAGAACGGCGAGCCACGACGTCCCGCGAATGTGTCCGCTTCCGGCGTCGACGTCGATCACATCGGCGGTGTGGGCGATCGCCTCGCGACCGCCGCCCCATCGGCCCTTCAGGCCCCACGCGGCAGCCGTAAAACCAGCCGCGAGGATCGGAAGCGTGAGCCAGGCAATCCACGGTCGCCCCTGCTTCGAGACGAACCACCAGTCGAGTGGATAGAGACAGAGCACATAGAGCAGGCCGAGTCCGGCGAGCACTTCAAAGGGAACGGGCGATACCTTGCGGCCATGAGGTGCCTGATCGGCCGACGTGGCGGTGGCTGGGAACGTGTCGAGGGCGGCATGCAACTGGCCTGCCAGATCGGGCATCCCAGATCGTTCGGAGGACCGTTGATCGAGTCCGCCTCGCGATCGCCCGCCGAGCGCCGCGGCCAGGAGCGTGTCGCAGCCCGACCAGCCGCGCAGCGGTTCGCCGTCGAGATCGAGGCCGAGCCAGGTGACGGTGCCAAGTCCGCGGGCACAGCGGGCGACGATCGGACCGCCGCCCGCCTCAACCGCCGACACCAGCACGACGCCCGAGATCGGCCCCACAAACCGCGGCACCGGCACCCCGTCGGGTGGCACGCGATCGACGAGTCCGCCGGACCGCGCGTAGGCCTCGACCGGCCCGAGGCGCCTGAGGCGCACGATCTTTTCGAAGGTTCCTGGCAGCCAGTCGGATACCGGGGATCCAATCGCGGCCACCTCCGCGGCCGACGCCCCGCAGACGAACACGAGACTGCCGCCGTCCCGAACCCAGGCATCGATTCCCGCGCGGACGTCGGGCGGCAGTCGGGTGGCCGCGCTGCCGCTGATGACGATGGCGTCGACGGCATCAAAACTCCGCCGCGACGCGGTCGCGGCATACGGCGGCGTGTCGGTCATGACCACCGTGGTGCTCCCCCGATCGCGGTCGACCAACCGGGCGGCTCTGGGGACGGGAGGCAGGTCGCCATACGCAACGATCACGTGGTCGGTCGACAGGATCGGATCGACCAGCCGGTCTTCCGTCGTCGTGGTTGCACCTCCGCCAGGACTGGCCACGTCGACGCGATAACGGCCCGACGGCCGACCGAACCGCACGCACAGCCGGGCTTCGACGCGATCGCCCACCTGCGCAGCGAGGGCGGCCGGCGATCGGACCAGTTGGCCGTCGTCGTCCTCGGCCCAGACGCGGACTTCCTGCCCGGCCTCGAGCCCGCCATCCATAGCGGACACCACCAGCGGTGTCCACGACCCGATCCGCCAGCGACCGCCGAAGCCTGCCGCCACGTCGAGCCGGCCGGGCTCCGCTCCATGCGTCGGCAGGCCGCCGCCAGCGAGCATCAGCATCAGCGCCGCGACCAACGCACCGGGCCACGACCCGCGCCGCCAGTTCATGGCTTCTCCGCGTCGGGGCAGGTGCAGACGAACTGGCCGCATCCCGGACAGCCGGTACCGTATTTGCGACGGACGGCGTCGTCGAGATCGACGCCGACGACGTTGGCGATCGTCACCAGCCAGGCGAGCACGTCGGCAAACTCGAGCGCCTGCTCCTCGTGCGTGCCGCTGCGGAGGGCCGTGGCGAGTTCGCCGATCTCCTCCGTGAGCCACATGAACGTACCCTCGACGCCCCGCGAGGCGTCTTTGTCGTGGTACATGGCGCGGATCAGGTCTTGAAACTCCCGCAGCGTCATCGTGGTGGTGGCTCCCGGTAGGTCGGTCGGCGATCGGGCATGGCGAGTCTACAAAACCCCGTCACCGCCGTGCGGCCGGTGGAGTGGGTGCCGGCCGCCCTGCCGCCGGCTACGATGAGGGGCTCCCCGGCACGCTGGATTTCCCATGACCACGCCCCGCCCGATCCGCATCTTCGACACCACGCTCCGCGACGGCGAGCAGTCGCCTGGGGCGAGCATGAACCTCACCGAGAAGCTGGAGGTCGCCCAGGCGCTCGTGCAGCTCGGGGTGGACGTGATCGAGGCCGGCTTCCCGATCGCATCGCCGGGCGACTTCGAGAGCGTGCGCGAGATCGCAAAGGTGGTGAAGGGCTCGGCGGTCTGCGGCCTGGCCCGCTGCAACGACGCCGACATCGACCGGGCGTGGGAAGCGCTCAAGGCCGCGGAGCAGCCCCGGATCCACGTGTTTCTCGCGACCAGTTCGATCCATCGTGAGTTCAAGCTGCGGATGACCGAGGCGGAGGTGCTCGCCCGCGCCGTCGCTGGTGTGACGCGGGCCCGGGGCCACTGCGCCGACATCGAGTTCTCGCCCGAGGACGCGGCCCGCACCGAGATCGACTTCCTCTGCCGCGTGGTCGAGGCGGTGATCGCCGCGGGCGCGACAACGGTGAACATTCCCGACACCGTCGGTTACGCCACGCCCACGCACATGCACCGCGTGATCAAGAGCCTGGTGGACCGCGTGCCAAACATCGACAAGGCGGTGATCAGCACCCACTGCCACGACGACCTCGGCCTCGCCGTGGCCAACAGCCTGGCGGCCGTCGAGGCGGGCGCCGGCCAGATCGAGTGCACGATCAACGGCCTCGGCGAGCGGGCGGGCAACTGCTCGCTCGAGGAAGTGGTGATGGCGCTGCGCACGCGGGGCGACTACTACCAGTGCTCCACGCGGATCATCACGCAGAAGCTCGTGCCGACCAGCCGGCTGGTGGCCACCATCACCGGCATCAAGGTGCCGCGAAACAAGGCGATCGTGGGCAAGAACGCGTTTGCCCACGAGTCGGGCATCCACCAGGACGGCATGCTCAAGGAGCCGCGCACCTACGAAATCATGCGACCGGAGGATGTGGGACTGGAGCGAACCGACCTCGTGCTCGGCAAGCACAGCGGCCGGGCGGCGCTCGCCGACCGGGCGAAGGCGCTCGGCTACCAGCTCACCCCGGAGCAACTGCAGACGGTCTTTGAGCGGTTCAAGCTGCTCGCCGACCGCAAAAAGGAGATCTACGACGGCGACATCGCGGCGCTCTGCGAGCAGGAGTTCTCCGCCCTCCCGGAGCAGTTCGTCTACGAGGGCTACACCCTCACGAGCGAGTCAGGGGCGGCTCCAACCGTCACGCTCCGCGTGCTCCAGGACGGCCAGCCGCAGTCGGCGACGATCACGGCCGGCGACGGCCCGATCGACGGGATCTTCCTGGCGATCGAGAAGCTGACCGGCATCACGACGGTCTGCCGCGACTTCCGCGTGCAGGCGGTGACGGTGGGCAAGGACGCGCAGGCCGAGGTGACGGTTGAACTCGAGCACGCGGGCCAGGTGCAACGGGGCCGCGGCGTCTCCACCGACTCACTCGAGGCATCGGCAAAGGCGTTTCTTGCCGCCACGAATCGGCTCGCCCTCGGCGGCGGCCCGCGCCTGCATCCCCAACGGGCGTGAGCGTCGGGCCGCGCAGGTTGAAACCCTGTGCAGCGGATGTGGTCCGGAGCGTAGGTTTTCAACCTGCGCTGCCCCATGACACAGGTTGACAACCTGTGCTACGAGGGAACGATGCAGCCCCGAGCCACCACGCACTGACGGTCCATGACACAGGTTGACAACCTGTGCTACGACGGATGATGCAGCGAGGGGCTGCCCGTGCCCGAGAGCCGGCGTTGCTGGCCGAACGAAGCCACGATGGCGAAGTGAGGGCAGCATCGAGCGAGCGAAGGCCTGGAAGGCCGTAGTGAGCGTCCGGCGACGGGCATGGGCAGCCCCGAACCCATGGCAAACCGGGAAGACACACAGGTTGAAAACCTGTGCTACCGAACGCCACCAATTCGGTCTTCCCACCGGAAGTCGCGGTCGCGTACAACCCCGCCGCCCGTGGGAGGGCTCAACCAAGGAGACATCGTGATGCGCACGCAGTTGCAGCAACAGACAGGACGCGGCGTGGCCGTGTTGGCCCTCGGAGCGATCATGGCGGCCGCGACCGTGGCCCAGGCCGGCCCCCCATCGCTCAGCACCAATCCCGGCAACCTGGCGATCTTCCCGGCGCGAAGCCAGACCCCCGAACAGCAGCGGCAGGATGAAGCCGCCGCGTACGACTGGGCGACACAGCAGACGCGTTGGGATCCCTACCAGGCAAAAGCGCAACTCGATCAGCAGAGCCACGCCGCGACCGATGCGGCCGGCGCCGCCCGCGGCGGCGCCGTGAGGGGCGCGGCAGGCGGCGCTCTGCTGGGTGCCGCCGTCGGTGCCATTGGCGGTGACGCGGGCAAAGGCGCGGCCATGGGTTCCGCGGCTGCGGGCCTGACCGGCGGAATGCGGTCGCGGCGGGCCGTAAAAACAGCCGGCGGTTCCGCCGATGCAGCCACGGCGGCCTACCAGCAGCAGTTCTCAGTGTGGAATAGGAACTTCATGGCGGCCATGGAGGCGAAGGGCTACACGGTGCGATGAGGCCGAAAACGTGATCGGCATGCGGCCCGGCGCGCAGTGCCTCCGAGCAGTGAAACCAACAATCCATTTTCAAAGGAGTGAAGAGCGTCATGACGAAAGCGACATGGATGGTGCTGGTGGCCTTGGCGACCAATCTGGCGTGCAGCGGCACGTGGGCCGGCCAGACGTGGATTTGTTCCGTGACGTCGGGCGTCGCGGTGGATGAAGACGGCACGGTGGGTCCTCCCGACACGGGCGATCGGGAACGTCCCACGTTCTTTCGCTTGGACACCTCCACGAAGGAACTGACGCTCCTGGCGCCCAAGTCGCGGCGTGGCGAGGTCACGAAACTCGATACGGTGCATGAATCTGAGGGCCAGTGGCTTCTTTCCGGCGTCGAGCGCGGCCGCGGGTTGAGCGTGATCGTGACCGCGGAGGGCCGCATGTCGCTGTCCGTCGTCGGCGACGGCGTGGTCTGGTCCGTATTTGGCAACGCGCTGCGGGAAGGCGAGTCGCTCGAACTGGTTGAGAGTGAGTCGACCCCGGCACCTGAGGATGAGTCGGCGGACGAGTCGGAGAGCGACTCCGAGGACGAGGCGACCGAGGCGTCGGAAGTGTCCAAGGGCGAGTCGACCGAACCTTCTGAGGGCGAGTCGAACTAAGACGGGTCGCCCGTGATTCTCGCGCGTCGTTGCGGTATCCGCAGCCGGCCAGTGACATGCTCGAAGCCGGCGGCATGTGCGAGTTCACTGCTCGTACGGAATACCCACGCCCAGTGTCCGCACATGTCACCGTCTTCTGCGCGTGCCCCCGATCCGGCTGCTCGTCCTTCCGAAAGCACATCCAAACGATGATGCAGCGAGGGGCTGCCCGTGCCCGAGAGCCGGCGTTGCTGACGAGCGCAGCCAGGATGGCGGAGCGAAGTCAGCATCGAGCGAGCGGAGGGCCGGAGCCCGTAGCAAGCGTCCGGCGATGGGCATGGGCAGCCCCGAGCGGTGTGGCACACAGTTTGAAAACCTGTGCTACGGCGGGCCATGGATGGCCCGGCAGCCGTGACATTCAGATCGCCTCGCCGCCCCGCTCGCCGGTGCGGATGCGGACGCACTCGTCCATCGGCAGCACGAAGATCTTGCCGTCGCCGATCTCGCCGTGCTCGCCAGAGCGGCTCCCCTTCACGATCGCAGCGATCGTCGGCTCGACGAAGTCATCATTGACAGCGATCTGCAACTGGACCTTGCGGATCAGGTTCACCGAGATCTCGTGGCCGCGGTAGGTCTCCGCGTGGCCGCGCTGCCGGCCGAAGCCCTGGACATCGAGCACCGTGAGCCGAAAGACCTCCACCTCGGAGAGTGTCTGCTTCACCGCCTCGAGTTTGGCCGGCTGGATGATGGCGATGATCAGCTTCACGGGGGGCCTTCCGGCGAGGGGTGAACGCGAAGATCTGCAAGGCTACCCCCTTGGGAGCCGCGTCTACAAGGATGGGCCCGAATGGATACGGGCGGGCGACGCCCGCGCATGCCCCGGCCTGGGCGAGTGTAGGCGGAGTACTCACCCAAGCCGTGGTGGGGCATCCTTCCGGACGGTGTGCCGGCGCGGCGCGCAAGACAGCGGCGGCGGCCTCGAATGTCGGGCTGCCCGGCAATGAACGGTATTCGGCAGGAACTCACAGCAAAGGCCGTGCCGCAGCGGGGTCAACTCTCATGCCATACCGCGTTCATGCTGTTTCACCGCGAAAAAGCGGGCACGAGCGCCGCGGGAGCGATCTCGCGTCGCGGCCGTTTTGTCGCCGAGCGCGTTTTTATGGCAAGGCACTGCCCACCGCCGCGGCAGTGGCTACCGTGTTCCGAGGACATCGCAACGCGGATCGGGAGCCCCCATGAAACACCTCACCCACCTGCTGTCACGTCCGCGGCACGACCTGATCCGCGAACTTCGCCAGTTGCTTCCAGAGGTGGCCAGTGGGCCGGGCCGCGGCGTGGTGCCCGATGGCTCTCATGCCGGCGGGCGGGTCGCCGCGGTGCAACGCCTCGAGGCGATCGACCCGCTTGCCTACGGTCAGACCCGCAACCACGTTGCCGGCGCCGTCACCAGACTTTCGCCGTGGATCCGTCACGGCGTGCTTTCGCTCGCGGAGGTTCGCGACGCGGCGGTGGCCCGCGTGGCCGATCCCGCGCAGGCGGTGAAGCTCGTTTCCGAACTCGGCTGGCGCGACTACTGGGGACAGGTGTATCTCGCGGTCGGCGATGGCATCCACGAAGACCTTGAAGCTCCGGCGGCGCGCTCGCGACGGCCGCGGCTCGACGTGGTCCCCGACGACGTCCGCGAAGCCCGGACCGGGATGGCCTGCATCGACGCCTTCGTCCGCAGACTGCACGACACGGGCTGGCTCCACAACCACGAGCGGATGTGGCTCGCCTCGTGGCTGGTTCACATCCGCGGCGTTCATTGGCGGGCGGGCGCCGACTGGTTTCTCGAGCATCTCCTCGACGGTGATCCGGCGAGCAACCACCTCTCGTGGCAGTGGGTCGCCGGCACGTTTTCCGCCAAGCCCTATCTGTTCAATCGCGAGAACCTGGAAACCTTTACCTCCGGCATCCACTGCCGCGACTGCCCTGTGCTCGGCCACTGCGACGTCGAAGGCAGCTACGACAATCTCGCGGCTCGGCTGTTCGTTGACGCGAGCGAGCCAGCGGCGCGGCCGCCACTGCGGATCCGCCCCGTTGCTCCATCACCAACCTCGCCTGCCCCGACGCGACCGCTCGTCTGGCTCACGCTCGACTCGGTATCGGCAGCGAGCCCCGCGGCAGCGGCCTTTCCCGACGCCCAGCGGCTCTTCGTGCTCGACCCCGCCTGGCTTGCCGCCGAGCGGCCGTCGCTCAAGAGGCTGGTATTCCTCTGCGAATGCCTCGCCGACGTGCCAGGCACCGAGATGCTTCTCGGTGATCCGCGCACCGTCGTGCCCGCCCGCGCGGCGGCGCTCGGCTGCGACGGCGTCGCGATCAGTGAAACACCTTGCCCACGAACCCGCCGAACCGTCGCCGCGATCGCGGCGACGCAGCACGTCGCCACGGTTCTCTGGCCGCCGTTCTGCGACCGCTCGCGGGTCCGCGACCTTGGCCGGTTCTCCCGCTACTGGCAGCAGGTCTCGACGTCGGCCCTCAGGCCGACCGCTTCGTGAGCCGGTTCCGCCGCACGATGGGACCGAGGCATCCAAAGACCATCGGCGGATTCTACGCATGACCCACCGGCGGGGCGAAGGTTCGCCACGGCGGCGCGTCGGGCGGCGGGCTGGTCAGCGACACTCGGCCGGCGTCGCGCGGATGGGGCAGCGTGATCGCCGTGGCGTGTAGAGCCAGTTGAAACTGCGGCCGGTCGGTCGGTCCGTAGAGCCGGTCGCCCACGATCGGGCAGCCCAGCCAGGCGAGATGCACGCGAAGCTGGTGCGACCGGCCAGTGAGCGGCTCGAGTTCCACGAGCGTCAGCGGGTCGCCATCCCAGGCACTCGCGTCGAGCGCCCGCCATCGCGTCACCGACCGGCGGCCCATGATCGGATCGACTCGCTTGCGTGGCGGGCTCGCCACGTCGTCGGCCAGCGGCAGGTGAATCTCGCCGGCTCGTTCTGGAGGCATGCCATGCACAACTGCCAGATAACGCTTTTCCACGAGCCCCTCCTCAAAGGCCCGGCCGAGCCCCGATCGTGCTTCCCGCGACCGCGCGAGCACGAGCAGCCCGGAGGTGTCACGATCGAGTCGATGCGCCGCTTCGAGCGGACCAAAACGCCCTGCCAGCACGGCGACCACGTCGGGCGGGTCGAGCGGCGTCCGCGCCGGCACGCTTGGCATGCCCGACGGCTTGTCCACCACGACGAGATCGTCGTCCGACATCACGATCCGCAGCGCTGCGGGCATGTCAGAGCAACCCAAGCATGGCCGCCCAGCGGCAGAGGAGAGCTGCCGGCGGCCCGGCGTCACCCGACTCCGGCAGCGTGCCCACCGTGTGGCCGGCGCGGGCGAGTCGGTCGCGGTCGGTCGCGCGCCTCCGGGCGGCATCCTCGTCGCGACTTCCACCCAGCAGTATCCACCTGGCCGCCCCTGGTTCGGCATCGTCGATCTCAAACCGGCGCGGGAGCGGCGCATCGAGCACAGCCACCCCGCGGCATGCGGTGCCCAGCCGCTCCGCAACGAGCCAGGCAAACACGCCTCCCGGGCCACGGCCGGCGACGGCGACGCGGGCTGCGTCGAGCGGTCGCTGGGCGTGCAGCGATTCGATCGCCCGCGCCACGCCGCCGATGTCGTCGCCACTCCACTCGCGACGGTCGCGCGATCCCGGCAGGATGACCGCCACACCCGCGGCCGCAGCCGCCCCCTTCCACGCAGTCGCCTCCGCGTCGTCGACGGTGCCGTGGGGCGAGCCGAACCAGATCAGAAGAGGCGCCGGGCTCCGGCCAGCAGGAATGATCGCCAGCGGCGGCACGGCGACATCGGCGCCGCCCAGCCGCGCCACCCGCACGGCATCGACACCGCCACCTGCTCCAGCGCCACCTGGTGCGCCGCCGGCCGGAGGCGGCGGCGCCTCATCGGGCACCTCTCGGATCATCTCGTCGAGGACGATGTCGGTGGCCGTCACGTCGTCGCCGCGTCGCAGCGCGAGGCGGACCTTCCGCCCGGGCTCCAGGCCAGCGAGCGCCCCCGCGAGTGCCGCATTCGACGGCGCCTCAACGGCATCGCCGCCGGCCGAAGCGTCGTCGAGCGGCGCGAGCGAGGCCACACGGCAACCGGCGGCGATGCCCGCACGGTCGGCGGGCCCGCCGGGCAGCACCCAATCGATCCGTGCCGGCTCATCGTCATCCTCGTCGCCGGCCGCGACGACGACACCGAGAATGGCCCGCCGCCACGGCGGCAGCGTGGCGGTGAGTGCGGGCTGCATCGCGACGCGGTTCATCGTGTCGCCCCGGCCGCGCTCGACCTCGACTGAGATCACATCACCCGCATGCCGCGGCGCGACCGCATGCCGCACGTCGGCGATCCGCCGGACCGGCCGACCGTCTACGGCAACGATTCGATCACCCGGCCGGAGGCCGGCACGGGCGGCGGGTGAGCCCTGCCGAACCGTTGCGATCACCGGGGAGCCGTTGATCGCATCCCGCGATCGATAACCGATGCCGAGGATGCCGCTCGCGAGCGACTCCCCTGCGGCGAGCCGCGGAAGCACGGCGAGTAGGTCCTCGAGCGGCACCGCGAAGCCGATGCCGGCGTCGTAGAGTTCCGTGCCCCGCATCATCTTCGCGGGCTCGGCGGGGAGCGGCGCCACGATGCCGATCACCTGACCAGCGATGTCGACGAGTGGACCTCCGTAGTTCATTGGCGAGACCGCCGCGTCGGTCTGCACGGCGAGTCCCCAGCCGCGTTCCACCGCGGACAGGATGCCCACCGACACGCTCGGCTCGGCAGCCGACCAGCCGCGGCCGACAGCGATCGTCCACTGGCCCGGCGCAAGACTGCCGCGAGGCACGGGCTCGATCACGGGCGCGGCCGGAATGGGTTCGGTCTTCAGGAGCACGATGCCCCGTGGCACGTCGCGGCCGAGAGGCTTGGCCGCCACGCGGCGGCCGTCGGGCAGCACCACCACCGCCTCGCGGGCGGTCTCGGGCACGGCAAACGACGTGGCGAGCACGAGCCCCGCCGGATCGACCACGAGCCCCGTCGATGGCCCCGAGGCCACGCCCGCCTCCTCGCCGGCCGCCCCCGCCACGGCT
>Ga0194055_10002046_pt1 | contig 16203 bp, 18 predicted proteins | sample SepL449m_MetaG_FD_155482 | JGI IMG/M metagenome (GOLD analysis project Ga0194055, IMG submission 155482) | Anoxic zone freshwater microbial communities from boreal shield lake in IISD Experimental Lakes Area, Ontario, Canada - Sep2016-L442-9m | ecosystem: Environmental > Aquatic > Freshwater >... | reverse complement strand
TGCGTGGGGAGGTGTTGACGTTCTGATTAACAACGCTGGGATCAGTTTGATCACCTCAGTGTTTTCAGACGAGGACACATTTCTTGACAATTGGGATCAAACCTTGGCGGTCAACGTTTCTGCGCACGCCCATCTCATCAGGCTTTGTCTACCGCATCTCATGAAAGCTCCTCATGGAGGTCGAGTCGTAAATATTGCGTCCACCGAGGCAATTGTGGCGACGGGTGGACTATCTGCGTACACAGCGTCGAAACACGCTGTAATCGGCCTCACAAAGAATTGTGCTGTGGAGCTAGGTCGACACAACATCACTGTCAATGCGATTTGCCCTGGCCCGATTGAAACAGGAATGACAGCTGGCATAGACCAAGCATCGAAAGAAAAATATTCTCGCCGCAAAGTTCCGCTACGTCGTTACGGCGTACCAGAAGAAGTGGCTCACATGACGTTGAGTCTCTGTTTGCCCGCCGCATCGTTTACAAATGGTGCATCGGTGGTGGTTGATGGCGGTATGACCATCAAGCATGGTTAGCTTTTCGAATACCCGTCGTTAATTCCTGTAAAACCTGAAGGGGAGTGCGCTCCCAGCACCAAGGTTTCAAGGATTCCGATGCCGTGATGCACAGTGCCATCAGACATCGTGCACTTAACAGAACTGAGAGTTTGAGTATGCAGGTTATGCATCTGCAGTGGCTCCTCTACTGGAACTAAAAAACGATCCCCGCCTATCACGAGTTCGCCTTTCCAATTCCCATGGTTCCATTCCGGATGCAAATAACCCAGACCGTTCATCTGGAAGTGAACGAGGGGGGTGAACACAAGTTCAGCTGAGTCGTGAGAAAACTTATACGTCAACGCAAATTTTTCAGCGCGTCGAGTTCCGTGTTCCCACGAATAGTCATATGACACAGAGTGCGCATGTTTGACTGTGTCTGTGCCGATCAACATCGCACCTGATTCGTGCCAACGTTGTCCATCTGCATACTCGTTGACGTCAAAGACGGTTCCGAAACCGTCGAACCACACAGGTGCCCATAGCCAGTAAAACTGTGGTGGCACGTTCAATGGCGCACCGAGTTGCACACGCTCACCGACACCACGAACACCCCAGGACCTATCGCGCGATCCGACAACTTCTCCTGGTGTGAGTTCGATGCGCGCACCGTCAACTTCGATCCATCCAGTCCATGTACCCATTTGGGTCAGTCGTGTGTAGCTCATAACTTTTCTGTTTCCGGCACGAACAAGAAATGGCGGTTCCTCGTATGGCATAGACGATGCCTCGAAATGGAGGTCTGCGCGAATGCCGTGTTCAGGAGAATCCACTGTGATGTGGTGCTTCTTCATTGGCACGACGACGTCAACTTTTATAGGCCCAACAACATTGCATTCCATGCGGTCAACCGGGGCGCGTCCGGAGGCGTGAACATTTACCTGCTCTCCGTTGCGCACAATGCTGAACGAAGCATCGATGACATGACGATTGGGATACAACCCCATCGCGGCGGCAAAAAATAAAGTGCTATCTCGAGAGTATCCATTGAAAAAGTAACGGTCATATGCGCCGGGATCGCCAGATTCAGTGTGGGCGATGGGTTCAGAGGTTTGATGAATGGGGTAGTCGTCAAAGGAAGTGATCATGTCTGTGACCGTAGCCACTTGTGAACGAGGAATACCAGACGGACGGCCAGCACATAGGCGTCGTACAGTAGGACGCGTGATTACGGTTTCTCAGAAAGCTTTCCGAACAGTTGTCGGAACCGCTTTAGGGTCCTTGTCGGTCATCATATTTACTGGCGCTCTCGTGCGCTTAACTGGCTCCGGCTTGGGATGTGCGGACTGGCCCCGTTGCAACGCCTCCAAATTTGTAGATGTGTCAACTGGTCACACTCTGATTGAGCAAGCCAATCGGATGTTCACTGGTGTTGTCAGCATCAGTGTCATGGCAGCAGTATTGCTGGCGCATATACGAAAACCCCATCGCAAAGATCTCGTTCTTCTTGCGTGGGGTCTTGTGTTTGGTGTGGTGGCTCAAATAGTAATCGGCGGCATCGTTGTTCTGACTGGCCTTAACCCATACGCAAATATGGGCCACTTCCTTGTGTCTTTACTTCTTGTCACAAATGCCTTCGTGTTATTTCGTCGTTCAGGTGACGTTCCTTCTACGTATCTCCGCGTTTCACACCCGGAAATTTCCACACCAATTCGGTTGGTCGCCTTTTCCGCCATGCTTGCATTGGTAACGGGAACAGTGGTCACAGCCAGTGGTCCTCATGCGGGAGACGAAAAAGCCATACGTCTCGGTTTTGCCCTTGTCTCTGTTGCGCGCATACACAGCATCGCAGTATTGATCACTATCGGCTTAATAATTCTTGTCGCAATGAAAGCCAAGAGTCTCTCTGCTGATTCGCCTTTAGTTGATGCAGTGCAGGCCTTGTTGTTGGCAGCTGTTTTCCAAGCGGCCATCGGGTATGCGCAATATTTCACAGGTGTTCCCGTTGCATTAGTAGCAGTGCATATCGTTGGAGCCACAACTTTATGGTTTGCTGTGTGCAATCTTGTGATTGCACCGTCGGTGGGCACCGAAAGTTAAATCACTTCTGCAGGAGGTCGTACAGATGACTGCAGTCATTCAAAGTGAGAACACTAGGAATTGCGCTTAATTTAATGGTGGTGATGCTTGTGTTTTCCACCATCATCCACAATGAGCGTTGTGTTCCCAACATTGCAGCGACATAAGCATTGATGACGCCGCCATGGCACACCACAGCGATGGCGCCTCCATCATGTTGTGCTGCGAGCGAGTTAATTCGTGAGGTAATTCGGTTACGGAAGTTCTGATCACCTTCAGCGTTGGGAATTCCGTCCCATGTTCCACGTTCGGTCCATTTGACATATTCAGGATCCGATGTTGCAGCACGGCGACGAAATTCGCCATTGCTCCAATCTCCGAGACGAACCTCTTCCAAATCTTCATACACGCCGACTTGTAACCCGTGATGTGAAGCAACAGCTTCAGCAGTATGTAAGGCCCGCAAGAGGTGGCTGGAATACACAGCATCGATGCGGGCACCAGCAAGTCGAGCACCGAGCGCAATGGCTTGTCTCTGTCCAAGTTCGTGCAACGGCGGGTCGGAACTTTCTGCGGAACCAGGAACGACATCAGCAGAACGTCCATGGCGTATCAACAGAACTCGACAGCCATCGCCGATAGATCCATCAAGAGTTGGTTGCGGGACGCTGGTTGAATCTGGTGACCCAACTGATTTCTGTGATTCCATAGTTGTTATCTTGGTGGACATGAGCCAAGAAGATGAAGTCCTACTAGAAGTTTCTAATCGAATCGCAACGATTACCTTGAATGCACCTGGACGGATGAACACCATCTCAGGCGTCATGCTCGATTTGTTGTCTAAAAAGCTTCTCGAAGCTGACCGCAACCCCGAAGTGCGCTGCATAGTTTTGACCGGGGCTGGTCGAGCATTTTGTGCTGGCCTCGATCTTGGTTCACAAGCTGGGAAAACAGAGTCTCTCGGTGTCCTCGATGACACGGGGGCCAACATGGCCGAATTCAATATTCGTGAGGCGCCGCCGATCGTGTTGCATGGTCTCGACACTCCTGTCATTTGTGCACTCAACGGCGGTGCGGCTGGTTATGGATTAGATATCGCGCTTGGTTGTGACATTCGCATCGCATCCGACACCGCCAAGATGGCGCCAGGTTTTGCTAAACGCGGAATCTTGCCCGAAAGCGGTGGCACCTGGTTACTGCCACGCATGGTGGGTTACGCACGCGCAGCGGAAGTTGCGTTTACCGGCCGCACATTGATGGCTAATGAATGTCTCGAATTGGGGCTTGTCAACAAGGTAGTGCCAGCAGATGAACTCATGGATCATGTGATGGATATGGCGGGGGAGATTGCTTCCAATGCTCCGCTGGCAGTTCGTGCGATCAAACGCATGATGAGAGCTGCAGAAACAGAAACATTTGAACAGAACGTGCACCACGTATTTTTACAACTACTTCCTTTGTTTCGCACACAAGATTTCAAAGAAGGTGTTGCAGCTTTTATTGAAAAGCGGACACCAAACTTCCAAGGCCGCTAGAGAATTCTGTGACTTCACGAGATCCATTCGCGATCTTGCAGATTGACCGCACAGATTCTTAAGTTGACATCAGGCGCGCTTGGAGAGAACGGGCGAGGCATGTTCACCCTGATATTGGCGGGTCAGACGCAGCGATGCAAGAGTTAAATGAAGCACTTCACATTGCCTTACGCCTCATTTCATTCACGCCTACTCCTGTGAAAAATGTCAGGACAGCCGGAACTCGTCGCGAGCGAGATGTCTCAAGTTTTACTGTGGACGTCCTGCCAGCTGAATGTTTTGAAGCTCTCCTCATCGTCGCCAGCATGTCCGGTGCAATATCGGTTGAAGAACCTCCGTATCATCTTGAATTTTATCTTCACGATTCCGATGTACAGGGTGGTCGCCAAGGCTGGTGTCAGTGTGATTTGGTACCAGAGGCTGGTGCGACAACTGTGTCGCTGCTCGTGGGCACATCAGACAACGAACCGAATATCTCGGTCGAGGAAGTGCGGGACTATTTAGTTGTGAGTCTTAATTCGATCGAATGGCCGAATTAGTGCGCGGATGCCTTGGTTAATCGGTCTCTGATGGCCGTTCCGATTCCGTCATCGTAAGGTAGAACTGCAAGAACTACTTTCACTCCATTCACATCGGCTAATCGCAAATCGTCATAGACCGACAAGGCATATTCGGTGAGATCTTCATGATGAATGATGCTGTAGGAAACTCCTTGTTTCTCATACGCGATTCCTTTTTCTGTTGCCTCATCCAGCGAGGTGCATAATTCCACTCTCGCGTGAGGTGCGTAATGGGAAATCATCATTCCGGGAGCTCGACTTGGGCCGTTGGTGATTGCCATGTTCAGACCCGTAATTTCTGCGATTTGCAGTGCTGTGATTTTCCCCGGCCGAAGGATCTGTAACGCCTCGGATGCGCAATCCACAATTGTTGATTCAAGTCCAATGGCACATGGTCCGCCGTCAAGAATCAAATCGACGTCGTTGCCCAAGTCCTGTAGAACATGTTCAGCACGCGTCGGACTCACTTGGCCAAAACGATTCGCCGAAGGTGCAACAATCCCATCGCTTACTCTGTTGAGAAGTTCTATTGCAATCGGATGAGAAGGAATCCGAATCGCCACAGTGTCACGTCCACCAGTCACCCAGTCGGGAACAAGCGGTGTTCGTGGAACAAGAAGAGTGATGGGCCCTGGCCAAGCTGCTTTAGCAATCGCATGTGCATTCTCGTTGAAAACGCCCCAGCGATCAACGTTTTCTTCGGGCGATAAGTGAACAATCAATGGATGCGATGTCGGACGACCTTTGGTTGCAAAGACCCGAGCAACTGCTTGTTCATTCAGAGCAAGTGCAGCTAAGCCATAGACGGTTTCAGTCGGCATTCCGATAATGCCGCCATTACTCAACACTGACGAAGCAAGAGCTACGTCTCTCGTTATGCGAGAAAGGTCTGTCATGCCGCCAAGAAATCCAAAATCGCATCGATAAATGAGAAAGATTCTGGGGTTGCAAAATGATCTGTATTGCGAAGCACTTTCAACGTCGCATTTGGAAATGCTGCAGCGAGACGAGTGGCAGGTCCTGCGAAATCGCCATCACCGATGACGATCAATATTTCATTTGAGATCGTGGAAAGTTCTTCTTCTGTGACCGGAATAGTCGGTTGTCGTTTCATAATCGCAGTAAGAGCAAGAACGTCATTTCCTGGTGCATTTCCGTAATGGGCAAACATGCGGGCGAACGTGTCATCTTCGGGTGCTCGACCTTCAAGAGCATCAACGATCCGTTTGTTTCCGTCGGCAGGAGATTGAGTAAACACACCGTCTCCGATTCCGGCGAGCACCACTTTTCCGAATCGATGTGGGGCAGCAATAAGAGACCGCAGAGTTGTCAATGCTCCCAATGAAAAACCGACCGTATCCACCACAGGATTTGTCGGGAGGTGTTCGAGAAGCCATGTGTGCAGGTCTTCGTAGGCCTCAGGCTCGTGAGGCTTGTCTTGCTCGCCGTGTCCGAGGAGGTCTAACCCAATGGCATCGCGCCCCATGTCCGCTAGAAGAGCATCAATTCCTGGTTTTTGCCAGGTTTCTCGAAAGTTGCCGCCCCAGCCGTGGATAAGTACAACAGGAACGTTCTCGGTAGATGCCATGCCTACACGGTAGTCTCGTCATGCCCTATGCGGTTCTTACATGATCTCCCAGCCCACGATTTGACTTATAACGATGTGTTTATGGTCCCGAGCAAGTCTTCGGTGTCGTCCCGATTCGACGTAGATCTCAGCACCCCTGACAAGGTCGGCACCAATGTTCCGATTGTTGTGGCGAACATGACTGCCATCGCAGGGCGTCGTATGGCAGAGACTGTGGCTCGCCGAGGAGGACTTGTTGTTCTTCCTCAAGATATTCCTCTCGACATCATCGAGATGGTCGTAGGACATGTGAAATCACGGCACCCCATTTTCGAAACTCCCATCACGCTTGCGCCAGAAGACACGGTGGGGGAAGCTCTCAGCCTGATCCACAAACGTGCACACGGTGCGGTCATCGTTGTTGACCCTGAAAATCGTCCGGTCGGAGTATTCACGGAATATGACGCAGTTGGTTTTGATCGATTTACGCAATTAAAGAACGTCATGAATTTAGACATGGTGTGTTTCGTAGACTCAACACCCGTCGCAGAAATTCACGACAAGTTGGTTGATCAACGTTTATCGTTTGCACCAGTTATTGATAAGAACGGGATCTTGGTCGGCGCCATTACCCGAAAGGGTGCCCTGCGTAGCACCATTTATTCGCCAGCAATGAATGCAAATAATCAGTTTCTTACTTCTGTTGCCGTCGGTATCAACGCAGACCCGGGTAAGCGAGCTAAGGCCCTTGTAGATCTTGGGGTCGATGTTTTAGTGATTGACACAGCACACGGACATCAAGATCGGATGCTGCGAGCAATCGAAGCTGTGAGAGCTGTTGCACCGACTACAACGATTGTCGCAGGAAACGTGGTAACCCGAGAAGGCACCCGAGACTTACTCAATGCTGGAGCAGACATCATCAAAGTTGGTGTTGGTCCCGGAGCGATGTGCACCACCCGCATGATGACAGGTGTTGGGCGACCACAATTTAGTGCGGTACTTGAAAGTGCCGAGATGGCTCGATCAATGGGTAAACACGTGTGGGCCGATGGTGGTGTGCGATTCCCGCGAGATGTTGCTCTTGCAGTTGCAGCAGGTGCTGCCAATGTCATGTTCGGTTCATGGCTAGCAGGCACATATGAATCGGCTGCTGACACTCTGCGAGATACCGAAGGGCGCCTCTATAAAGAGAGCTTCGGCATGGCTTCTAATCGTGCCGTAAAGAATCGCACTCGGACAGAGACCGCTTTAGAACGTGCAAAAAAGGAACTCTTCGAAGAAGGCATCAGTACATCTCGTATGTATCTCGACCCCGTCCGTCCCGGCGTAGAAGACATCATTGATCAAATTGTTGCTGGGTTGCGATCCTCATGCACGTACGCAGGCGCCTCAAGCCTTGAAGAATTTCATGACCGAGCTGTGGTCGGTGTCCAAAGTGCCGCTGGCTACGACGAAGGTCGACCACTCGGTACTAGTTGGTAGTTGTGCGCGTTATCGCAATTGACGGTCCTGCAGGTGCAGGTAAGTCGTCAGTCGCACGCCAAGTCTCTACAGCGACAGGACTTCGGTATCTCGACACTGGTGCTATGTACCGTTGCGTCGCTCTTGCAGTGCAACGTTCGTCTACAGATCCGCATGATGAAAATGCAGTGGGTCAGATTGCCCGAGAAGTTTCGGTCGTCATCGAACGCGACGGCGCTCTCTTAAATGGCGTCTCAGTCACAGATGAAATTCGGTCTCCGGAAATCAATGCCATTGTCAGTGTTATTGCAGCGCACACGCCTGTTCGTGACGCCATGCGAGAGCAACAAAGACGCTGGATTGACGACCATCACGGTGGAGTTGTTGAGGGCAGAGACATCGGAACCGTCGTTTTTCCTGATGCTGTGTTGAAAGTCTTCCTTACCGCTTCACCTGAAGTGCGAGCAGAACGCAGACTCGGTCAGAACGGCGGGAACCTAGAAGCAGTAGCAGCAAGTATCGCAGAGCGTGATTATCTCGATTCCACTCGTCTTGATTCACCGTTGAAGCCATCAGCAGATTCAGTGATTGTTGACTCAAGTCGTCGGACCATAGAGGAAGTAGTTCAAGAAATTGTCGCCCACTTCGAACGTGTAGATCATGGCTGACGTTGATTCCTTTATGGCCGATGATTCAACGGGTAGTCGTATGTTTTATCGTGCTTTTCGTTTGCTCGTCGTCTTTCTTGCTAGGTCGTACACGCGTACCACAATTATCGGACGAGAGAATATTCCGTCAACCGGTGCTTTCTTGTTGGCTCCTATTCATCGATCGAATATTGATACACCTCTCGCCGCCGCAGTCACCACTCGCCGTTTGCGTTTCATGGGTAAAGATTCAATTTGGAAGTTCAGGCCGGTCGGATGGATTTTGTCGTCGCTTGGCGCGTTTCCCGTGAGCCGTGGAACTGCTGATCGCGAAGCACTGCGTCGATGCATTGCAGTTCTCGAAGCAGGAGAGCCGCTGGTGCTGTTCCCAGAAGGCACTCGACAGAGCGGTCCACATGTTCATCCGTTATTTGATGGAGCCACTTATGTGGCCGCAAAAGCCGGAGTGCCTATTATCCCAGTAGGTATCGGTGGCTCTGAACGAGTGATGCCCAAAGGGTCAAAAATGATTTATCCAAGAAAATGTGTGGTTGTTATTGGTACACCAATTCCAACAGTTACTAATAATGCAGAGAAAATGCCACGGTCTGCGTTGAAAGAACTCAGCGCCCAGTTGTCAACAGAACTGCAACGTCTCTTTGATGACGCACAAGAACGCGCTGGTACGCCCAATAACTAGTCGGTAGTTATTGCGCAAGAAAAGCGGTCATTAAAGCGACGAGGTGAAGTGGGTCTGCAGCCCCACACATTTCGCGAGCCGAGTGCATCGACAATTGTGGAATCCCAATATCAATAGCCTCGATACCTAGCTGAGTAGATGTAATAGGGCCGATGGTTGATCCACACGGGACATTATTTCGAGATGCGAACGTTTGCAGAGGAATATCTTGTGACGCAGCTATAGATCTGATGTGTGCGAGTCCGCGAGCTGAAGTCGCGTATCTCTGATTCCCGTTCACCTTTACTGCTGGTCCGTTGTTGACCAATGGTGCATGACGAGGTTCATGGCGCTCCGGGTAATTCGGATGAATGGCGTGTGCATTGTCGGCCGATAGACACCATGATGCAGACAAACGGTCAAAATGATGTGAGCGCGACAGACCGTGCTGTGAGGAAATTCTTTCCACCACAGCGGCCAACATAGGTCCAGCTGCGCCAGTACTACTGTTGCTACCTACTTCTTCATGATCATTGAGCACGAGGATGGATGTGTGTTCTGATCCTTTTGAACTACACAAAGCTTCAACAGCACTCCAGCATGATGCTTGGTTGTCGAGTCGGCCACTAGCAAGAAGAGATGAATCTGCTCCGAGAAGGGATGCAGGGGAAATGTCGAAGAGGTGCGCGTCGTATGCAGCAATATGTGAAATGCCCGACGTTGTTGTGAGCCATGCAGAAAACGACTGTGATGTCGAACCCCACACAGGGGTCATGTGTTGGTGTCTATCAAGTTGTAAGCCTCGGTCGCTAATTTCACGATCTAAGTGAATAGCTAATTGCGGTACACGAGCAAGAGCCGTTGTCGAGGAAAAAAGATGCGATTCCCCGTTTTCATCAATGACTCGCCCGGCTATACCTAGGTCACGATCCAACCAAGAATTCAAAAGGACGCCACCGTATATCTCAACTGCAAGTTGTGACCAACCGAGGTGTGAAATGTCTGGATTTGGCAATACTCGGAGATTTGGTGAATCGGTATGAGCCCCAATGATGCGTACGCCTCCTGTGCGAGTACCCATTCTCCAAGCCACGATGCAGCCGTCTTTCGCGTAATAGCCACTCTCGGGGATCTCATTGCCCAATGCCGATGTCTTTACGAAGCCCGCAGTCTGTAAACGTGATGATGTTTGTTCCACCACATGGAACGGGGTGGGGCAGTGATCAAGCCATGACATCAACGACGAAATAGATAACTCAGGCATGAAAGAGCCCAGTTGGTAATCCTGATCCGCGTAAGTGGGATGTTTCGTTTACAGACAAAATGCTTCGATGACCAGATGATGATGCTGCGATGCGATGGATTGAGGTGTAGTTCGGATAGAAGAACTGCGATGCTGAAAGGCCGAGAACATGCGAGAGATAGTCATTAATAACCCCGCCGTGGCAGGTAACAACAACAGTTTCGCCGCGATGATTATTAATGATTTCTTCGATCGAAGTTAAGACACGATTATGAAAATCTTCAGGAATTTCATCGGAGTTAAATCCACCTTTCGACATCTCTATCCAACGTGGATCATTTGCGGCTTTCAGTTCCTCAACTGGAATGTATTCATTGGCATGCTGGTCCCACTCTGCGACTCCTTGAACCAACACAGGTGTGATTCCTGTCGCGGCACACAATGGTTCTGCAGTTTGCACTGCGCGACGCAAAGGACTCGAATATATTGCATCCACATGTTCCGACTTCATGTAATCGGCGAACAGTGCGGCTTGCGCATGTCCGTCTACAGACAATTCGGGGTCTGCAGGGCCGACCGTATTTTCTTTCCTCACAGGGAGGCCATGACGCACAAGAATTAGTTCCACAACTATGAAAGGATACGGACGTGTTTCACGAGCAGCATCATCGACAGGATGTTTCAGGTCTGTACAGCATAGAAAGTGGACCAGAAACAGAAATCTTGGTCGTTTTGATACATGGATCTCTCGACCGGAGCGGCGGGATGGCTCTCATTGCTCGGCACATTCACCTCACGCACAGAGTGATGCGTTACGACAGACGTGGATATGCACGTTCGTGGCCCCATGACGGACCATTCACCATTGAACACCAAGTCAACGACCTGGTGGAATTGATCGGATCACGACAAGTCATTTTGATTGGACATAGTTACGGAGGCAATGTTGCTTTGAGTGCGGCCGCACGTCTCGGTGATCAAGTGGTGGGTGTTAGTACGTATGAAACTCCGTTGTCGTGGATGTCATGGTGGCCAGGGACAACTGCTGGCGCCATGGCAGTGGCATCGAATCCGTCGGAAGCTGCACAGAATTTCATGGTCAGACTCATCGGAGAGAAACGGTGGAATTCACTTCCTGAAAGAACACGTGAGGAGCGACGAAGAGAAGGACCCGCGTTGCTTGGTGAGTTGACGGCATTGCGTGAATCCCCACCATGGGAGGTCGACGAGGTTCGTTGCTCTGTATTGTGCGGTTACGGGTCGCGTGGAATGACCCATCATGCAGATGGTGCCAGATGGCTCGCCACCCATTTGTCTTCAGGTGATCTCGTTGAGTTGGAAGGCGCCGCTCATGGAGCTCCGATGACACATGCCGAGCTATTTGTGTCATCTCTCGTTATGCCTCATTTGGAAGGCTGAGGAACCTTGACTTTGATGTTCTGGCCAAAGAAAGTACATGTTGTATTGATTGAGGCGGTGCTCGTCGCTTGAGATGAAACCGAATTGGCACAATCAATAATTTGAGCCCTTTGTGAATAGCCGGCTAAGGCAATGGCTACAAAGATGACCAGAGACACGATCTTTCCGACGATGGATGAGACTACTTTCATCAAAATAAGACCAATGATGATTGATGCTCCAGACAGCCCTAAAGCTACGTTTTTAAGGGTTTGGATGTCGGTGGATGCCCATAGCGAGTTCATGCCATCACCATAGATGCCGAACAGCCCGTAGCGTTGTCATTATGTCTGCTGAGCCATTCACGGTCGCGATCCTCATCGGAGGCGATAGCTCTCGAATGGGTGTCGACAAAGCCACCTTTGAAGTCGAGGGGATCTCAATGGCAAATCGCGTGTCACAAGCTGCGCATGAGGCGGGAGCATCACAGGTATTGGTTGTTGGTGGCACAGCTGCAAAAGCCAAATCAATCAGCGGTACTTGGAAGAAGGATTCATACCCTGGTGAAGGTCCCTTAGGTGGCGTTATCACCGCTCTCAAACACTCTGATCACGATTCAGTTGTTGTTTTATCGTGTGATATGCCGTTCATCACCAGTGCGGTAATTCAAAGTCTTGTCACTGGTCTCAATGATGCTCAAGCAACTGTTGGTCGCACGGATCGATTGAACTGGTTATGCGCAGCTTGGTCGAAGCAAGAGTGCTCGCAAACGTTGCAATCTGTATGGAAGAGAAATGAACGAGCAGTTCATCGTGCAGCAGTGTTGCTTGATGTTGCAGAGGTTCCAGTGCCTGCTATGGCAGTGAGAAATATCAACACCATTGCAGACCTGAGTCCCAATGACGACGGAACTACTGTTTAGGTATGTCAATTTCTGAAATTTCTATCACCGATCTATCACTATTGAAGGGTCATATTCTGATTGACGTTCGTGAAATCGATGAATACGTTTCCGGACACGTACCAGGGGCCATCAACATCCCGTTGTCAGAATTGGTGGGACGCGAAACCGAATGTGGTCTCGGCGAGACGGTTTACGTGATCTGTCAATCCGGTGGGCGCAGTTTGCGTGCATGTGGCCACTTAACGACCATCCCTTCACTTGACGGAACTACCTTCATCAATGTCGCTGGTGGAACAGGGATGTGGATCGTTGAAGGACATGAGGTGACCACAGGTGACACAGCGTCCTGACATTTCCTACGAATGGATTGATACCAATTCAGCATTGCTTGAATTTGTGTCGTATGCATCAACGCAAGATGTGTATTACCTCGATACTGAATTTCATCGAGAGAAAACTTATTTTCCCCAGTTGGCACTTATTCAAATTGCGACTGGCTCTCGTCTTGGCGTGATTGACCCTGTGTCATGTGATGCCACATTGATGAGATCCTTGATGGATGGCCCTGGTTTGTGTGTCCTACATGCTGCGCAACAAGACTTAGACGTCCTGACGCAAAGCGTTGGCTTCGTTCCTTCACGTATCTTGGACACACAGCTCTGTGCAAGTTTCCTCGGGTACACGCAGCCTTCGCTTGCTTCATTGTTGCAATCACTATTGAAAGTTGTGGTTCCAAAAGGAGATCGCTTGACCGATTGGTTACGTCGTCCACTGACTACTGACCAATTGCGGTATGCAGCATCTGACGTTGCTTATCTCGCTGAATTGTCATCAATCATCTTTACTGATCTCGAAAAACGCGGACGTATGGAATGGGCTGCAGAAGCATGCGAAGAATTGCGCACCAAGCCGACAGGACCTAATGCTCCGGAAGATGCGTGGTTGCGAGTCAAAGATGTCAGGACCTTGAGAGGAAAGTCTCGTTTCGTAGCACGCGCTGTAGCCAAGTGGCGAGAGGAACGTGCCATGGACTTAGACCTACCGCCACGACACGTGTTGTCAGATATCGCCGTCCTTGGCGTCGCGCAACGCGCCCCTCGCACTGCTGATGATCTTTTGCAAAGTAGGGGAGTTGACAATCGACACGCCAACGGGCCCCACGGCAGGGCTTTGCTCGATGCGATTCAGTTTGGTGTGGCTGATGCAGTCGAAGGTGAACTCAATTTCCCAGCAAGTGATGGAGACGACTTAGAAAAGTCCATGCGGCCTGCAGTTACTTTGGTGTCTGCTTGGATCACTGAGCTTGCTAAACAAAGCGATCTTGATGCCGGACTTCTTGCAACGCGCAAAGACATCGTGGACCTATTGAGCGGGTCGTCCGAGGCGAGACTTCGTCATGGATGGCGCAAAGACATAGTCGGTGCCGATATTGAAGACCTCGTCGCTGGACGAAAGGCTCTGACCTTTACAGGAACGTCTGGTTCTGGCCTCAAACTGGTCGATATCGAGCCTTCCTGAGGCAATAGCCGTCTTTTTGTCTCACCGACCTGTACACTCGTTTCGGTTGTCCAGTAGGCATTTATGCCGTTGAAATGTTCGGAGACCGACCGTGAAAAAAGGTCGACATCGCCGGTTTGAAGAAGCGCGGAAATTGAAGCAAGCAGGCCCTAGTGCTGCAGACCTGGGCCTTGGTGACTCACCACGACCCAGCGCATCTGATGATGACGAATATGCAGCCATAGCCGAGCGCTACGGGGTGCGCTTCGACGACGAAGACGACGAAACCGAAGACGACATCGATTAGTCCGGACAACCGGACAGAGAACGAAATACCCCCATGACTAACTCCTTACGCAATGTCGCCCTAGTGGCGCACGTCGATCACGGCAAAACAACTCTTGTTGACACTCTCTTGAGGTCAACCGGAGCTTTCGCCTCTCACGCCGCCATTATCGACCGAGTCATGGACTCTGATGATCAAGAACGCGAACGCGGAATCACGATTCTCGCCAAAGCAGCACGAATCAATTACGGCAGCACCTTGATCAACATCGTGGACACACCAGGTCACGCTGACTTCGGTGGGGAAGTGGAACGTGCCCTTGCTCTCGTCGACGGCATCGTTCTCTTGGTCGATGCGGCTGAAGGCCCTCTTCCACAGACCCGTTATGTGTTATCAAAGGCACTTGGTCTCGGATTGCCAGTGATTTTGGTGATTAACAAAGTAGACCGCGGAGACGCTCGTCCTGAAGAAGTTCTTGTTGAAGTAGAACAACTGTTTCTCGACTTGGCCAGCTCCGACGATCAACTCTCTTTCCCTGTTATCTCTGCAGTAGCCCGCGAAGGCCGCGCAATGATGGGCATCGGAATGCCAGCTGCCGACGCAGACCTGTCGTGCTTGCTCGATACCATTTTGACCACTGTTCCAGCGCCAACTGGAGACCCAACTGCGCCTCTCGCAGCTCTCGTTACGAACCTTGATGCGTCTGAATACCTTGGTCGTCTCGCCATTGGTCGTGTTCATAGTGGCGTCATGAAAAAGGGTGAGACTGTCGCACTGTGGGGCAAGGACACAGATGGCAATCCGCTCAAGCGCCGTATTGCCCAACTGAGCGTGTTCGACGGAATTGGGCGTACTGAAGTCGAGTCCATCTCAGCGGGCGACTTGTTCGTTCTTGCAGGCATTCCTGAAGTGGAAGTGGGCGACACCATTTCGGCCATTACTGTTACAACTCCACTGCCACGTCTTGAAGTTGATGAACCAGTGATTCGCATGGCGTTTGGTGTTAATACATCTCCATATGCAGGTCGTGAAGGCAAATTTGTAACCAGTCGTCACTTGCGCGATCGTTTGCAAAAAGAAATTCTCGGAAACGTGTCTATCAAGATCGCAGACACTGATTCTCCCGACGTCACAAGTGTTGCCGGCAGAGGCGAATTGCAACTAGCAGTCCTCATCGAAAATATGCGCCGTGAAGGGTTCGAACTTCAAGTAGGTCGTCCCGAGGTAATTACTAAAGAAATCAACGGCAAGCGTCACGAACCTCTTGAAGCAGGTACTTGTGACGTGCCAGACGAACACGTCGGCACCATCACACAAGGCCTTGCACCTCGTAAAGGCCGCGTCACTGACTTGCGCCCGGGAGATCCTGGTCGCACCATCGTGTCGTTCGAGGCACCATCTCGCGGGCTGATCGGATTCCGTTCGATGCTGATGAGCAGTACACGTGGAACAGCATTGTTGCACCAGACTCACGCAGGCTGGACCCCATGGGTAGGAGAACTTCCACACCGTCTCGGTGGGGCCATGATTGCAGACCGAATCGGTTCTACAACTGGTTACGCACTCGACAATCTTCAATTGCGAGGAGAGCTATTCGTGGCTCCTGGCGTTGAAGTGTACGAAGGTATGGTCATCGGCGAAGCTGCACGTGGCGAAGAAATGGTTGTAAACGCAGTACGCGCCAAGGAAAAGACAAACATTCGTACACATAGCCACGATGATGGTCCGAAACTTGCAGCACCTGTTGATCACACCTTGGAAACTGCAATCGAATGGATCGGCGATGACGAACTCGTAGAAGTCACGCCGAAGAGCATCCGTATTCGTAAGCGTGGGCTCAGCATTGAAGAG
>Ga0194055_10002045_pt1 | contig 16206 bp, 14 predicted proteins | sample SepL449m_MetaG_FD_155482 | JGI IMG/M metagenome (GOLD analysis project Ga0194055, IMG submission 155482) | Anoxic zone freshwater microbial communities from boreal shield lake in IISD Experimental Lakes Area, Ontario, Canada - Sep2016-L442-9m | ecosystem: Environmental > Aquatic > Freshwater >... | reverse complement strand
CACCGGTGCGCGCGTGGTGATGGGCCCTGGCGAGAACGCCGGCGCGGTTGACGTTGGCGACGGTCTGGCGATCGTGTTCAAGGTTGAGAGCCACAACCACCCAAGCGCCGTGGAGCCCTTTGAGGGCGCCGCCACCGGCGTGGGCGGAATCGTGCGCGACATCATTGCCGTGGGCGCCAAGCCCATCGCGCTGCTCGACTCCCTGCGGTTCGGGCCCCTCACCAGCCAGCGTTCGCGCTTTCTGTTTCGCCGCGCGGTCAATGGCATTGGCAACTACGGCAACTGCATCGGCATCCCCAACGTGGGCGGTGAGGTGCAATTTGACGACCGCTACGAGGACGCGTGTCTGGTCAACGCCATGTGCGTGGGGATCGTGCGACACGACCGCATCCTGTCGTGCGCTGCGAAGGGCATCGGCAACCGCCTGGTGCTCATCGGCAACCGCACTGGACGCGACGGCATCGGTGGGGCAAGCGTGCTGGCATCGGCCGAGATGGGCGACGACGATGCCGACAAGCGCCCGAGTGTGCAGGTGGGCGACCCATTTACCGAGCGCAAGCTCATCGACCTGTGCCTTGCCATGAGCGAGGCCGGCCTGCTGGTGGCGCTTCAGGATCTGGGCGCCGCAGGCCTTACATCGGCTGCCAGCGAGATGGCCAGCCGCGGCGGTGTGGGTCTGGCAATTGATCTCGACCGCGTGCCACTTCGTGAAGAGGGCCTTGCCCCCGGCGAGGTGCTGGTGAGCGAGAGTCAGGAGCGCATGCTGGCCATCGTGGAGCCCGGCACCCTGGCCGCGGTGGAGGAGATGGCCGCGCGCTACGAACTGGACGCCACCGACATCGGTGAGGTGACCGACACGGGCGAGCTCGAGGCCCTGTGGCGTGGCGAAGAGGTGGTGCGTATTCCGTCGCTCTACCTCACCGACGACGTGCCATTTGCTGACGTGCCGCAGAATCCGGCGCCGGCGCCCACGCCTGTTGAACTCGCCGACGTCGCCGAACCAGATGACTTGGCCGCCGCGTGGCTTTCGATCATGGGTGATCCCAACGTGGCCAGCAAGCGATGGATCTTTGAGCAGTACGACCAGCTTGTCGGAGCGGGCACCATCCGCCGCCCCGGTGGAGATGCCGGCGTGGTGCGCATTCCCGGCACCGATCGCGCCATTGCCGTCACGCTCGACTGCGCCGAATGGCACTGCGAGCTCGACCCGCGGGCCGGTGGGCAGGCATCGGTGTTTGAGGCTGCGCGCAATGTGGCCTGCACCGGCGCGCTTCCCATCGCGGCCACCGACTGCCTCAACTTCGCAAACCCCGAGAAGGGCCACACCGGTTGGCGCCTGGTGCAGAGCATCGCCGGCATGGCCGAGGCCCTCACGGCAATCGACGCGCCCATCGTGTCGGGCAACGTGTCGCTGTACAACGAGTCGCCGCGCGGGCCCATCTTCCCCACCCCGGTCGTGGGCATCGTCGGGCTGCTGGAGGATGCTTCAAAGAGCGTGGGGTCGGCATTCCACCGCCACGGCGACCAGGTGCTGCTGATCGGATACGGCGACCCGCGCGTTGACGCGTCGCGGTATCTGGGTCGCTGCGAGGGCCTGCCGCCTGCACCCGATGTGGCCCGGGAGGCAGCCCTCATCACCCTGCTGGTGAGCGCCGCCGACAAGGGCCTGCTGGCAAGTGCTCACGATGTGTCGGAGGGCGGGTTCGCCGTGGCCCTCGCAGAGTCGTGCATCAACGGTGGCGTTGGCGCCGACGTGACCATCCCGAAGGGTCGGCGTGCCGACGAGGCGATGTTCGGTGAGGGATCGGCGCGCATCATCGCGTCGTGCCGCCCCGATGACGTCGCCGCCGTTCAGGGGCTGGCGGGCAGTGGAATCACCGTGCAGATCGTCGGTGAGGTGGCCGGTGACGATGTGATGATCACCATCGCGGGTTCCACAACACAGGTTGCTGTGGCCGATCTGGCCCGGGTGTGGGAGGGTTCAATCCCACAGGCTCTGGAGGCGTAGTGCCCGACTTGACCGACGAACGCGATCACCCCGAGGAGGAGTGCGGGGTATTCGGCGTCGTCGCCCCATCACAGGATGTCGCCCGCATCGCCTTCTTCGGGCTGCATGCGCTGCAGCACCGCGGCCAGGAGAGCGCCGGCATCGCCGTGAGCGATGGCACGCACATCATCGTGCAGCGCGAGTTGGGCCTGGTGTCGGCGGTGTTCGACGAGCCCTCGCTGCGTTCGATGACTGGCGACATGGCGATCGGCCACGTGCGGTACTCCACCACCGGCAAGAACAAGTGGGACAACGCGCAGCCGGTGGCGCTGCCCCGCGGCGATGGCCTTGTGGCTCTGGGCCACAACGGCAACCTCACCAACAGCGACGCCCTGAGGCGCCGGGTTGTGGCACTGGGGCACGAGCTCCAGGCAACCACCGACAGTGAGCTGATCACCGCGCTCATCAGCTATGAGCCCGGCAGCCTGCTGGATGCGGTGTGCAACGTGATGCCCCTGCTGCAGGGCGCGTACTCAATCGTTGCCCTCACCGAGCACGAACTGGTGGCCTTTCGCGATCCCAACGGGGTACGCCCGCTTGTGATCGGCCGCCTCGAGGGTGGCTTTGTGGTGGCATCCGAGACCTGCGCGCTCGATCAGGTGGGGGCTGAGTTTGACCGCGAGGTGATGGCCGGTGAGGCCGTACGCATTACCCGCGATGGCGTGGAGAGCCGCCAGGCGCTGCCGCCCGTACGCCGGGCACTGTGCATCTTCGAGGCCATCTACTTCGCCCGGCCCGACTCCATTCTGGATGGCGAGACCGTGTGGGAGTCGCGGCGCGATATGGGAATCGTGCTGGCCGGCGAGTCGCCCGCCATTGCCGACCTGGTGGTGGGGCTGCCCGATTCGGGCACGCCCGCGGCAATCGGATTCGCACAGGAGTCGGGGATCCCGTACAGCGAGGCCGTGGTGCGCAATCGCTATGTGGGCCGCTCCTTCATCCAGCCCAGCCAGGAGATGCGTCAACTGGGAGTGAAGCTCAAGTTCAATCCGCTGGGCGCCATCATCGCCGGCAAGCGCCTGGTGGTGGTTGACGACTCCATCGTGCGCGGCACCACCACCCGCAAGACCGTGCAGATGCTGCGCGACGCGGGTGCCACAGAGGTGCATCTGCGAATCTCATCGCCGCCCATCATGTGGCCCTGCTTCTACGGAATTGACATGGCCGACCGCAGCGACCTGATCGCCGCCAACATGTCGGTAGAGGAAGTGGCGGCATCGGTGGGTGCCACGAGCCTCGCCTACCTGAGCCTGGATGGCCTGCAGCGCGCCATGGGGCGCCCCGCCAGCGTGTACTGCCGCGCCTGCTTCACGGGCGAGTACCCCATCCCCGTTCCCGACGCGTCGGGCAAGGAGCGGTTCGAGGCATCCGCGGGCGCCGCCCCCAGCCGGTAATCGATACAGATGCGTGGCAGTGGCTGACGCGGATGGACGAATCGTCAATTTCCCCCTGCGGTAGATTTGCTCCATGACGACCCGTGAGGCGAATATGGCTGCGAAGGCCGACCGCGTACGGGCGGCGCTTTTGGAGTACGCGCCCACCGCGGAGATCACGGACACCATCCTTATGAACGGTGCCCCCGGCAACGAGCAGATCATCCTGCACGTCGCGATTCCCGGCCTGACCCACGCCGAGGTGATGCCGACCATGCGCGCATTTCAGCGGGCCCGATGGGACGACCTGCTGGCGGAGATCGGTGACGACGTCTGCATCGTTTCCGAGGGGTCCCGGTAGCCCCCACCACTGTGTCGCACGGGTTCCGGTGGCGCGGATTGCTCAGGTTCGCCGCGCAACGCCAGGGGTGCCCCGGCCAGTTGATGCGGCGCACCGTGATCAACCGGGCGTACTACGCGGCCTTTCACACGGCGCGCCAGGCACTCCGCGACAACGGCCTCGCCTCAGCCGAGACACGATTCCATCGTCAGGTGTGGGAGCAGTATCTCACCGCCAAGAAGGCGCCGCATGCTTCGGTGGACGCCTGGCGGAGCATCGCCGACCTGGGCCTCTGGCTTCAGGAGGAACGGCTGCGAGCCGACTATGGCGGCGCTGCTCGCTGGTCCGGCCAGCAGTGCCAGGAGGTCGTTCGAAGCGCGCGAATGCTCGTGGCCCGCGTTGACGCCCTTCCCGCCGCACCCAGCCGGTAGCCTCCGGCTCGTGACTGACCGGGGAATCTCCTACGAAGACGCGGGCGTCAACCTCGACGCCGCGCGCGCGATGACCGAGGGCATCCGTGACCTCGTGCATGGCGGCACCACGGGCTTCGCGGGCACGCTGCCCATGCCGCCCATGCGCGACGGCGTGCTGGTGGCCTGCACCGATGGCGTGGGCACAAAGGTGCTGCTTGCCCGCCAGCTCGGGCGCATCGATGGGCTGGGGCAGGACCTTGTGGCGATGAGCGTCAACGACTTGGTATGCACCGGCGCGAAGCCGCTGTTCTTCCTCGACTATCTGGCCGTGGGCAAGCTCGACCCCGACGAGGCCACGGTCATCGTCAAGTCGATTCGCGATGCCTGCAATGCCAGCGGCTGCATCCTGCTTGGTGGCGAGACCGCCGAGATGCCGGGCCTCTACGCGGATGGCCACTTCGACATGGCCGGCTTCGCCGTGGGTGCCGTTGAGCGCGCCGAGATGCTGGGACCCGACCGGGTACAGGCCGGCGACGTGATTGTGGGCATTGAGAGCAGCGGCGTGCACAGCAATGGCTACTCGCTGGTGCGCAAGCTCGTGGACAGCGGTGACGTGGCCCCCGACGCCGACCTGCTGCTGGCGCCCACCCGCCTGTACCCCGCCGACATCCACGCCCTGCAGTCGAGTGGCGTGGAGCTGCACGCGGCCGCGCACATCACCGGGGGTGGGCTGCCCGAGAACCTGCCCCGTGTGTTTCCAGATGGCCTGCGCCCGGTGCTGCGAAAGGGCTCATGGCCCGAGGCCCCTGCAATCGCCGCCCTTCTGGCCGGCGGCGCGGTGGATGAGGACTCCGCCTGGAGCACCTTCAACATGGGCCTTGGGATGTGCTTGATGATGCCCCAGGCCGCAGCCGATCGTGCCGTGGGCATGATCGCCGGCGCCCACGTGGTTGGTCGCGTGGAGCCCGGTCCACCCGGACTCGCCTGGGAGGTCTGATGATGCGCGTGGTCGTGATGGTGTCGGGCAACGGCAGCAACCTGCAGGCGCTCATCGACAACGTTCATCGCAACCCCAAGGTGGATGCCGAGATTGCCTTGGTGGTGTGCTCCAAGAACGGCGCGCTGGCGTTGCAGCGGGCCGAGGAGGCCGGCATCCCAACGGTGGTGGTTGCCCTCGACGATCCCTCGCAGCGCGAGGACCGCGACGCACGGCTGAACGGCGTCATCAGCCGCATGGACCCCGACCTCATCGTGATGGCCGGCTGGATGAGCATCGTCACCGGGGTCTTCCTCAACCGATTCCCAGACATGGTGATCAACCTGCACCCGTCGCTGCTGCCCTCATTCCCGGGGCTCCGCGCCATCGAACAGGCGCTTGAGTGGGGCGTTCGCCTGACTGGCGTGACCGTGCACATCGCCGAGGAGACGGTGGATGGCGGCCCCCCGGTGTTGCAGGAGCCGGTGCCGGTGCGGGGCGACGACACAGTGGACACCCTGAGCGCCCGCATCCACGACGCTGAGCACCGCGTGCTGACGCGTGCGGTCGTTCTGTACTCCGAGGGGCGTGTCCGGCGTGATCCCGCCGACCCCCGTCACATGATCGTAAGCGACGAGAGAGGTGCCTGAGGTGGCCGCACGACGCGCCCTGCTGTCGGTATCCGACAAGACCGGTCTGGTTGACCTGGCACGAGGCCTGTCGGAGGCGGGCGTGCAGCTCATCTCCACGGGCGGCACGGCCAAGGCCCTGCGCGATGCCGGGCTCACCGTGATGGACGTGAGCGAGGTCACCGGACACCCCGAGATAATGGGCGGCCGCGTAAAGACGCTGCACCCCAAGGTGCATGGCGGCATCCTCGCCCGTGCCGGCCACGACGGCGACGCCGCCGACATGGCTGCCAACGGCATTGAGGCCATCGACATGGTGGTGGTCAACCTGTACCCATTTGAGGAAGCCGCGGCGAAACCCGACCTCACACGCGCCGACGTGGTGGAGGAGATCGACATCGGTGGCCCGGCCATGGTGCGGGCATCGGCCAAGAACCACGACCGCGTGGCCATCGTCACCGACCCCTCGCAGTACGACGCCGTGCTGACCGAGGTGGCGACCGGCAACTGGGTGGGCGAAGACACCCGCCGTGCGCTGGCTGCCGCAGCATTACGTAAGACCGCCGCCTACGACACCGCCATTGCGGCGTGGATGGCAGCGGAGGGAAACCCCGACGAGAGCTTCCCCGACCGCTTCACAATCGGCTTCAAGAAGGAACTCGAGTGCAGTTACGGCGAGAACCCGCATCAGCGCGGCGCCTATTACCGCCAGATCGGCGCGCCCCAGCACCTGCTGGGCGGCGTAAAGGTGCTGCACGGCAAGCCGCTCTCATACAACAACCTGCTCGACGTTGACGCGGGGCGCGGGCTGGTGGCCGAGTTCGACGACCCGGCCGTGGTGATCGTGAAGCACAACAACCCATGTGGCGTATCGCTGGGCGACGACCTGGCGAGCGCCTACCTGCGCGCCAAGGCATGCGACCCGGTGTCGGCCTTTGGCGGTGTGTACGCGGTAAACCGCACGGTGGATCTGGCGCTGGCCGAGCACCTGGCTGAGATGTTCGTCGAGGTGCTGTGGGCGCCGGCGTACGACGCGGACGCCCTTGAGGTGCTTACCCGAAAGCCCAACGTGCGCCTGCTTGAGACCGGCGAGCGTGTGCGCCCCGGTAACCCGGGCGAGCCCGTGTACCGGCGTGTGATGGGTGGCGTGCTGGTGCAGGACCCGGATGAGGGTCACGAGGGCCGCGACACCATGCAGTGCGTTACCCAGCGCGAGCCCACCGACCAGGAATGGGTTGATCTGGTGTTTGCGTGGAAGGTGTCGAAGCACGTAAAGAGCAACGCCATCGTGTTCGCCAAGGACGGCGCCACGGTGGGTATCGGTGCGGGTCAGATGAGTCGGGTCGACAGCGTGCGCATCGCCACATCGAAGGCCGTTGAGAATGGCCTGCCCATTGAGGGCAGCGCCATGGCCAGCGACGCGTTCTTCCCCTTCCCCGATGCGCCCGAGATGGCCATTGCCGGTGGTGCCACCGCCATCGCCCACCCCGGTGGGTCGATGCGTGACGACGAGGTGATCGCGGCCGTGGACGCCCTTGGAGCCGCGATGGTCACAACCGGGCGCAGGCACTTCCGGCACTGATCTGGTTCGTCGTCATCGGGATCCTCGCCCTTGCCTGCTGGGCGGGGGTGCTGCTGCACCCCGCGCGCCCGTGGGACCTGCGACCAGTTGACGCGGACGACCCTCCAGTGCCCGACCCGGATCAGTGGCCGTCGGTGGGCGTGGTGGTTCCCGCGCGCAACGAGGCCGATCTGATCGGCCCCACGCTGGGCGCGCTCGACCAGCAGGACTACCCCGGCGAGATGTCGGTGGTCGTGGTGAGCGAGCGGTCATCGGATGCCACCGCCGATGTGGCACGCGAGATGGCGAGGGTTGCGCGGCATGGCATCGAGGTGATCGACGGCGCGCCGCTGCCCGACGGATGGGTGGGCAAGGTGTGGGGCATGGATCAGGGCATCCGCCTGCACCTTGAGACGACTGCCCCGGAGTGGCTGCTGCTCACCGATGCCGATATCCACCACACACACGACTCACTGCGCGCGCTGATGGCCGACGCCCTTGCCGGCGGGCTGGCCCTCAACAGTCGAATGGCGCGGCTGCGCTGCACGTCGCTGGCGGAGCGGCTGCTCATCCCGCCGTTCGTGCTCTTCTTCTTTCTGCTCTACCCCATGCGGTGGGCCAACCGAACCGGGTCGCGCACGGCATCGGCGGCCGGGGGATGCATCTTGGTGCGGGCCGATGCGCTGGCCGCTGCTGGCGGAATGGATGCCGTGCGCGGGGCGCTCATCGACGACCTGTCGGTGGCGCGCATGATCAAGCGCGGGGCGGGCTTGCCCACCCGCCTGGCGCTCAGCCGGGATCGCGTCACCAGTGCGCGGGCCTACGACGATCTCCGGTCGGTGTGGCACATGGTGAGGCGAAGCGCGTTTACCCAGTTGCGGCGATCATGGCCCCTGCTCATCGCCGTGCTGGTGGTATTGCTCATCATGTTCGCGGGGTCGGTGGTGGCCCTGATCGCCGGAATCGTGGGCGTGGCAAGTGGCGGGGGTGCTGCCGCATGGTGGGCACTGGGTGTGGGCGCCGCCGGATGGATCGCAATGGCAGTGGCAGCCACGCCCGTCACCCGTGAGTTCGGTCTGGCCGGCGCATGGCGGCTTGCGTTGCCGGTGAGCGGTCTGCTGTACGGGGCCATGACACTTGACTCGGCACTGCGGGGACCGAGCGGTGGTGGCTGGCGATGACCACGGTCTAGCCTCATGGCCGTGATCCGCCCACGCATCATCACCGCCGCCGTACTGGCCGCGCTGGCTCTGGCCTCGCCGGCGATCGGCGACATCCCGGCCGGGGTACCCGACGCGCTCTCGCCCGACCCCGTGGTGCGTGGGGCACTCATCGCCATGCCCGCCGTGTGGAACGTGCAGGTGACCGCGCATCTCACCGCACTGCGGTTGCGCAGTGGCACCGTGATCTCGCTGCCCCCCGAGGCGCGGCAGGTACGCAAGGAGGGCACCGCCTTTGCCGTGACCCCCGACGGCTACCTGGTGAGCGCCCACCATGTGATCTCCCCCAGCCCGTCGGAGATCGCCGCCACCGCGTATCTGGAGAAGATCGCCCTGCAGGGGCAGCCGCACTCGGAGCAGATCGCGGCTGACTGGGTGAAGCGCAATGGCGTGACCCCGGTGGGGCTCATGCAGCTGGAGCGAGTGGTGCGCCCGGCCGCAGCAGGGCCCGGTACAGCCCGCAACAACGCGGCATCGGTGCGCCTGGTGGCCACCGACCGCACGCGCGACATCGCCATCATCCGTGTGCCGGGCGTGGCTGACGCACCGTCAATCGGTTTGGACCGTGGCGAGGACGTGGGCACACCCGTTGCCAGCCTGGGGTTTGGCAGCACCGACCCATTCGCAGCACCGCAGCACGGCGCGCTGGTGCCGTCGGTGCGCACCGGAGTCATCGGTGAGACCGGCCACCCCGACAAGCAGCCCACCCGGTACCTCACGCTCATCACCAATCCCATCCAGATGGGCGACTCCGGCGGGCCGGTGGTGGATGCCAATGGCCACGCCCGCGGCGTGGTGCTCATCAAGCGGAAGGCCGGTGGTGGCGCGATGGCCCCCACCGACGAGATCCTCCGGGTGCTGGACGGCGCCGGCGTGCGCCCGTGGGAGGGCCGCACGCAGACGGCATACCGCGCAGCGCTCGCACGGGTGCAGCGGTTTGATCTGGACGGGGCAAAGGCCGACTTCCGCCGGACGCTGGCCAGTGACCCGTCGCATGGCCTTGCGGCCTATGAGATCGAGCAAGTTGATGCCCTCCGTACGGCACACGTGGCGCTGGCCGGCGAGCCGAGGGCACGGGGCGGGTTGCTGGTAATCGGGGTGACTGCGCTGGTGGTGGCAGGGCTGCTCGCCGTGCTGCTGTGGAAGGCCGTCAACCGCATGCCCGGCGTGCTGGGCCCACGCGACCGCAAGGCACCCTTTGATCAGGACGTCCCGCGCGACGACCCCGACGACCCGCGCAACCTGATCTGACCCGGCACACCCCCGCCCGAGAGACGGCACATTGCGCGCATTCCGCGTGACGCTGGCGCACCTACGCTGAGGGTCATGCGAGCGACCGATCTTCGCGATGTGCCAACTGATAGCACGCACCGCTATCATCGCGCCATGAAGCAGATCCTCACCCGGGTGCCCGATGCACTGCATACGCTGGCACGGGCCGAGGCCGCAGCCCGTGGGGTGTCGCTCAACGAGTTCGTCACGAACGCCATTGAGCACGCCATCGCCACAGGGCACGAAGGTGCCGCACCATTTCGTGCTCGCGCCGCCGCGCATGGGCTGCTGGCATCCACACCCCCGGGCGCGCACTCACCCGAGGGTGTGGATGCCGCGCATGCGCGGTGGACGGCCCGGCAGCCGGCGGGGGCCGGCGACGCCGTGGTGGCAGCGCTGCTCGCGGAGCGACACGACGGCGCGCCATGATTCGCGCCGGCGCACTCGCCTACCTCGACAGCAGCGTCATCGCCCGGGCGGTACTCGCCGACGAGTCGCATCACGACGCAACGCGCGACGGGCTGGTGGCAGCGCGCGACCGCCTGGTCACCTGGTGCGGCACGCGCGTGGAGCTGGCCAGCGCGCTGCGTGCTGCGGAGTCGCAGGGGTGTGTGGTTGACGCGGCCAATGTGACCGACTGGGTGTTTGTGAGCGGACCACGGGTGATGCTGCTACCCGGAGATCCCGACACCATCGTTCCCCTGGCGGCCGCCATCGCGGGGCGCCAGCCTGTGCGGGCCCTTGATGCGCTCCATATCGCGGCGGCACTCACTGAAGCGGCGATGGTCGCGGGCGACGCACCCCTGATATTTGTCACCGGCGATCAGCGCCAGGCACACGCCGCGCGCGCCGAGGGGCTCGAGGTGGTCGTTCCGGCCTAGGCCAGAAACATCCAGAAGATGATGATGGTCGCCGCGACGTACCCGCCGATTCCAACCATCATCAGCCGCTGGTCGAACCGCACGATGTCCTTCACCCGGTCGCCGCGCGCCACCATGCGTGACGACCACACGGCCGTGCTCAGGCCGAGTAATGCGAGCGCCAGTGCCGGCAGGAAGAGCGCATCGACGAGCGTGAAGTAGTTGACGTTGGGAATCTCGCCATCGGTCACCCACTTGATGGCGATGATGGTGAGCAACGCGGTGAGCCCCATTGCGAAACGGCTGTCCACATGCGTTGGGTTAATCAGGAACACCAGCGCCGCGCAGATCACCACGATCAGCATCGGCAGGAAGATCTTGAGCGCGTACGGCACTACCGGCCGCGTAATGGGGATGGACACCGTGATGCGGGAGTACGGAGCCGCCTGAGCAAGGTCGGTGTTGCCGAACGTAGTGGTGTAGGGCACGTCGGCCACCGTGAGTGCGGGCGTGCCGACGGAATATCCGGAGAGCTCGACATCAGGTGCCAGCGCCACGGCGCTGCGATCCGCAACGAACACCAGATTCTCGGCATCCTGCTGGCCACTCTCCATCATCACGACCAGTTGCTGAGTGGAGAATGGGTATGCCTGCAATTGGAAGTCGGTATTGAAGCGCGACTGGTAGCGGGCGAGGGAGTACCACGAGCCGTCGCGCAGTCGCTTCGGCGTGCTCGCATTCGGCGTGACGATGGTTCCCCACGCCTCGGACTGGTTCATCAACTCAATTGAGGCCGCGGGATCGAGACTTCTGGGGCCCTTCCACCGGAACCACACGAAGAAGTCCGTCACGAACGAGTTGGCATCGAGGTTGACGTCCTGAAGGTTGGTGACGTAGATGCCGGTATGCACCGGGATGGGTGCGGCTGCGGTTGCGGCACCCGCGCCGCCCGCCAGCACCAATGCCAATGCAGCGAGGATGACCACCAGCAGACGGGGGGCGATGCGCATGCGCCTATTCTTGCTGACGCCCGCCGAGATGGTCCGCGAGGAACAGCTCGATGGCCCGGTAGGCGCGCATGCGGTTTTCGGGCTTCACAAATCCGTGGCCCTCGTCGTCGGCCACGATGTACTCCACCTCGACGCCACGATCCTTCAGCGCAGCCACGATCTGGTCGCTCTCCTGCTTGGTCACGCGCGGGTCGTTGGCACCCTGAATGACCATGAGTGGCGTGGTGATCTCGTCAACCAGACGAAGCGGTGACCGCTGCCACATGTCGTCGTGCTCCTCCTGCACCTCGGGGTCGCCCACAAATCGGTACCAGGTGCTCTGCAGAAACGGGCGCCAGTAGGCGGGAAACGACCGGATGAGCGTGACCAGGCTCGACGGCCCCACGTACGAGATGGCGGCCTTGAACACGTCGGGCGTAAACGTGACGCCCACCAGCGTGGCGTAGCCACCGTACGAGCCGCCATAGATGGCGAGGCGGTCGGGGTCGGCGATGCCCTCGGCCACGGCCCAGTTGACCGCATCAATCAGGTCGTCGTGCATCTTGCCGGCGAACTCGCGCTCGGCCGCGTGCATGAAGTGCTTGCCAAAGCCGGTGGAGCCGCGGTAGTTCACCTGCAGTACGGCGTAGCCACGGTTGGCGAGGAACTGCGCCTCGGCGTCGTAGCCCCACGAGTCGCGGCTCCACGGCCCCCCGTGCACCACCAGCACCAGCGGCAGGTCAACCGGGTCGAGCCCCTTGGGAACAGTGAGGTACGAGTACAGCGTGTGGTCGTCGCGCGAGGTGATCTGCACCGGGGTCATGGGAGAGAGATCCTCGGGCACCAGCCAGGGCCGGGGGCGAAACAGGAACTCGCTCTCCCCCGTGTCGCGATTGAACAGGTACGTGGCGCCCGGCTCGGTGTCGCTGTCAAATGCGATGGTCCAGATGCGCTCGTCGGCGCTCGAGCCCATGATGCGCGGGTCGCCGTCAGAGATTGCCCGCACCGCCTCCATGTCGGCGGCGAACTCGTCGTCGAAGGCGTGCACCACAAGACGGTCGCGCAGGTAGGCGGCGCCCAGCAACTTTCTGTCCTTGTCGCTGATGATGGGCGCGCCGAGGTCGGCAACCTCGTCCTCATCAAGCACGGTCTCGGTACCCGTGGCAACGTCGATGGCCACCAGCCGCGACAGGTCGTTATCCCTCGCGCTCCCCACCCACAGCGTGGTGCCGTCGGCATCGAAACCAAAGGGCGTGCCGTTGTCCTCGTTATCGAACGAGGCCAGCAGCCGGAACTCATCGGCCTCGGTATCGCGCACAAGGATCTCGTAATCGCCCCCGGGCGTCTGTGCGTACGCCCCGCGCACAACACCATGACGATCGGCAACCCACCCGATGTAGTTGCCGGGGTTCTCGGCGATGGTGGTCATCTCGCCGGTCTCAAGGTCGAGCCGCGCAGCGTCGAACATGCTCTGATCACGACGGTTGGTGCTCACGATGATCTGCCCCGGCGTCGCCCGCGGCACCGACACAATGCTGGCCCGCACCCCATCAAACGGAGTGAGGTCGCGCGCCGTGCCGTCGCCAGGCACGTCAACCATCATCACGTGGTGATTCTCATCCCCACCCTGATCCTTGGAATACAGGATGTGCTTGGAGTCGCGAGTCCACGAGTACCCCATAACCCCACGATCGGTATCCCTGGTGACAGGCACCTTGTCCACACCCCCAATTGGGCGCACCCATACGTTGAGGCGGCCGTCGAGCGGCGCCACCCACGAGAGCATGGTGCCGTCGGGAGATGGCTTGGCAAGGGCGCATTCGGGGTTGTCGAAGAACTCCGACAGCGGAATGAGGCGGGGCTGTGTCATGTGCGCGAGCGTACCGGCCCTCCCGCCCTGTTACGGAAGTGTGCCGCCCGTCAGGCGGCCTCTGGCACGAACGTGCGCGGCGTTTGGCCCAGCCTGTGACACCCGTGAGGTGCTGGTCGCCATACGGTCATACCGATGCCACCGACCTACCGCGACGTGCGCCGGGCCCTGCGTGCCGCGGGATGGATACGCGCCCGAGAGCGCGGCTCACATGAGATCTGGATCAGCCCGGATGGACGATCCAGCGCAACCGTTGCCGGCAGGGACTCCACTACAGTCAACCGCGGGACCCTGGCGGCGATCAGGCGCCAGACAGGATTGGAGGATCTGCGATGAGGAAGTACCTCGTGATCTACGAGCAGGGTGAGGACGGCACGTGGGGCGCGTACTGCCCCGACCTCCCCGTGTTCGCTGGCGCCGATACCCGCGAAGAGACCGCCGCGTTGATGCGCGAGGCCCTGGCCGCGCACATTGAGTTCCTCCAAGAGTCGGACATCGGGATTCCCGAGCCCTGTCACGACGCGGAGTTCATCGCCGCGTAGGGAGGCCCGGCCCCCCGGCGCCTTGGCCTACGGCCGCAGGGCGTACCGCTGCTGAACGACACCCGACGGAAACCTCGTTGAGGTCGGCTCGCCGAGGCGGGCACGCTGGGCCGTATCGGTGAAGAGCGCCACGCCCTCGCCAATGTCCACCGGGATCACCGTGATGGTCGCCTCGTCGATCAGGCCGGCATCCAGGAATTGGCGGATGACGTCACCCCCATCCACGTACACGCCGCCGTCAGTCACCTGACGAACTCGGGCCAGAATCGCCTCGGGAGTTCCAGACACCGGCTGCACCGTGGGCTCGTCTGGCTCGAGCGGGCGTGAGGTCGCCACGAAAACCGGGGTGTCGCCGTAGGGCCAGTCAATGCCGAAGCCGCACACGACGTCGTAGGTGCGACGCCCCATGATGATCGCGGCCGTCTGCGCCATGAAGGCGTCGTATCCGTAGTCCTCACCCGCGTGGCCATCAGGGAGCCACGAGAGGTCGTCATCGGGGCCGGCAATGAAGCCGTCCTGTGACGTTGCGATGAATGCGCGCACTCCTGTGACCATTTGCGCAGCGTATGGCACGGGGACTGACCCCGGGCGGGGTCTGACCCCGTGGTGGTTCCGGGGGTGCGCCTGCAACCGGGGCTGTGAGCGAGACGCCGTTGCTACCGTCATCCCGTGCCCGATCAGCCCCTTGTCATCGCCCTGTGCCCCGACCTGATGATGCGGTCGCGCATTGAGAGCGGGCTCGACATCGCTGGGTACCGCCTGCGGGTGGTTGGCGGCCCCGTGCGTCTGGCCGAGGCGCTGGCCGACGAAACGCCTGCCTGCCTGCTCATCGACCTCGAGGCCGGCGATGATGCCGTTGCGCTGATCGGGCACCTGCGAACAGACGATTCCACCCGTGGCATCCCGCTTGCCGCATTCGCCGGGCACACGCGCGAAGATCTGATCGACCAAGCACGTGCGGCCGGTGCCGATCCGGTGGTCGCACGCGGCCAGGCCGCCATGAGTACCGGCAAGGTGGTTGACGCGGCCATCGCGGCACACACCGCGTAGCGCGCCCGTACCACTAGGCTTCCGCCCCGTGAAGAACGCCGGTTTTTATCTCCCGGCCCTCCAGCAGGGTGTCGTCGTATTCGACGGCGGGATGGGCACGCAGATCCAAGTTCGCGACCTCACCGCCGAGGACTACGGCGGGGGGGCGCTTGAGGGTGCCGTTGATTACCTCTCCCTCACCCGCCCGGATGTGATCGAGGAGATCCACCGCTCGTACCTCGACGCCGGTGCGCAGGCGGTTGAGACCAACTCATTCCAGGCCACCGCCATGCGCCTTGAGGAGTGGCGGCGACCCGACGGCGGCAACCTGGCCGAGTTCGTCACCGACATCAACGTGGCCGCAGCCGCAAACGCCCGCCGCGCCTGCGACGACTACGAGGCCGCAGACGGCATCCCCCGCTTTGTCATCGGCTCTATCGGCCCCACCGGCATGCTGCCGGGCACCGACGACCCGAAGCTGTCGGGCATCACGTTCGATGAGCTGGCCGAGCAGATCCGCACCCAGGCCAAGGGCCTGATGACGGGCGGCGCCGACGTGCTGCTCATCGAAACCCAGCAGGACATCCTTGAGACCCGCGCTGCGATCTACGGCATCCGGCTGGCGTTTGAGGACATGGGCACCTCAGTACCGATTCAGGCGCAGGTCGCCCTCGACCAGACCGGCCGCATGCTGCTCGGCACCGACGTAGGCGCCGTGGTTACCATCCTCGAGGGGATGGGCGTCGACGTGATCGGCACCAACTGCTCCGTGGGACCCGAGCATCTGCGTGAGCCGGTCGCCTACATGTGCACGCACTCCACCAAGCCCATCTCGGTGGTGCCCAACGCCGGCCTGCCGCGCAACGTCGGCGGGGTGGCGCACTACGACTTGGACCCCGATGGCATGGCCAAGCAGATCGCCGCCATGGTGGCCGACTTCGGCCCAAGCGTGGTGGGCGGCTGCTGCGGAAGCACCCCCGACCACATCCGCGCCATCGTCGATGCACTGAAGGACGTAACCCCGCACAAGCGCCCGGTCGTGCCCAACACGCCGCGCATCGCCAGCGCCATGCGCACGGTTGATA
>Ga0194055_10002044_pt1 | contig 16214 bp, 12 predicted proteins | sample SepL449m_MetaG_FD_155482 | JGI IMG/M metagenome (GOLD analysis project Ga0194055, IMG submission 155482) | Anoxic zone freshwater microbial communities from boreal shield lake in IISD Experimental Lakes Area, Ontario, Canada - Sep2016-L442-9m | ecosystem: Environmental > Aquatic > Freshwater >... | reverse complement strand
CCAGCAACGCCGCGATATCGCGCCAGGTGCGATGGGCGTGGGGGTCGTGGACTTCCACCACCGCTCGAGTTGCCGCGAGGCCCGATCGGGAGACCTGCTCGGTTGTCAGGGACCATCCTTCGAGGCCAAGGCTTTTGACGGTCCCGGTGATGACGTCAAGGCTGGCACCGGCGTCAATGAGGGAACCGAGGAGCATGTCGCCGGCCACCCCTGAGGACAATTGGAACCATGCACCGCGCGACGAATTCATTGGGTCGTGCTCAATGCTCGTGCGACGGCCATGGCTGCTCCGAAGCCGTTGTCGATTCCCACCACGCTTACCCCCGCGGCGCAGCTTGCCATCATGGCGAGGAGTGCGGTGACTCCCTCAAGAGCGGCCCCGTAGCCGACCGATGTCGGCACTGCGATGACGGGACCTCGTGCCATCCCTCCGACCACACTGGCGAGCGCACCCTCCATGCCAGCGACCACGACGATGGCCTCGGCTTCGAGCAGGGTGTCGATGTCCCCAACAAGACGGTGGAGGCCCGCCACGCCACGATCACGCAGGACGAGAGGGGCGAGCCCCAGCGCCACCAGAACGGCGGCACACTCGTCGACGACCGGAGCATCTGCGGTGCCAGCGCTGACGATGATGACTGATCGCCCCCGGTCGATCGCAGGCCTGAAGACGACGCAACTGTGCCCCCCAGTTGTGGTGATTACAGGCTCGACGCCTGCGTGTTCACCAGCCTCGACACATGCGGCGACCTGGGCCGTATCTGCCCTCGTCACAATCACGGGACCGGTCCCTGAATTGAGGAGCTCGATGGCGATCGAGCGGACGTCAGACGCGGTCTTCCCTGGGCTGTAGACGGCCTCCGGGATGCCCTGGCGGAGACTCCGGTGATGGTCGATTCGTGCCATCCCGAGATCACCGAATGGCAACCGGGCGAGCTGGCTCGCTGCGGTAGCAGGGTCGAGATCGCCGGTGGCAATCTGGTGCAGGATTTTTTCGACGTCGCTGGTGTCCATGTCTTCACTATCCTGACCTCTTATGGCCCCATCCGTCTCATCCGTCGCGTTTTTTGGGCCCACGGGCACCTTCACTGAGGAAGCACTCCTGACACAGGCAGACCTCGCATCGGCGGCGCTGATCCCGAAGGGGAGCATCGCCGAGGTTCTCGACGCGGTCTCCTCCGGCGAGACCGAGGTCGGGTTCGTCCCGATCGAGAATGGGATTGAAGGTCCCGTGAACGAAACGATCGACGGACTGATCTTCTCTGACGATCTCCTGATCGTGCGTGAGGTGGTTCTCGACATCCACCTGCAGCTCATGGCGCGTCCGGGCACAAGGATTCAGGACGTCAACCGTGTCCACTCCTTCCCCCACGCACTCGCTCAGTGCCGAGGGTTCCTGAGCCGTGAGCGGCCCGACGCGATGCCCATCGCTGCGACGTCGACTGCTGACGCGGCTCGCTGGGTCGGCGAGGAGGGTGGTCCTCATGATGCAGCGATCGCTCCTCGGCTTTCTGCCACCCTCTACGGGCTTGAGATCATCGCCGATGATATTGAGGATCACCTCGAGAACCAGACGCGCTTTGTTGCGGTGGCTCGAGGTCCGATACCGGTAGCAACCGGCCACGACCACACGTCAATCGTCTGTTTCCAGGACGCCGACCGCCCTGGTTCGCTCTACGGGATGCTCGGCCAGTTCGCAGCCCGTGACATCAACTTGACCAGCGTGCACTCACGACCCTCGAAGCGGGGCCTTGGGGAATACTGCTTCGTCATTGACTTTGAGGGCCACCTGGGAGAAGACGTTGTCAGTGACTGTCTTCGTGACCTCCGTGTCCATGTCGCCAATGTGAAGTTCCTGGGTTCCTATCCCGCGCTGGGAGAGCCGGACTCCGCGACGAGAAAGTCCGTCACTGAGGCGCGCTTGTCAGCCAATGATTGGATCGGGCACCTCCGATCCCAGCTAGAGCAGTGAGTTTCTTCTCTCGCCGTCGGACTCGACCTCCGACCAACGGGGGAAGCGTCGGCGAACCCACGGCGTCACGTGTCGGATTCGAATCACGTCGGACTCCTGACGCCTCAGATCGACTCACCACGCTTGCCAGCACGGTCTACGTGGTGGCTGAGGCCAAGGTCCTCTACGTCCAAGTGTTCAAGGCGGCATGCTCCACGATGTTGTGGTCGCTGGCCCAGATGGCGGGGAAGGGTCCGGAGGACCTCGCATTCTCGACCGATCTCCATGTGGCGAGAGAACTGACGATCCATGATCTTTCGATCCACCCGGTCCCGACGATCGACCGGGTGTCACCCGAACTGCGCCATGAGGCCCTCACGTCGCCTGAGTGGATGCGTCTCGGGATCGTACGAGATCCTTATAGCCGCCTCTACTCCGGATGGGAGTCACGTCGACTCCTGCTCCACGATGGTCCGTGGACGGACTACCCCCAGCCAGATCTGGTCGTGGTCGACGGGCAATTGGACCTCGGAACCTCGTTTCGGGCCTTCGTGGAATCCATGATGGAGCATCGGTGGGTGTGGCAGGGGGACTACCACTTCGCCCAGCAGATCTACCAGTTGGCGCTTGATCAAATTGACTTTACGGACATAGCGACGACAAGCGACCTTCCCCGCGTCTTTCGAAGCCTGAGCGAGCGCTCAGGGCGACTGGTCGACCCAGGTCGGCACAATGAGGGTCTCGGAATCAAGGCGGAGGACGTCTTCGATGACGTGACAGCTCAGCGATGCGAGGAGCTCTATGACCAGGACTTTCTCCAGATCGGTTTCCCGAAGCGCTCATTCGCCACGCCACCTCCGATGGTTCTCGACCAAGTGGCGACCCGAGCGCTGGGGATGATCAAGGAGCGCAATGATCGCATCACGGATCTGAGCACTGCGATTCGGGCGCGGAACTGAGATGCCGGCTGAAGCGGGGGCGGACCGCCTCATCTCGATCCAATCGAACGTCCACGTGGTGGAGTCGGCGCGGCTGCTCTACGTCAGAGTCCCGAAGGCGGCGTGCAGCACCATGCTGTGGACGATGGCTCTGATGGCTGGCGTCGGATCTGACGAGCTGGCATTCTCCGATGGGCACTATCCGACTCGGCCGATGACGATCCACGACACGTCGATACATCCTGTTCCGACGATCGATTTGGTCTCGCCGGACCTTCGCCATGAAGCGCTTACCTCACCGGAATGGATGCGTGTGGCCATCACACGTGACCCCTATGCACGGCTCTACTCGGCGTGGGAGTCACGGATCCTCTTTGCCTCACCCGGACCTTGGACGGGGTTCCCTCAGCCGGCAATCATCAGTGTGGAGGGCGACATCGATGTTGCTGCCTCATTCCAGGCATTTGTCGAGACGATGGAGGAACATCTCGGAATCTGGCAGGCTGACCCACATTTTGCTCAGCAGGCCTACGTGATGGCGCTTGACGAGATCGATTTCACTGACATAGTTCCGACATCGAAACTCGGCGAACTCTTCGATCGGCTCTCCGACCGGGTCGGCAGGCCGCTTCACCCCCAGCGCCACAACGAGGGTCTCGGCCTTGCGTATCGCGACGCCTTCGACGAGGCCACCGCCCGACGATGCGAGGCGATGTTTGCGTTGGACTTCGACCGCCTCGGCTACGAGCACCAGGATCTGAGTTCGGGGAGCGGACTGAGACTCTCTGGTCCAGCATCGAGGACCGTTGCGATGCTCCAAGATCGCAACCGTCGTATCGGGGACCTCAGCGAGAGACTCCGCCAGAGGGCCTAGTCGCGGCGTGCGAGGCCCCATCTGTCAAGAGATATCCAGAGCCCGACGTCAGGTACGAACAGCTCTTTTGCGAGCCGAACCGGCTGGCCGAACTTCCGATCCGCTTCGTCTCGTGATGGCTGAGCCCTTCAGCTCGACGGACAGACACGCTGGCCGACGCCAGAGGGAGATTCCTGTCGGAGTGGGTCGTGAACATCGTTGTGGTGCAGGATGTACGGTCCGAGCAGCAGTGCGCTGCGAGTACGCCACCGATGTGCTCCCATCTACGAGAGGAAGACCATGAAGATCTCGACGTTCATCACCTACTCCGCCAACTTCAAAGCTTCCGCTCAAGAGGTGGTGGAACTCGAGAAGGTCGGTCTCGATCTGGTCTGGGTCGCTGAGGCGTACAGCTTCGACAGCGTCTCGCAGCTCGGTTACCTCGCGGGGGCCACGAGCACCCTCGAGATCGGCTCGGCGATCCTCCCGATCTATTCACGAACCCCCACGCTTCTCGGGATGACCGCAGCGGGCCTCGACTACATCTCTGATGGACGCTTCCACCTCGGTCTCGGAGCCTCAGGGCCACAGGTCATCGAGGGTTTCCATGGTGTCCCGTACACCAACCCGATTGGTCGGACTCGCGAGATCATCGAGATCTGCCGTGATCTCTGGAAGCGCGAAGCGCCGCTCACCCATGAGGGGAAGAACTACACGATCCCCCTCCCGGCCGATCAGGGCACTGGCCTTGGCAAGGCACTCAAGATCATCAATCACCCTCTGCGCAGCAACATCCCAATCTGGATCGCCTCATTGGGGGACAAGAATGTGCAGCTCACCGCCGAGCTCGCTGATGGATGGATGCCCATCCTCTTCATCCCCGAGAAGTCGGACGCGGTATGGGGGGCATCGCTGGCGGCTGGAAAAGCCAAGCGATCAAATGATCTTGACGATCTCATGGTCACCGCCGGGAGCCTCGTCGCCATCGGTGAGGGTGAGGACGTCATCAAGATCCGTGAACTGGCCCGGCCAATGGTCGCTCTCTACGTCGGCGGCATGGGGGCCAAGGGGAAGAACTTCTACTTCGATGTTGCCGAGCGCTACGGCTACGGCAAAGAAGCTGAGAAGATCCAAGACCTGTATCTCAGCGGCAACAAGAAGGAAGCCGAGGCCGCAGTCCCCGACGAGTTCCTCGAGCTGACAACCCTGTGTGGCCCCGAGAGCTATGTGGCCGAGCGGATGGCCGCCTTCCGGGAAGCGGGAGTGACCCACCTGCAGGTCCATCCTGTCCTGACGGAGGGCCAGACAAGGGTCTCGATGATCGAGACCCTGAAGAACCTCGGCTAGACCTCCGCCCAGCCCGCTCACCCATGCTGGGTCGGTGACCGACCACCAGCGAACCCAAGGACCTTCCATGACAACCGAACATCCGACCACTGACCAAGAAGTGGCGCACGGTCATCGCCATCTCGGCATCGCCCTGGCTCTGATCTCCGCCGCTCAGTTGATGGTGGTCCTTGATGCTTCGATCGTCAACGTCGCACTTCCCTCGATCCAGACATCACTTCACATCTCATTCTCGAACCTGGTGTGGGTGATCAATGGCTACACCCTTGCGTTCGGTGGACTCTTGCTCCTCGGGGGCCGGACCGGCGACGTCTTCGGCCGGCGGCGGATGTTCATGGTGGGAATCGGCATCTTCGCCTTCGCCTCCTTTCTCTGTGGGCTGGCCCAGAACGAGGCGATGCTCATCGCCTCTCGGGTTCTCCAAGGTGTTGGGGGTGCGATCGCTGCACCCACTGCGCTGGCCTTGATCGCCTCGACCTTTGCCGAAGGCAAGGATCGCAACCGAGCGATGGGCGTCTATGCCGCCATGTCAGGTGCGGGAGGAGCGATCGGCGTCCTAGCCGGTGGAATCCTGACTGACCTTCTCGGCTGGCGGTGGGTGTTCTTCGTGAACGTTCCGGTCGGGCTGGCGGTCATCGTCGGCGCACCACTCGTCCTCGGAGACGGACGAGGTCGTCGGATGCGCCTAGACCTCCCGGGGGCACTTCTGGCCAGCACCGGGATGACGCTGCTGGTCTTCGGCCTGATCCATGCGGGGTCAACCTCGTGGTCAAACCAGTGGACGTTGTCGTCGCTCATCGCCGGTGTTGGGATCCTCGCCGCATTCATCGTCGTCGAGTCACAACGACGAGACGCACTCCTCCCTCTTTCAATCTTCCGTAATCGAGCTCGTTCGACCTCCTACGTGGTCATGCTGGCGATCGGCACGGCGATCTTCTCGATGTTCTATTTCCTGACGCTTCTGCTCCAGGACGTCTTCGGATTCAGTCCGCTGAAAGCAGGGTTTGCCTTCCTGCCTTTTGCAGTGATCCTCTCAGTCACTGCTGGAGTTGCTTCGAAACTGGTAGGACGATTGGGCCCGAAGCCACTCTTGATGATCGGGACGCTCCTCGGGGCCTCGGGCCTTGGCGTCTTCTCGATGGTCACGCCAACTTCATCCTGGTTGACCGGCATCCTGCCGGGTATGGCTCTCGTGGCCATGGGTATGGCGATGTGCTTCGTGCCGCTGACACTGAGCGCGGTGGCGGGAGTGGGGCCGGAGACACAGGGGATCGCGTCGGCCGTGCTCAACTCCGGCCAGCAGGTGGGTGGCTCTCTTGGCCTGGCGCTGCTGGGCACCCTGGCGCTCCAAGCCACCCGTGACCGGCTGAAGCCACTCGGCAATGCGGCGGCGAAGGTCGCTGGTGCCGCTCCTCCCCCGAAGTCAGTACCCCTGCCTTCGGGGGTGCGCACAGTGATCGAAGGGGCCTACGTCCACGGCTACACCACTGCGTTCGGGATCGGCTCCCTCATCATGGTGGGAGCCTTCGTGCTGGTGGCCTTTGTGATGCCCCGGATCGACCCAATGAACGGCCCCCAGAGCGCCACGACCCCATGACCTGGTTCGTGGTTGGAGCTCAACTTCACCACTCCCGAACGTCAGAGCCGAGCAGACTCCGCGAGACGCCGAGGCGTTCTTCCGGTGCCTGACGGCATGAAACATTGATCCTGCGCCGCGAAACGGTCGGGGGTTTTCGCTTATTACTGAGCGGAGGGAGGGGGATTCGAACCCCCGGTGACTTTCGCCACGCTGGTTTTCAAGACCAGTGCATTCGTCCGCTCTGCCATCCCTCCGCCGATCACAGTATCGGCAATCGCGTGAGTGGCGATCAGGCGGACGGTGGAGCAAGCACTTCCTTGGGGGTTGGGCTGGTCTCGATCGCGACCGTCTGATCTCTGAGCTCCACCCAGAGCATACGAACGGTGATTCCAAGGGCGATGGCGAGGACGGCGGCAACCGAATAATTCACCACGGAATGCGTTGCGACGACGCTTTGTTGTGAGATCCACCAGAAATCGGGGATCGTCGGATTGATCAGAAAGACATGGGGCATCAACGTCGTGACGTCTCGGATATTCACGAATGCTTGGTGCAGGGCCTGCCAGAGCTGACCACCGCCATGCCACGCTTCGATCCGTCGTGGGTGATCCAGGGAGTCATTGAAGTAATCGAGATATGCGGTCGGCAGGCACACAGCGACGATCTGGATGACCGCGCTTGCGGCGATCAGCACCATGCTGATCACACGGGTGATAAGGCGGACATCACGCCATCGGACGAGTACTCCGATGAGCGGCAGGAGGGCGATTGGGAGGACGGGAACCAAGAAGCGTGGCCCCCACGCAATGAGGCCAGGGAAATTCGTGAGGGTGGCATCAAAGAGCAGAACGATCAGAATGCTCACGGCCTGTGAGACCACGAGACCGGGTGCGCGCCGAAAGAGCCAAGGCACGCCGAGTGCGGCCACGAGGAGGAGCGGAGTGAACACCAGGATGCCGCGACCGGGCGAGATCAGCAGGTCAGCGACCCCGCGCAGAAGGGGAAAGGTGTGTCGAACCGAGGTGTCCAAGCGGTGCCCGTCATCGAAGATACTTCCGAACCGAGCAATGTTGTAAAGAGCGGTGGTGAGCACCACCAAGACGAGGGGACCGGCGACGCAAGCGAGGTTCTTGACGCGGTCTCCCAATGGGATCGGGCGCAGCGTCCAGAGCAGCCAGATCAGATCGATGAACACGATTGGGGCACTGTCGATCCGAAAGAACAGTGCACCAGCGAGAGCGGCACCGACCCCGAGGGACCGGCGTCGCGAGGGGTTCTCGGCCAATCCAAGAATGCCGAGAAGGGCCAACATCAAGAAGAGAGCAGTCGGCGTGGCGTCGAACGAGAAGTGGGCGTAGGGCCAGACCATCGACGCAAAACCGATCAGGATCGCTCCCACGACTGATGCACGGAGGCGACCTGAGAGACGGTGCATGACCCGGAAGGTCGCCGCCACCAGTGCGCCGCCGGCCAAGGGATTCACCAAGCTGTCGAGGAATTGCATGACGCCGTCCGAGATGAGACCGATGTGCCGGAGGACCGCTGTGGGCAGCATGACGAAGGCTTCGCCGAATGAGTGGGCCACGTAGAAGTGGTGTCCCACTCCCGCAACTGGACCCCACCCGGGTCCAACGATGGACTGTGGGAACCCGACAGACCAGAGGTTGTCGACCCAAAGTCTGCCACCGTGATCCACGATCTGTGTGGCAACGGCTATCGATTGGATGACATCAATGGTCTGAATCCAGCCCGAGGCGGTGAGGGTATAGAGAAGGGTGGCGCTCACCCAGAGGAGCACCGTGATCCTGCGGAGGGCGTGGGTGCCGTTTTCAGCTGTCTCGATGGTGACGGCACTCGGCATGTCGAGAGTGTAGGACTCAACACCTTCGGAGCAGGAACGCCCGCTCCGATATTGAGGCGCACAGATCCATTCGGACCGGGAACTCGAGCCCCGAGGTCAGTGCGGCAAAGCCTCGTCCGGGAGCGTGGCGGCCACGGAAGTGCCCTTCTCAAGAGCAACTGCCAGCCAGAGTTTTCGAGCCACCACAGCGAGCACCACGGCGAGGACGCCGGCGACGAGCAGGTCTCCTCTCCGGTGCGCCGCCATGGTGCTCTGGGTCGAGGCCCACCAGAAGTCAGGAATGGTGAAGACGCCGATGTATTTCAGGTTCAAGAGGTGGTTCAGGCTCGTGAGGTTCTCGCCTGCTTGGTGGAGTGCGCGCCAAAGTTGCCCACCGCCATGCCACGCCTCAATCGATATCGGCTTCTCCAGGAATTCAGTGAAGTAATCGAAATAGACGACTGGGAGGCATACGGCGACAACCTGAATCACCGCACTGGCAACGATGAGCACGACGGAAATTATCCGTGTGGCGAGGTGGAGATCGTGCCAGCGAACGAGGACTCCGATGATGGGGAGGAGGGCGATCGGCAGGACCGGGACAAGAAAGCGCGGACCCCATGCAGCGAAACCAGAGAAGTTGGTGAGGGTGGCGACAAAGAGCACCACGGCGAGGATTCCCAACCCCTGCGACACGACGAGTCCGGGTGCTTTTCGGAACAACCAAGGCACGCCAATGGCAGCTACGACCAAGAGCGGGCTGAACAGCAGAATCCCGCGGCCAGGAGAAATCAGCAGATCGGCAACCCCCCGGAGCAGCGGAAAGGTGTGCTGCACGCTGGTATCGAGGCGATGACCATCATCGAAGATGCCACCGAATCGAGTGACGTTGTAAAGGGCGGTCACCACGACGATGAGGACGAGCGGGATGGCGGTGCAGGCGGCATTCTTGATGCGATCGGCCATCGGGATCGAGCGGAGGGTCCAGAGCAGCCACGCCACGTCAACGGTGACCATGAGCGCGCTATCGATCCGAAATGCGAGGGCGGCAGCCAGTGCGGCCCCAATCGCGAAGGACCGAAGTCGTGTTGGCTCCTCGGCCAACCCGAGGAGTCCGAGAAGCGCCAGCATGAAGAACAACGCCGTGGGCGTCGCATCGAACGAGAAGTGGGCATAGGGCCAGACCATCGACGCAAAACCGATCAGGAGCGCTCCGACAAGCGAGGATCGGAGACGTCCTGAAAGTCGCTGCATGATTCGGAACGCCACTGTGACCAATGTTCCGGCGGCGATCGGGTTGACCAGACTGTCAACGAATTGCATCTTGATGTCGGAGATCACGCCGAGATGTCGCAGCACTGCTCCCGGGACCATGACGAGTGCCTCGCCAAAAGCATGCGCGACATAGAAATGGCGATTCACCCCCGGTTGAATGCCACCGCCAGGTCCAACCCAAGTTTGGTGGACACCAACGGAATGGAGCCCATCAACCCAGAGCCGACCGCCGTGGTCGACGAACTGGGTGGCAACTGCGATGGACTGCACGACATCGATGGTCTGGATCCATCCCGACGTCGTCAGCACGTAGAGCAGGGTGGCGACCACCCAGAGCATCGCAGTGACCCGCCGGAGTGAACGTGCGCTTCTGTCAGGTGCGTGGAGAGAGACGGTGCTCGTCATGTGCTGAGTGTAGGACCCGTGATCGTCTTCAAGCGGTGACGTTGGTAGCCTTGATCCTCCCGGCCTTGTCCCTTATCTGAGGGGCTAGGCCACCAGCGGAAGTTCAGACGACTGGACTCAGCTGTTCTTGGACTTTGAGCGGAGGCGTCCCCGAGTCTGCTGGTCAAGGACGACCTTGCGCATCCGGATCGCCGCAGGCGTCACCTCGACGCACTCGTCGTCGCTGATGTACTCGAGGGCCTGCTCAAGAGTCATGAGGATCGGGGGAGTGAGGCGCTCGAAGTTGTCAGCCGAGGACGCTCGCATGTTCGTGAGCTTCTTTTCCTTGGTCGGGTTGACGTCCATCTCCTCGGTTCGGGCATTTTCGCCAACGATCATGCCCTCGTAGACCTCGGTTGTGGGGGAGACGAACATCTGACCGCGCTCCTGGAGGCTTTCGAGGGCGTGACTTGTCACCACGCCACGACGGTCGGCCACCATGGCACCGTTCCGACGTGTCTTCAGCTCACCTGCCCATGGCTCCCATCCATCGAAGACGTGGTGGAGAATTCCGGTCCCTCGAGTCTCGGTGAGAAATTCGGTCCGGAAGCCGACGAGGCCTCGAGCGGGAACTCGGTAATCGAAGCGGACCCAACCGGTGCCATGGTTGACCATCTCGACCATGGTGCCCTTGCGGAGAGCAAGCAACTGGGTCACGACGCCGAGGTAGTCCTCAGGAACATCGATGGCGACTCGCTCCACAGGCTCGTGCTTGACACCGTCGATGTCACGGATCACCACGACGGGCTTCCCGACGGTGAGCTCGAAGCCTTCTCGGCGCATCTGCTCGATAAGGACGGCGAGCTGAAGCTCGCCACGACCGAAGACTTCAAATGCGTCGGGTCGCTCCGTCGGGAGCACCTTGATGCTGACGTTCCCGATGAGCTCCTGATCGAGGCGATCCTTGAGCATCCGAGCGGTGAGCTTCTTGCCACTCTGGCCGACCAAGACCGAGGTGTTGATCCCGATGGTGACCGACAGGTTCGGCTCGTCCACGGTGATCGCCGTGAGAGGCCTAGGGTCGTTGAGGTCCGCCAGCGTCTCTCCGATGGTGACCTCATCAAGCCCGGCCACCGCAACGATCTCGCCGGGCCCAACGGAGTCAACAGGAACCCGATCGAGAGCTTCGGCGATGGCCAGTTCGGTCACCTTGGCTTTCTCGATGGTGCCATCGACCTTGCACCACGCAACCTGCTGACCCTTGGTGAGGGTCCCATTGACGATCCGACAGATCGCCAGACGGCCCAAATAGGGGGAGGCGTCAAGGTTGCAGACGAGCGCCTGAAGTGGCCCATCCTCCTCGTAGACGGGAGCGGGAATAGCGCTCAGGATTGTGTCGAACAGCGGTCCGAGATCAGTACCGACCTCTCCCTTGGTGGTCGAAGCCCAGCCATCGCGAGCACACGCATAGAGGATTGGGAAGTCGATCTGGTCTTCGTCGGCATCCACGTCAAGGAAGAGCTCCTCGACTTCGGTGACCACATCGTCGATGCGGGCGTCGGGACGGTCAACCTTGTTGATCACGAGTACGACGGGGAGTCTTGACTCGAGGGCCTTGCGCAACACGAAGCGGGTCTGGGGCAGCGGCCCTTCGGAGGAGTCGACGAGCAGAATCACGCCGTCGACCATGGCGAGGCCTCGCTCGACCTCACCGCCGAAGTCAGCGTGACCGGGGGTGTCGATAATGTTGATCGTGACGCCGTCCTTGGTGACCGCAGTGTGCTTGGCAAGGATGGTGATGCCCTTCTCACGTTCGAGGTCTCCCGAGTCCATGACCCGGTCGGCCACCTCTTCGTTGGCGCGGAAGGCTCCGGATTGCCAGAGCATGGCGTCCACGAGGGTTGTCTTGCCGTGGTCAACGTGAGCGATGATGGCCACGTTACGAATGTCGGTGCGAGTAAGCATGAGAACTTGCAAGGCTACTTCGCCTTTTGAGGTTCCCCCGCCGATTCAGGCGGCCTGCTGCTCATCGCGGCCTTGGCGGAGCTTCTCAGCAGCACCGACGAGGAGCCGGGCGGCATGGCGAAGGTCCTCGGGGGCCACCTCAAGACTCAGGGATCGCCCACACGATGGCCAGTGACCGACCACCCTCGTTGGTATCGGAGACTCGCGCTGGGTGAGGGCATCGGTAAGTGCGACCAGGGACAAGTCGTCATAGGTTCCCTGACCGGGCTTTCCTGCACGGACACACAGCAGCGCACGGGTTCGAGCCTCCGGGTCGAGTTGCACCACGGCGTCACGGCGCCCCCGGACCGAGATCCAGGGAGCGCCGGGCACGGCCCAGATCGGATCTGCGGCCCCGAGGACGGCCTTCGGCCCAAGTTGCTCCCAGCGCAGCGCCACGAGAAGGTCGGTGGCATGCGATCCTGCTTCGGCAACGATCGCCCCGAGGACACCTCGCGGTGCTTCTGCGATCCAGGTGCCCAACGACCCTGGTCGGGCCCCGATCGAGGAGCCTCGAGTGACTGCCTCGTCGATCTCCGCGCGAACTCCAGCCAGTGGGCTCGAGGACGTTCCGGCCAGGACTCGACGAGCGCCAGCGACACCCAGAAGGCGACGCGAGTTCCGCGGAGTCCACTGAAACGATCGCGGAGCGCCGAGATGGACGTTGGAAGCAGTTTGGACCAGCCACGCGTCGAACTTCAGCGGTCCGTGCGCTCGCCCCGGTGCTGCGGCCGCGAGACGGCTCGCCAACGTACGGTGAAGGCCACCGTCGAGGTTTTCTGGCGTCGGCGCGGGGTTGACCAAGAGGTCGGTCAAAGCCTGGGCCTTGGGAGCCATGGGGGCAGGGTGCCGGAGGTTCATGGGGCAGTCCTCTGGACGGTGGCGGCTACGACGAGAGTGAGCGCCTTGATCAGTGTGGCGTCACTGACATTGAGAATCACCATTTTGTCGGTACCAGTGGAGAGCGATGCCACCCGGAGAGGGGCAGCGCCAGCACGCAGCGTCTCAATCAGCGCAAGCACGCTGAGGCGGTCGGTCACGGTTGCGTCAAGCGCTGCGGTGGTCACGGTGAGAAGACAGACAGAGGCAACGTCCTCGGCGGGAGGTCCGAGGACAAGGTTGGCCATAGCGCCGAGCACCACGCGACCCCCTGCGAGGTTGGCGGACATCATGACGTTGGACCGGGGCAGCCACGAGGCGGGGATACCACTGAGATGGCGACCCAGGACGGTGTCGTGTGCATCGACTTCGGCGGCAAGCTGAGCGAAGGCGAGGGGATCCAGAGCATGGACTGCCTCGACAATCCCGCTCTGTGATGGATCCGCCTCCAGGGCGCTCAATGCGTCATCCATTGGATGGTGGATCTCGCCAAGGCTGATTCTCTGGGCGACGAGAGCGCCGACGAGGGCTCCTCGGGCGAGCGCCAAGGTGGGCGGGACGATCGAGAGGGGTCCGCATGCCACCGTCCGCGGCGAGAGCCGGATCGGTTGTCGGAAATCAATCGTGGCAGTGCAGGTGCTGATCTCGTCATCGAGCCATGCGCGGAGGCCTCCGGCGAGGGTGGGATCGCTTGCGGGACGTTCAGAGCGGTCTCCGCGCAGGGCTTCAAGGAGGGTGGTGGTCATCGCTGCGCTGGTCATGAGTGCATCTTGCCGAAGGGTTGTGTCATGGGCGGTGGCCACTACAAGCCGGTAGGTTCTCCACCATGGCTCTTGTCGCTACGTCACCGGCTTTTGACATCGTCTTTGGTGTTTTCGTCGTGGCCTTCGTCGGACTCAGCATCTACGTGGCGATCTGGGCCTTCCGCCGAGCCAGCGCGTCGAGAGAGTCGTGGCTTGAGGAGCGCAGCGAGGGCGATGGCACGCCTGAGAACCCACAAACCGGGCTCTGAAGAGTCTGGTGATGCACCTGAATGCTGCAATGAGTTGATGCCCGAGATCGACGACTCACTTCTCGACACGTTCCACCCCGCGGTGGCGGCGTGGTTCTCACGCCGCTTTGCCGATGGACCCACGGCGCCCCAGCGTGCGGCTTGGCCCCTCATTCGACGCGGGGACGATGTCCTCGTGGCTGCCCCAACCGGGACCGGCAAGACCTTGACGGGATTCCTCGTTGCCATCGATGCTGCGTACCGAGCGGCCGAAGCGGGACAGGACTCTGCTCCAGGTGTCTCGATCCTCTACCTTTCGCCCCTGCGGGCTCTCGCGACTGACATTGCGGAAAACCTTGAACGGCCACTGGCCGAGATCGCCGAGATTGCCGCTGGTATGGGTGTTCCTCCAGCGGTCATCGCCACCGCGGTGCGCACTGGCGACACCAGCCCTTCTGAGCGTGCTGCCATGCGCCGCCGGCCACCGCAGATTCTGTGCACCACCCCTGAGTCGCTCTACGTCCTGCTGACGTCGGTCTCGGGTCGAGCGATGCTCTCGGGGGTCCGAACGGTGATCGTCGACGAGATCCATGCCGTTGCCCGAGACAAACGAGGGTCGCATCTCTCGCTCAGTGTCGAGCGCCTTGATGCTCTCGTCTCGGAGTCAGGTGGGTCGCTGCAGCGGATTGGCCTGTCAGCTACACAACGCCCACTTGAGGTGGTGGCCAGTCTGCTGGGTGGGTCGCATCCTGATCGGCCGATGCCGACGATTGTTGACTGCGTTCGAGACCGTGTCCTCGACGTGGCGATTGAACTTCCTGATGATGAACTCGACTCGGTCGCTTCTCACCGTCAGATGGATCAGGTCCTTGCAGCAATTGCCGCTCACGTCATGGAGCACCGAACGACCTTGGTGTTCGTCAATACCCGACGTTTGGCTGAGCGAGTGGCTCATCTGTTGGCCGAGCGCCTCGGAGGTCCCGACTATGGCCTCGATGACGCTGCCCTCCTTGTGGCCTCTCATCATGGAAGTCTGTCGGCGCCCCGGCGCCGTCAGGTCGAGGATCGTCTCCGAGCAGGAGATCTCAAGGCCCTCGTGGCAACCGCATCACTGGAACTGGGCATTGATGTCGGGCCGGTGGAGATGGTGTGCCAGATCGGCTCTCCACGAGCGATCGCCACCTTCCTCCAGCGTGTTGGTCGTGCCAACCACGCGGTCGGCGGCGTCCCAACCGGGCGTCTCTATCCGATGACCCGTGACGAGATGGTCGAATGCACGGCCCTCCTGGCGGCGGTGGCGGAAGGAGATCTTGATCAGCTGGAGCCTCCCGTGGCGCCAATCGATATCGCGATTCAGCAGATGGTGGCCGAGGTCGCCGCCCGAGAAGAGATGGCGATCGACGATCTTCGTCACCTCGTCCGCTCAGCGTCGCCTTTTGCATCGCTGAGCGATGAGGCATTCGACGAGGCGCTCGAGCTTGCCTCTCGGGGGATCATGACCGGTCGTGGCCGTCGCGGGGGTCAGCTCCATCTCGATGGAGTCAATGGGAGGGTGCGCGCTCGCCAGGGGGCTCGGTTCGTAGCGCTCACCAGCGGTGGTGCCATCCCTGAGACCGGGGACTATCGAGTCATCCTGGATCCGGAGGGCATCACGGTCGGAGCTGTCCACGAAGACTTCGCCATCGATTCGAGCGCAGGCGACGTGTTCTTACTTGGGACCCATGCCTGGCGGATTACCAAGGTCGAGCTCGGTGTCGTGCGAGTCGTTGACGCTGCTGGCTGCGCCCCCACCATCCCGTTCTGGCTCGGCGAGGCCCCGGCGAGGACCCGGGAACTCTCCGAGGCGGTCGGCGCACTCCGGGGCGATATTGAGAAAGCCCTTGACCTCGGTGGACTCCCCGCAGCTGAAGCCCACCTCTTGGCAATCCCGGGGGTGGTTTCCGAGGTCGCCGTCCAGGTGGCCGCGTATCTCGCTGCGGCTCGCAGTGCGCTCGGCGCACTCCCAACAAGGGACCGGATCATCATCGAGCGTTTCTTTGATGACGTTGACGCAACGCAGTTGGTCATTCACTCGCCGTTCGGCGGGCGGATCAATCGCGCGCTGGGGTTGGCGTTGCGGAAGCGCTTCTGCGTGACCTTTGACTTCGAGCTCCAGGCGGCGGCCGATGACGAC
>Ga0194055_10002043_pt1 | contig 16214 bp, 14 predicted proteins | sample SepL449m_MetaG_FD_155482 | JGI IMG/M metagenome (GOLD analysis project Ga0194055, IMG submission 155482) | Anoxic zone freshwater microbial communities from boreal shield lake in IISD Experimental Lakes Area, Ontario, Canada - Sep2016-L442-9m | ecosystem: Environmental > Aquatic > Freshwater >... | reverse complement strand
GGAAAGTACGTTGCCGAGTGGGGTGGCGGCGGAAAGGAACCGGGCAAGTTTTCGACTGCCCATGGCCTGGCAATCGATTCTATGGACCGGATCTACGTTGCCGACCGGGGAAACAATCGCGTCCAGGTTTTTTCGAACGACGGCAAGTTCCTCGCCCAATTCAAAGACGGGGGGAACGCGTTTGGTTTACTGGTGACGACAGATGGGCTGATTGTTGCCGATGGTGATGCCCATCGCCTGACGCTGCTGGACCTCGACGGAAAACTGCAGGGGAGCTGGGGAACACCCGAGACCTTGAAGTTGCCACATCTGATGGCTCAGGGGACCAATGGGACGGTTTATGTCACCGAGGTCAACGGCAAACGGATTCAGTTATTCCAGCGTGTGAAATGACGGCAGCCCAACGAAGTCGACACCGACATCGTTGGGCTGAACACGTCTTCCCCTGGGATCCAGACGATCAAAATACGTCGAGAATGAAGTGATGGCCTGAGTGGAACGGCTTCTTGGTTGGATAGAAGTTGTACCAGCTCTTGTTGTAAACCGGGATCTGCCGCTCTTGCGGATAGCGGTTGTACAGGCTGTTGTATTCGCGGGGTGCCTGGAAGTTGTGTGGGTAGTAGACGTACGGATAGTAGTAGAATCGATTCCAGTCGGTCGGTTGACCTTCTCCGGCAGCTTGTGCCGATTGTCCCCCCGCCAGAACCGCCGCTCCCACCAGCAGCATCGCCAATAACGCTCGACGCATAGTCAATTCTCCTCAAAGCCTGCCAACGGAAGCGGGCATTTCGCCGCTTGAATTCTTTTTTCGATGTGCCATGTTCCCACTTCCAGCCGGAATTGGGGATCAGATGATTCATCGGCCACGCAGGGGTCGCTACGATAGGAAACTTCGCGAGAATCGTTGCAACCGTCAGAGTCTGCTTTCACCCAAGGATGGTAACGCTGGTCGCAGTGAAAAGCGTGAAGATTGAAATGGGCCAACGATCTGGCAATGACATTCGGGAATCGGCATTGGATGGAAGCAATCGATCAGCCGGAACGCGTTAGCGTCCGGTTTGCATTGGTTCGAAACCGGACGCTAGCGAGTTCCGGTTGATGGCTGAATTGCGTGGTGTGATCTGACCACAGTTCAATTAAAGGTAATTACATGTTTCGGTGCACAGGACTCATTGCTCTCCTGCTTCTGGCAGTCACGAGTATGCCTGCCTCTTGTGACGTCACTCCCGAGGCAGCACCGGGGCCAACTTTCGAACCCGCAATCCGTGCTGAACAGATGCGTCCCCACGTTGAATACCTGGCAAGTCCCGAACTTGAAGGACGAGCCAGTGATTCGGCTAAGCTTTTGGCACGGCGGTACATAGTTCAGCAATGGAAAAAGATCGGTCTGCGTCCACTCTTCGCCGAGTCACCTGCAAGAAACAACGAAATGGAACAAACTCCGGAAGCAGTCGAACAGGCAAAGTTCGAGCAGGTGATTCCGGGTGCAATCGCTGCAGATGGCCTTTCGTTGGCCATGGGTTACAACATCGGAGCGTGGCTTCCAGGAAGTGACCCGAAGCTGGCCGACGAAATCGTAATCATCAGCGCGCACTATGATCATCTGGGTCTTCGTAACGGATACTTGTATCCAGGCGCCGACGACAATGCCTCGGGCGTTGCGATGTTGATTGAAGGGGCGCGTCAATTGGCAAACGAAAAAGTCGCCCCACGCCGCAGCATTGTCTTTATTGCGTTTGATCTGGAAGAGAGACTGTTGTGGGGTTCACGCTGGTTCGCTGCTCATCCACCCTGGCCGATTGAACGGGTCAAGCTCTTCATGACAGCAGACATGATCGGCCGTTCGCTGGGAGATCTGTCATTTCCAGCGGTGTTTGTTTTTGGCAGCGAGCGTTCAGCCGAACTGCGTACCACGCTCACGAGCATTGGGACGCCACCCGGTCTGGAAGTCTGTCGACTGGGAACCGACATCGTTGGAACTCGCAGCGACTATGGAACGTTCCGGGACCGTGAGATCCCCTATCTCTTTTTTTCGACAGGAGAGCATCCCGACTATCACTCGCCCGAAGACACACCCGAGCGACTCGATTTTGACAAAGCCGCTCGCATTGCCAGCCTGATGCTGAAAGTCTGCCGTCATGCGGCAGATCAACCGGAGCCTCCGACATGGAGCACGCCTGAGATTCAGGATCTGCACGAACCACGGGTCCTGCACAGAATTGCATCGCTATTGCTGGAGGCTGAAAAGCAGAAGCCCCTGACGTCAACTCAGCGGTTTCTGGTGACGAATGTTCGCAACCGTTCTCGCCAGATCATCGATGCGAACAAAATGACCGACGACGATCGAGCCTGGTTAGTCCGCATGTCTCAATTGCTGCTGGCCTCGGTTTTTTGACGGAACGATTTGTCACAACTCGATTTGCACGAACCCGTCCAAAGGCTCCACTGGCATTTCCATCCAATTCGAACTGGCTGATGGCCGAGAATCTTTTTGAAAATCCCCAGAATTCTGTCCTGAAGGTTTTCTGAACCTGATGAATACGATGACGGCACTGCGACTGAGATCTTCTGCGAGTCAGTTTGAATCGGTTGTCGTTCCTGGCGGAAAGGTTTCTCCGCAGCGTTCTGGAATCGATGGGGAGTTTTTCATGTTCAAGCGAATCGGGTCGGCACTGTTGGCATTGGCGATGGCAGTTGTTTTGGTTCCAGCGGTGGCTGACGCGGCTGGCGGAAGCGGTGGTGGCGGAAGCGTCAAGACGCTCGAAATCCGAGTGACGGGATACATTACCGCGATCGATCACAGCACCGGTGTGATCACTGTGGGAGCGTCGTACTACGGTTCGGGAACACTGCTGGTGACGTCGAGTTCCAAGATTTCGCTGGATAACGTCGGTTGCACGTTCGACGACATCGTACTCGGTGATTGGGCCGAAGTCCGCTACGACTACTACACCAAGACCGTCAACAAGCTGTCTGCAATCTCGTTTTAGTGTGCAAGAGACAGTGGTTTCCATGGATTGGAAATGTCTGCGCCCGGCCGAAGAACCTCGCTTCGGCCAGGCACAGATTGTCTGACGCATCAACGAATTCGACGAATGTGTTATACGACGTTGCGTCCGTAATGCAGTCGCAACCGCTCCCGTGTCGCTTCAATCGTCCTGTCAACAGCATCAGGTAACAGTCGTTGACAGTGCACAAGCAATTCAGCGAGGTCGTGCAGCGTTGCCAGCGACAGGTTCGGTGCAAAAATCAGCATCAGCCGTCGTTCCACGAGATCATCGAGCGGATTGATCGTTCCGATCCATTCATTCTCGATCACCCACCGCACAACGCGTTGTGACAGATTCGTTCCTGCCACCGGAACACGTGGCAATGATGCCACGTGATTGAAGATCTGCGCGATCTGCATCCCGTACAGTGGCCACAGGAATGCGATTTCATCGACCGAGGTGTTGTACTCATTCGCCCACCGCAGCCAGAGGCTGCTCCTTGCGGCATCATCAACTGGAAAGTTTTCGCCGCCTACGAGAACTCGATGATCGGTGGAGTTGCTTCGAGTCCTGCGGAGATTCTGAAAGATTCGATCGGCAATCTGCTGAGCGACTGATCGAAAAGTCGTCAGCTTGCCACCGACAAGCGTTATCACGGGGACTCCGTGCAGGCGGTGTTCCGTGAGTGAATGATCGCGTGAGATGGCTGCGTTGCTGGTGTCATTGGTCCGTGGCAGCGGCCGGACACCACTGTAATGTGATTCGATATCGTCTCGTGTCATTTTCAACCCGAAGACTCCCTCAACCACCGTCAGCAAGTACGACAATTCCTCGTCGCTGGCGACCGCGGTGGCAGGATCACCGATCCACTCTTCATCCGTGGTTCCGACCAGTACTGCGTCTCCGAAAGGGAGGACGAAGGCCAGACGGCGGTCGCCGGTTTCGGCATAGATGCCGAAACCACTGAGGGCCTTTTTCAACGCGGGATGCCGGGTGACGAGGTGACTTCCTTTCGTTCCAGCAAATAATGGAATCGTCGCCGCATCAATGGCGTTCAGTGTCAGGTCTCCCCAGGCTCCACTGCAATTGACCACCAGGTCTGGCCGAATGCGTTGATTAGGCGTCCCTTCACCTTGCGAGATCACAATCGAATCTGCCTGCCAGTTCACGGTCGCGTGTGGCAGAATTTGCAGCGAAATCTGCTGTTCACGTGCGACCTGTTCGGCCTCGCAGAGCAACGCGATGACACACCGTTCTGGATAGAGCATCTGCGCATCCGAGTAGGCACAGATCCGGCGATACTGCGGCGCTATCACCGGATGGTCGTGGGTTGGTGGCTTGCCTCCGCGAGCCATCTTGAACCCTTGGCTCCGTGGCAGGCTGTCACCCCACGAAAACAGGTCGTACATCCACAGTCCAAAACGAATGGGCCAGAAGCCACGCGGTGCCCGTCGCTCTGTCCGCCCCATCAATCGACGACCAAATCGCGTTCGCGCCAGTTTGAAGAATCCCAGAGCGGATCGCAGTAATCCCGACCAGCGTTTACGGGTCGGAACGAATAGTCGCAATGGTCGCACAAATTGAGGCGCCAGCTTCAGCAGCCTGCCTCGTTCCAGCAGCGATTCACGGACCAGCCGCACATCACCATATTCGAGATACCGCAGTCCACCATGAATCAGCCGCGAGGACTTCGACGTGGCGCCGGTCGCCAGATCACTTGAATCGGCCAGAATGACGGAGATCCCGTTGAGCACCAGTTCCCGAGCCACGGCGGCACCATGAATTCCGCCGCCGAGAATCAGCACCAGGCTGGAGGAAGTGGAATTGGATTCGCTTGGCATACGACGATCTTTACGGATTCAACAGTTGCGACGCAACGACGCATCATGGTGTAACTTCGTTTCCTTCGCGGTTTGATAGCAGATCTGGTTCACAAAGTCTTCAGATCGCCTCGAAGAATGCGTCTCGCGAAGCCAAAGTGCCGCAATGACGTGAATGGGCTTATGGACATCACCATGGAAGAAGTTGACTGGAATATGATGCCGAAGAGGTAACAGCCAGACACTCCGTTCACTCTCAGTTGCGCAGGCGGTATAAACGTCCCAGGCGACGGAGGGGCTAGAGGCATACCAACGCTACTTTTTCGGAACTATCAGCACAACCGAAAAAACGAGCCGCCGAGTAATCTCGGCGAAGCCAAGGGCCAACAAAACTCGGCTGGGTGCTCCCCGCCGCTCGTGCAAATGTATAAGGAAATTGGCGGCAAAAATGTGACAATGAGAACAGATGAAGCGTATTGTGATGCCAGTAAAGCGACATACTCCGTAAAACATATGCGTTTCATCGAACTCGTGACTCAGATTGATCTGCCAGAGGGACTTAACTGAAGCTCGAACTGAGTCATTGGCTTTCCGTTAAAACAGAGATTGCCGTGCGAATTGACACTGGTACATCATGCGATACTTAGTTCCCGTGCTCCGGCTTGCTGTCGAGTTAGCCTCGCAATCTGCGCCAGAGGACAAACTTGGTGGGTTGGCTTGGGGCCTGTCCCCAAGCCAATGGCCGACTTGCCGAGAATGCGGCAAGTCTCAATCGCTGCTGGCTCAGTTTATTCATCATCCACCCAGACTCGACCTCGGAAAGCCGGGACGAATTCTCAGCGTCTTCCAGTGCAACCACAAACCTGGCATGTGCGCAACGTGGGACGGAGGATCCGGCGCCAATGCGTGCTTTGTCACCGAGCCAGAGAACCTGATTCCTGAACTCGCGATGTTGCCCAATGATTTGCCGCGTCTGGAACGCGAAGCACGTATCGTCGAATGGCTGGAGCGAGACGATGGAATTGATGAAGGACAAGTAACTCGATTCTTTTCCCCGAAGGAATTCTTCGATCTGCCGGAATCAGAGGCTGCCAAACCAACCTGGAGCACACGACTTGGCAGCGTGCCTCAGTGGCTCCAAAGCCCGGAGGTCCCTGCTGACGGATGGACCTTCATTGGCCAACTGGACAGTACATACAGTTTCTTCAGTCCCCCCAAGAGCGAGACCGCCGGCATCGTCGAAGATATTGAGAAATGGGAAGGTCGATCTCACTTCTGCGACGGGCCCAACTTTGGCGATGGTGGCATCGCCTATCTCTTTCTCCGCCAGAATCAGTCAATACCAGAAGGATGGTTCTTCTGGCAGTGCGGTTAACCAACAGCTGGTACACGAATTTCTGTCCTGTTCTGATCATTCGCTGGCAAGAATTAACCAATGTCGAGTACTCAATCCCCCGATCGCATTTCAATCCAGCGGAAGCAACCACGATTCATCTGGCTGATCCCGTTTTCGGTGTCTGCCGTCTATCTGTCTTCAGACTATTACACTCCGCACAATTGGCAGTTTGCAGCTCGCATCTGCGCGCTGAGCGTGATCCTGATTCTCGTCATTTGCACGGCACGACATCTTCACCGCGATCACCGTTCCCAATTGGCAGATCGCATCGTGCGTCGCTATTTTTCAATTTCATCAGCTCTCGCCGTATTGCTGATGGCGACGCGTATTTTGATTCCCGTTACGTCAACGCCAGATCACGATCCGAGCCGGATTAACGCCATCTTGAACGCGTTGTTACTGTTCCCATTCATCGCACTTGGGATTTGTGGAGTTGTGCTCCTCCTCTTTTCGTCGACGTACCGCACGTCTTTGGCACTGTATTGCGGGTTGATTCTCGTGGTCACATTGGCACTTTCAATGGACAACTCGACTCGCAGTTACCTGCGATCCATCGTTCGGTCAATTCCATTGACTCAGCGGTTGTAACGGATCGTAGACGATCCATTCTCGCTTTAGTTCCTCTTCACGCCTGCGAACCATGCCTTCGGTCCGCCATCTTTGAATGAGGTATCTTTCGGGTCCGGCCGGACTTCGTATCGTGAAGGCTCGATAGACTCAATCGTCCAGCCATCGGCGAACGCAGCTCTAATCTCATTTTGAGAAACTCGACGAGGCCCCTCTGTCCCCGGTTCCTCATCGCTGAAGCAGAGAAAGAAGAAACGGCCGTTCGGCTTCAGCACTGTCGCCAGTCCCTCAACGTAACGACGGCGGTCGTCGTCACTGAAGACATGGAACAGGCCACTGTCGATCACGTTATCGAATCGGCTCTCCCAATCCGTTAGAGTCAATGCGTCCTTGACGATAAAATTTACCGCCAGACTTCGTTCTGCTGCTTTGCGAGTTGCGATCGTGATCGGGTCGGTCAGAAAATCGATTCCGGTCACCTGGTGCCCTCGGCTGGCAAAGTAGAATGCGTTTTCGCCCGTCCCGCAGCCGGAATCCAGGATTGAACCTGTTATCTGGTCGGCCACGTTGATGAAGGCCTGTTGTGGCCTGCCAATTTCCCAGCGTGGTTGACCAGCGTAGATCGACTCAAAGACGGTGCGGTCGATCGTCGTCGTAGCTCGCTCCGGCCTGGACTGCAAGCCAATCAGGATCGTCGTCTCCAACTGAGTCGGGCCGTCGCAATGATGTCCGTAAATCTCCAGTGCAGGTGAGCCAATGACCTCGCCGCGTAAGGCAAGTTCGGCCTTCAACTCTTTCCACTTTTGAGGAAGGGCTTGATACGGCCCGATGTGGAGATGTCTCAGGTACCGCTGCAACTCGAACTCCAGCAATTCCAGTCGATCAGGAGGCTGGCCTTGATTTGAGTTCTGGAGTTCAACCCCGACGAACATTCTGCCGCCAGGCAGATAGACCCAATGATTGATGCCCGTCGTCGCCGTCTGCGTTGATTTTACAACTTGCCACATTTCGTTCATGAAACGAAACCCAACTTCGCCGTAGCACTCATTTTTGACAACGCCACCGATACCGCACAGATGGAATTGAATTGGCTTCTCAACGATTTCGATTTTCATCTGGATTCTTTCGGCACCACCCGGTGGTCCAGGCGTTTGTCTTCAGCCTCGGTCACCAGGTTCGACGATTCGCAACTGGATTAAGACGATTTCCCTTGTCGGAAGCTTCACGGCACATACAGATTCTCACGCTCGCCGTATCATAAATCAAAGCGAGTCCCGTCAAAGAAAACGCGAGTGAATCGTACTCTCAACAAGAATTGGTTTGAACATCATGCAAGCAGGCCGCAACTGTCCATTGACCGGCCTTTCCGATTCCGGCGTGGCTCTTCGGCTGCAACAACACGGCTATAACGAACTTCCCTCTTCGAAAAGCCGCAGCATTTTTGCAACAGCCTGGGAAGTGGTCCGGGAGCCGATGTTTCTGTTGCTGCTGGCCTGTGGCACGATCTACCTGGTTCTCGGAGACGTACAAGAGGCCCTGATGCTGCTCGGCTTTGTCTTTGTCGTGCTGGGAATCACGCTTTACCAGGAACGTAAGACCGAACGAGCCCTCGAAGCCCTGCGTGACCTTTCCAGCCCACGTGCGCTCGTGATCAGGAATGGCGAACGGCAACGTATCGCCGGTCGGGATGTCGTCCCCGACGATCTGGTGGTATTGGCCGAAGGGGATCGAGTCCCCGCTGACGCGGTCGTTCTGTCGTGTAATGGCCTTTCCACCGACGAATCTCTGCTGACAGGCGAATCTGTTCCCGTCAGAAAGATCGCGTGGGACGAACTGCGCGAAATGTCGCGACCCGGGGGCGAAGATTTGCCGTTTGTCTTCTCCGGGACGCTGATCGTGCAAGGCCAGGGAATCGCCCAGGTCCGTTCCACTGGTATCCATACCGAAATGGGGAATATCGGCAAGGCATTGCAATCGGTGCAGGTGGAAGGGACGCGATTGCAGACCGAAGTCGCGTTGCTCGTTCGGCGAGTGGCGATCCTGGGGTTGGTGCTGTGCGTGATCGTGTTCGTGCTTTACGGGTTGACCCGCGGTAACTGGCTCCAGGGAATCCTGGCAGGAATCACACTGGCGATGGCAATGTTGCCGGAAGAATTCCCGGTTGTCCTGACCATCTTTATGGCATTGGGAGCCTGGCGTCTGGCAAAGATCAAAGTTCTTGCCCGCCGCGTGCCAGTCATTGAAACTCTCGGCTCGGCGACTGTCCTATGCGTCGATAAGACGGGCACACTCACGGTCAATCGGATGTCGATTCGCAAACTGGCGGTGAACGGAACGATGCTGGATGTCGAAGAGCACACAACCGAGGCTTTACCCGAGGAGTTCCACGAGATCGTGGAATTTGGCATCCTTGCGAGTCAGCGTGATCCCTTCGACCCGATGGAAAAGGCGTTTCACGATCTCGGTAACGCTCGACTCGCTCAAACCGAACATCTGCATGTCGACTGGACACTGGAACGAGGATATGCGTTATCGCCAACTCTGCTGGCGATGTCCCACGTCTGGAAGTCACCGACTGGCAAGGATTTCGTTCTGGCAACCAAAGGTGCTCCGGAAGCGATCGCTGACTTGTGCCATCTGAACGTCGAACGTACGAAGGCAATCACTGAACAAGTCGCCGCAATGGCTGAGGAAGGTCTGCGAGTGCTGGGGGTCGCCCGAGGTGTATTCGGGCAACAGGCGTTACCGATTGAGCAGCACGACTTCACGTTCGAGTTCCTGGGACTCGTCGGTCTTGCTGACCCGGTACGACCAACAGTCCCAGCCGCAGTTAAAGAGTGCTATGCGGCGGGGATTCGGGTCGTGATGATTACCGGTGATCACCCGACTACGGCCAGAAGCATCGCGGTGCAGGCGGGGATTCAGCCTGTGAATGAGATCATTACCGGACCCGAACTGGAGACGCTCGACGAAGCGGAATTGCAGGTTCGTGTGCGAACCATCAACGTGTTTGCCCGCATGGTCCCCGAGCAGAAGCTGCGACTGGTGAATGCGCTGAAGGCTAATGGTGAAGTCGTTGCGATGACAGGTGACGGCGTCAATGATGCACCTGCTCTCAAGGCGGCTCACATCGGCATTGCAATGGGAGGCCGAGGGACTGACGTGGCTCGCGAAGCTGCTGCGTTGGTGCTGCTGGACGATGACTTTGCTTCCATTGTTCATTCGGTTCGCATGGGTCGACGGATTTACGACCATCTGCAGAAGGCGAGGACCTATATCGTGGCGGTGCATGTCCCGATTGCCGGAATGTCGATCGCCCCCGTGTTACTGGGAGGGCCGATTGCCCTGATGCCGGTGCATATTCTGTTTCTCGAACTCGTGATCGACCCCTCATGTTCCGTGGTGTTTGAAGCGGAACCGGAAGATGCCGACGTGATGAGCCGTCCGCCTCGAAATCCCGCCGCTCCTCTATTTGGTGTAAGACTGATCGGGCTGGGCCTACTCCAGGGGTTGAGTGGCCTGCTGATCGTCCTGGCGATCTATCTTTCAGCATTGTACGGTTGGCTCAATAAATCCGACGCCACCGCCTTGAGCTTCACGACACTCGTCGTCGCCAACCTGGGTCTGATCTTTGCTAACCGTTCATGGACCCGCACGATCTGGGCCACTCTGCAAGTCCCAAACGCCGCACTGTGGTGGGTTATGGGAGGGACTTCCTTCTTTCTCGGCCTGGCGCTCTACGTTCCTTTTTTGCGTGACCTGTTTCACTTCTCGACGTTGCATCTCAATGACCTGGCGCTCTGCCTGGCAGGTGGATTTGCGAGCGTGATCTGGTTCGAATGTTTGAAGCTTTTCCCGCAGAGCCGGCGGACCTGAGTGGAGGTACCGTCATCGGGGCACGGTGCCATGGGCTTTCGTCAAGGTGTTGCGGACGACGTTATTTTTTGATCGCCGTCATTGATTTGGGTGTGTGATGATTCGACTCGGTCTCTGCTGCATGTTCCGTGATGCGCCCATCAAATTTGTCACGACGACAGCAACTGCCATCAGCAAGATGAAGCGGCCCGATGCCCTGGCGAAATTGAGCCGCCTTTGCCTGACCAATGCCAACGCTTTGCACACTGCTCTTCAGTTTTGTGCCGACAACGGCATCGGCTGTTTCCGGGTCAACAGCCAGATTCTACCGATCAAAACACACCCGACATGCGGATACGGCGTGAATGATTTGCCGGATGGCGACGAAATCATTCGCCGCTTCCAGGAGTGCGGCCAATTCGCCAGAACGCATCAACTGCGGACGTGTTTTCATCCCGATCAATTCGTGGTGATGAACTCTCCGCGACTCGATGTGGTCGAGAAGTCTGTCCTGGAACTGGAATACCAAGGGCAAGTGGCGGAATGGATCGGAGCCGATGTGATCAACATTCACGGAGGCGGAGCCTATGGTGACAAACCCAAGGCGCTGGCGGAATTTGCCCGCAACCTCGACTTGCTTTCACCCCGAGTCCGCAGCCGATTGACTGTCGAAAACGACGATAAGACGTATACGCCAGCCGACCTGTTGCCGATCTGTAGCGCCACAGGAATCCCTCTCGTCTACGACGTACATCACCACCGCTGTCATCCCGACGCTCTGAGTGTCGAACAAGCTACGAAGAAGGCCTTGGCCACCTGGGATCGTGAACCGATGTTTCATCTTTCCAGCCCGATTGACGGCTGGGATGGCCAGAAGCCTGAAAGGCACCATGACTTCATTGATGTGAGCGATTTCCCTGACTGCTGGCGGCGAAATCAGATCACCGTCGAAGTCGAAGCTAAGGCCAAGGAGGTCGCGGTCGAGAAATTGAGGATGGATTTGAAGAGTGGAGAACCTGAAAGCAGTTGGTTCGTCTATCTCTTGCGGTGTGCAGACGGTTCCCTTTACACCGGAATCAGTAACGATGTCCCTCGTCGGCTGAAGCAGCACAATGCGGGTACGGCCTCACGATACACCCGCAGCCGGCTCCCCGCCGTTCTGGTGTATCAGGAAATTCAGGCCAGTCGCAGCCTGGCGCTCAAACGCGAATTAGCGATCAAAGCTCTCTCAAAACAGGAAAAAGAGTTATTGATTCGGGACCCGAAGCCCACCGGCCCGACTTCACTTTGAGCTTTCGGCGCTTGGACCGCGATCGAACCCGGTGCATTGCACAACCGGTTGGGGTGGATATTTGGCAAAGCGATCGTCACTGACGGACTTCTGACACAACAGGAAGCGTGATCCCTTGCCGGTGACAACTTCCTTCAGGTGCCGACAGAATTCGCAAAGGCTGGGGATCATTGCAGAGCAGACCCGTAAGGAATGAAGTTTTCCAATCTATTGCTCCATGGTACCAGGATTGAAGCTGTCGTTGGGGTATTGGTACCACCCCAAAAATCGTGCCACCTCGGACGCCAACCTACGACACGAGCTTTCTCACGGTTTCGGCGAGTTTCTTTCCGATTTTGCCTGATGCTTGAATGTAACGTGGCATCTTTCAGCGATCCATCGCTGTCGAAGGCTTCGTGGGCTTTTGGAACAGCGATCTGCTCAGGCAGAACGAGGACTCCAATGTTACCCAGGATGGCTCGCAAATGAACAAGCCAGCCCCCCAACGCTCCTGGTGAAGCGCTGACGAGACTCATGACTTTTCCTTGAAACGCAGCCAGTGTGGATTCATTCGGGGCCGGACGGGAAACACGATCGAGAGTATTTTTCAGTAACGGAGTGATGGAACTATTGTATTCCGGGGACGCAATAATCAATCCCTGATGATCTTTGAACAGATGCTTCAGCAGCAGGACGTTGTCTGGTAACCCTTCGGCCTCCAGATCCCCAGTTCATCCATTTGAACGGAAACAGACCTCGGAAACATGATGGGACGGTGTGCCACCGACGACGCGAGGCGATGTCGGAATAACGCGATCAATGGCGATGTCGACGGGATCGGTGCTTCCAAATCTCCAAAATCCAGACTCACCTGCCTGGAGAAGTCGTCTCCAGCCTAAACTTAATCGTCCCATCGTCCAACGGGCGTTGATATCCTGAAGCGGGCGAATCCGCGAGACACCCTCGTGGTCGCGGTATTGCATCGCGTCAATTCCCATCGGCCCGAAATAACCAAGCTGTTGGCCTCGGCAGGCCGCCCGCAAGGCGATGGTAACCGCTTCTCCCCACGTCGCCAGGGTCGCCGCAGTCTCTTTTGGCGCGAACTCGCTTCCGCTGTATTGGCCTCGTTCGTCGGACAGCAGTGGGACGATCCCACGCAGAACTGGTGCGCCGGATTGCGGAATCTCGATCTGAATCCCCACCTCGGCGATCCGGTCGACCCAGGGCTCAAAAAAAAGAATCCCTTCGTCGTGCAGGCGTTTCTGGATCCAGCGAGACTGCGAGTCGCCTGGAATACCTGAACCGAGAATGCGTTCGCGGCCAGACATTCCAAACTCAGCCTTGATGACCCAGCGTGATGTCGGACCTAATTGATCAATTCGTTGTTGAACATCGTCGAGTGATCCAACAGGCCCAGCCCCCGCCAATCCGACTTGCCACTCTTGTTCAAGTTCACAGGAAAATCGCCGTGAATTTGTTGCTTCCACAGCAGTCTGTGCGGGATCGTTCCGAAGCCAGCCGCGTACATCACAGAGACGACGGATCTCATCGGTCCAGCCCCACGGCACACATTCAACGGCGGTTGGGACACTTTCGAGCGATGTCACCGGAATGACGGTGGGAAGTCCATCGTGCTTAAGCCTGTCGAAAAAATCGGGTTCGATCTTTTGGGGAGTCCAGATCAGATCACCGTCATCAGCGATCGCCAGCCACGACATCGCCAGTTCGGCATTGATCCGCTCCAGATTCCTGGAAATCTGTCGCGAGGGATCCGCCAGTCGGTGTTCGAATTCAAAATTCCCCAGGAACAGTCGGGGCATGATTTCAGTCCGCGTGACGGGTTTCAGTCTTCTCTGCAGGCCAGACCAGCATGAGTGCAGCGAAGGCCATCAGCGGCATCAGACTCGCCAGAAACATTCCGACATCGTACGACTTATGCACATCGACCCAGCGACCGAATTCCTTGTGCCAGAGCGAGGGAAAGATCCAGGCAATCGTTCCCAGTGTTCCTGTCACTTTTCCCTGATGAGACACTGACAATTCTTGTGTGAACGCGTAGTAACACGGGAACAAACCCAAGGCTCCCAGGCCGACGGTCAAGATCACGGCAATCAGCATCGGCCCCTTGTCCAGCCAGGGGATCAATCCTCCAGATGCCACCAGGAGAGCACAGCCTCCAAACACCCAGCATCGAGCTCGATGGGCGGTCGCACCATATCTCGAAAGCATGGCGGTGATCACTCCGGCGGAAATGCACCCGACATCCGTCATCAGGTTGAACAGAAAGTTGATATCCAGGCACTGCGTCTCGTCATATCCGCGACTCGTCAGAAAGAGCTGCATCCAGACCCGAAATTGATGCCAGCAAAGATTGATCGCAATGACCACGATGATGAGCGTAAAATATTTGCGAGAGCAGATCACACTCAGAAAGGACTTCGTTGAATCAGCGACTTCGCCGTCATTCTTAGGCGAATCCGCGACTTCCGAATCCAGTTTCCGCCCATTAGCGCCGGACATTGTCATCAGCCAAATTGCCGCCCAGACGACTCCAATCGCACCAACGATCTGAAATGGCAACCGCCAGCTTCCCGCCTTTTCCGTCAGCATCGCCCGAATGATCAGAGGAGTCACCATGGCCCCGATCGCCGTACCACTCTGCAAGACGCTGTTTCCCAGCGTTCGGCGATCCGCCGGTAGCAGTCGCTGAGTCGTCTTCAGGGCACAGGGCCAGTGACCTGCTTCAAAGAAACCAAGCAACAGCCGGCAGGCCAGCAGATCTCTGTAGGTCCCCACAAACCCCGTCTGAAAACCCATCGCGGACCAAAGGAGCAAAACCGCCGGGTACAACCACCGAACGCTGGTCTTGTCGGCAATAAAACCAAAGACGCTGGCTCCGACGGCGAACGCGAGGCCGAAAGCGGTTTCCAATGAACCGTACTGTTCATTGTTCAGGTTCATTTCCGACTTGATCCGGACGGCCGTGTTTGACAGCGTCTGCCGATCCATGTAGTTGATCGTGCTCGCCAGCAACAGCAAGCCACAGACCCACCAGATCCAGAGTTGTGAGCGTTCGGTTTTCTCAGTCATCAGGTCCCCATTTCCCATGAGTGACCGTCCCAGGCGATGACTTGTTCAAGCAGCTTGACCACACCGGTGGAAAAGGTCTGAAACAGATATTCCCCTTTTTCAACGGAAGCATGCTGCGGGCTACCGATATGACCGGGAACCGTGCGGTCCTTGGTGATCCAGCCTCGATAAGCGGGTTCAAACGCGAATCCAAACGGGACTTCCTCCAGCTTCGTGATGTCCTTTACCAGGTGCGGAGTCAGTCGCAGGATCATTGATGTTTCCCATTCGCAGGCATGGCCCATCTGCGATTGGACAAGATCTTGCCGACCGGCATTTGGATTGGCGTTGTCCCAGTAGGTCGTGAACAGCAGCAACAGATCCTTACGAGTCCGATGGCGTTGACGAGCTTCAAAGATCGCCTGCTTGCCAGGTGTCGTGTTTCCGCCGTGTCCATTCAAAAAGACGATCCGGCGAAAACCGTGTGACAGCAGGTTGTCGGTCAAGTCGTTGAGCAGATCGAGGTACATGCGGGGAGTGGCCGACAGTGTGCCGGGAAACTCCATGTGATGGTGCGAATTTCCGAGCCACATCAGCGGCGTGATCAAGATTTGGTCATGCATCGTTTCACCAACGCGTCGCACAACTTCGCCAAGCAGCATGCTGTCGGTGAAGACAGGCAGGTGATGTCCATGCTGTTCCAGTGCGGCAACCGGGACAATGACAGGAATATCGCGAGAAAGCTTGTCGACGTCAGGCCAGGTCAGATCACTCAGGTTCATGCCAGATATCCCAATTGGACAGAAACAGGTTCAACGCGAAGGCGATCCCGGCAAAGCTACTCTGGCAGGAATCGCAATCTCGAATCAGAAGAAATACATTTGACGGAGCGAGTGACAGTCTCGCAAGCACACACATCAAGATTTCCCGGTGGAACTCGTGTTGGGAGCATCGGTCACTGAGGCCAGCCGACGGTTGCTCGCCTTTCTGGAGGAAGGAAGAGATTTGGAACACTGATCTCCGCTGATTCACGCTGATCCCGAACACGAGGAAGCGAACGACCAGTATGCTTCGAACCAGTATGCCGTCAAAGCCGTTTCTTTCTCTGTCTGATCAGTGGAAATCAGCGGAGATGAGTGTTCCTCATTTTTGCCTCGTTAGCAGAATCTATGGGTGGATTTCGGTTCTGGTAGGCGACCGAGGTTGTGCATTAAGGCTAGTTTTGCCACTTCTGCCGTACGGAAACC
>Ga0194055_10002042_pt1 | contig 16215 bp, 16 predicted proteins | sample SepL449m_MetaG_FD_155482 | JGI IMG/M metagenome (GOLD analysis project Ga0194055, IMG submission 155482) | Anoxic zone freshwater microbial communities from boreal shield lake in IISD Experimental Lakes Area, Ontario, Canada - Sep2016-L442-9m | ecosystem: Environmental > Aquatic > Freshwater >... | reverse complement strand
GTTCTGGATGGTGCAGTTGGCAAGTTGAATGAGGCGGTTTCCAAGGCCGTAGAAACTCTCGTTGCTGTCCTCGATGCAGATGGCGAACGAGATCGAGTAGCAGCGGCAAAAGCGATCCTATCTGCCTTGGGTCCAATTTCGGAACTAGGGGAACTGCGAGCAAGACTTGACCGCTTAGAAGGTTCAACAGTTCGGAGGTTAGCATGATCGACGTAGAAGATGGTGCGCAGTTCGAGCAGCTGCAACAGCGACTTGGATTGCCATTGCCAGATGGTGTTCCTCCCTTCATCCATGCGGATGGCTTGGTTCGCCTCCAACAGATGCAAAAGACCGGTGCGACAGATGAAGCCGTTGCAGAGTTCCGGTCATGGGCGCGAAGCGTGAAGGATTGTTTCGGTTTCGGGGTGTAGTCCCTGTGAGGCGTTTTCTTTTGCCTTCATCGCTGGAAACGACCGCCTAGGATTGCGTAGGACGAGCGCAAGCGACACAGGTTGATATCTAGGCCGTATTCCGCTCGATGCGTTAGGCGGTGGCATTTTGGACGATTGGCGTTTACGGATCGATGGGTAATCCGATTGCGGCGCTTGCAACTGCCTTCAAGCAGGCAGTCATCGTTTCAATCGACGCTGTTTTAACCGTAGACTCGATTGTTTTCTTTGCCTTGTTCCATATGGTATCGCTTCGAGCAGCGTCAACAAAATCATGGCCTTTTGAGGTCAGTCGACTAATGCTCAAGGTTGATACCATTGGAAGTAAATCTGACATATCGATTGCGACGATCAATTGGGAGTCCAGCATCAGTTCGCAATGGTAGACAATCTGCTCCTGGGTGAATCCATCGATCACTAGCTCCGAAGAAATGACGGGTGGCGTCGCTTTTTCGACAGCGAATGCGATTTGTCTTATTAGGTCCATGTTGCGTCGCATGGCAAGGTTCCCAGGAAGTGATGAATCGGAATCGTCATGGCAGGCGGGTTTTCGAATCAGACATTCGACCATTTGTCACGATTGCCGAAATACCGAAAAATACGGAATAACGGGCAAAATACTTAAATTGAACGCATTGGTTGCAATTTTCGTTGCATTCGATACACTGAAAATCGTAAGGATTTGCGGGGTTTTTCAGCTGAAAGACCATGCGGGAAATCTCAATTGAAAATCCATGTGTCGCCGGTTCGATCCCGGCCCTGACCACTTTGGTCTGGCAGTGACTTTTGTCCTGGGTTGTCTGTCCTAGGTTGTCTGTCCTCGGTTGTCCTCGGTAAACAATACCTTGATGTGCGGTGATGCCGGCTCTCCATCGATCCGGAAGTGTCACTCCAGCGGCCCAACCAGATTGGTCACGTCTCTTTACGTGGCAGCAATCAGGCTCGCCTCGCCCCTTTCTACCTCGATTTTTACCTGCCTGCTACGATAGTTCGATAAACGGTTTGCCGCGAAGCGATGCGAGAGCAAGCTATCAGCGGAACGCTCACCTCCGCCGTTCGCTCAAAATTCATAGGCTAAAATTCGTTAGACGAACTATTTTCGGATGTTTAGGAAGACCATTCCATCCGAGTGGAGTCGATGCAAAATTACTCGTGGAGGACAACCAATGCAGGGACGCAAAGGATCTCGCCGGATCGAGAGACTGACCGATGCGATCGATGCATCGATCGAAAGCTCGGATCTCGCTCCGATCAATTCGGAAGAAGGAGAAATTACGCTCGAAGATCTCGGCAATGCCTATGCAGCTGTTTTGCAATGGAAGTCCGACGGCGGCCTCACCCCGAACCTGGCTCCAACCCAAGACCACACACTGGTCGACGCTCCGTCGGTCGATACTTCGGCCGAATCGGTACGGATTCATCCTCGAGATGGCGATGCGAATCCCCCCAGTGTCCTATTCGATCGTTCGAAGATAGCGATATCCGATCCGGACAGAGTTTCCGATGCGTTGGTTTCCGATCCTGCTTTCGACGAAACAATGTCGATGCCGGTTGAATCGGATGGCGTTTTGATCGATTTATGTTCGATTATCGAGGCCGTCCTCTTTGTCGGAATGCAGGATTCCCAGGCTATCAGCAAGCGTGCCTTGATCGATTTGCTTCGAGATTTCAATGAACTTGAACTGGATGAAGCGGTCCGTCAACTCAATGTCTCCTTTCGGGACCACGACTCGGCTCTAGAAATAGGAACCGACGGAGATGGTTACATCATGCGAATCACCGAGTCCATGATTCCTGTCTTGGAGTCGCTCCAAAGTCCCGTCCGAGAGGCGCAACTAAGTCAATCCGCAATCGATTGTTTGTCATTGATCGCGTATCAACCCGGAATCACCAAAAATGCCCTTGAGTCGCAATGGGGGCAAACGGCCGGGGCAATCCTGAATAACTTGATCAAGCGGGGATTGGTACGAACTTCGGAAACAACCGAAAAGGAAGGAGGGATCGCTGAAGCTTTCGAGCTAGACTTAACAGAACAGTCGGGCAGTCCATGGCCGGGCTACTTTACGACAGAGCGGTTCCTTGAGATATTGGGGTTGGATTCGTTGGACGATTTACCCCGTGGGGATGAACTGTGATACACGACGCGGTACGCGGTCAGATTCGCCAAGCCACGGTTGGCTCCTGGAGTGTCGTTTTCATGGCGATCCGCTTTTCACCGATCCACGTTCTACTCGGCTTTCTACTCGGCGGGTCGTCTCTTGTTCTAGCGCCCGTTCGGCTCTATGCCCAAGTGCAAGAGGATGCATTCCCGGCGTCGCTCGAAGCAAACCGTGTCACAGACCAACAGATTCGGGAATGGATTGCAAACCTCGGGCATGAGAGCTTTGCCGAACGAGAGACAGCCAGCCGCAAGATAAGTCGCCACCTGGAGCGATCCTTGCCACTGCTAATCGAAGCTGCCGAGTCCGATACATCGATGAAGTCCGAAGGGATCCTACAATTCCTGGGCTTCGTTGGTCGCAAGGCCATCACCCCCGAAGGGAAGCAAGCCTACGAGAGTTTGAACCGTATCGCCAGCGAGCGGACCAGTCACCGGGCAGTCGTCGCACAAAAAGTTTTGGAAAACATCTGTCTTGAAATGCGCGATCAGGCCGTCCTGGAACTCCGCCGTTTGAAGGCGACATGTGACAACCGCACCTTGTCGGTCCTGACCAAAAAGAAGGAAATCCGCAATGCATTGGTGATCGATCGGACCTTCCAAGGCACAGACGCAGATCTCGACTTGCTCAAGTGGTTGGTGGATGTCCAGTTTGTGAAACTGGAAGGGCCCAAGATCAACCGCGAGGTCCTTCGCTGCGTGGCACAGATGCCCAGGATCCATAGTCTGCAAATCATTGAAGCGGACTTGACCAGCAAAGATTTAGAATGCTTGATTGAGATCCCTGATTTGGAATTGCTAGAAATCTTGTATACCCCCATCGATGATGCTGGAATATCGATCCTGGAGCAAATCCCCATCTTCGGCGATCTGCAAATGTTCGGCACCAGCCTGTCCTCTCAAGGCGCCAAAGATTTGGTCGATCGCATGGATACCGCGAATGTCTTTGTCGGGCGCGGAGGTTTTTTGGGAATCACCTGCGAACCCAGTTCGCTCGTGATCCGAGAAGTCATCACCGATGGACCCGCATACCAGGCTGGAATTCGGTCCTTGGACAAGCTGCTGAAAATCGATAATGTGCCGATCAGCAACTTCGATGAGTTGCGAAGGGAATTGGCCAAGTCAGCTTCTGATGAATCCGTTCAGGTTGAGTTCGAGCGTCCGAAGTTGTACTTGCGACGGGGCGGTAATCCCGGGCGGGACCTAAGGCTCGAAAGTAACGGGGAGGACCAGGACGACGTAAACCGGGGCGAGATATTTCGCGTCCAGGTGATCCTGGGACGCCGACCTTCGGATATGTCTCCATGATGCATGCAACGCAATGAGCTTGGGCATTGCATCGTCCGCTGTCGCATGGTACCGCCAACACAGCAGGGATTTGCCATGGCGTCAAACACGCGATCCCTATCGCATCTGGGTTAGCGAGATCATGTTGCAACAAACACAAGTTGCAACGGTGATCCCGTATTATCTTCGGTTCCTCGATCGATTCCCGGACGTTCGAGGATTGGCAATCGCTCCGCTCGATGAAGTCTATCGCTATTGGTCCGGACTGGGATATTACCGCCGCGCGAAACAAATGCATGATGCGGCGAACAAAATTATCACCGTGCACGATGCACAGTTTCCCGAAGACTTCGAACTCATCTCCGATCTCCCGGGGATCGGACGCTATACCGCTAGCGCGATCGCTTCCTTCGCATTGGACCAGAATCGCCCCATCGTCGAAGCGAACACACAACGGCTATATGCCCGATTGATGGGACTGGACTCGCCCCTCCAAACATCCGCCAGCCAATTTCGACTATGGGAGTTTGCAGGAACGCTGATCCCCAAGACGGGTCCAGGCTCTGGGGAAATCAACCAAGCGCTGATGGATATTGGTTCTCAAATTTGTACTCCCCGCGATCCGAATTGCAGCCGATGCCCGCTGTCTGACTGGTGCGTGACAGCGCAGCAGGGTGCTCAGGCCCGCATCCCGGTCCCCAAACCGCGCAAGACCTATACGGACCTCACCGAAGCCGCACTCGTCATCGAAGACAACCGCGGTCGATGGCTCATGCGGCGTTGCCTACCCAACGAGCGGTGGGCTGGATTGTGGGATTTTCCAAGGTTCGATATTTCAAATTGCAAAACGCAATCCTCCGTAGAATCGCAACTTCAAGAATCATTTCGAGAAAGATTTCATCGCGATATCAAAATCGGCGAGCACTTCCATTCCCTCAAACATGCGGTCACTCGCTTCCGAATAACTCTGGATTGCTTTCGCGCGGTTATCGTTCCGTCCTCAAAGAGGATTACTTCGGAACACGTGAAGTGGTACACCTCGGAGGAGCTTACCGAATTAGCTCTTTGTTCTTCGGGGAAGCGCCTGACTCAATGGCTGGCACAACATCGAAGTCCTAGAACTCAACCGATTTTATTCCCTGGAAATGCATCGTGAATTGGCTTCGTCGCTGGCTGTATCTGGTCGGATTCATTCAATTGAGCGCCATCCTATCCGTGTTCATGCCAAAATCATGGATGGATGCTTGCAGTTCTGCCATGGGCGTGACGGCGCTCGAAGACACTCCGATTGCGGGCTATTTGGCCCGTCTATCTTCGGCGATGTATGTCGTGCATGGCATGCTGCTGGTGTGCTTGGCAGGGTTATTGCCCGAACAACTTCGCATGGTTCATGTCTTTTCCCGAACCACGTTTGGCTTAGCCATCATGATGCTTTGGATCGATGTCATCGAGGGTATGCCGACGCATTGGACCTGGTTCGAGTTCATCGCTTTGTTCGGAAACGCCACGATCATGGAGATACTAGCGCGCCGAGCGGCCTCTCGATCATGACCCATTCGCGCGTCGAAGTTGAGCATCGCGACGGATTCCTGTGCGCGGCGATGGCTGTGCTGTGGGATACCGAGCGAGTCATGGACGGAAAATCTCTGTTGGTTACAACTGGAAAGCCAAAATGAAAGCTGCTGTTTTTGATGCGTTTGGTGGTCCGATTTCCATTCGAGAGGTACCTTCCCTGGTCCCTCGACAGGGGGCAGCCCTAATCGATGTCCAAGCCTGCGGCATTTGCCGAAGCGACTGGCACGCTTGGATGGGGCATGACAGCGAAGTCCAATTACCGCATGTTCCCGGTCACGAATTGGCAGGGATCGTGTCTGCGGTCGGGGAAGGAACGCAGCGCTGGCGCGTGGGGGACCGAGTGACTGTCCCCTTCTGCTGCGGATGCGGAACGTGTCTCGAATGCCTGACAGCGAATTCACACATCTGCGATCATTACACGCAGCCAGGATTTACACACTGGGGAGGCTTTGCGGAACAAGTCGAAATACAGCATGCGGATTTCAATTTGGTCCGATTGCCCGAATCGATCGACTGGATCACGGCTGCCAGTCTCGGATGCAGATTCGTCACTTCGTTCCGAGGTCTCGTGATGCAAGCCCGGTTGCAGGCAGGCGAATGGCTGGCGGTACATGGTTGTGGCGGCGTCGGACTATCGGCCATCATGATCGCCAAGGCGATTGGGGCACAAATCATTGGGATAGATATTCAACCGAAGCGATTGCAATTAGCCACCACGCTGGGTGCCGATGAAGTCATCGATGGATCGCGGTGCGATGTGCCGAGTCGAATTCTTGAGATCACAGGGCGCGGAGCGAACGTATCGATCGATGCGTTGGGCGACCATCGCACATGCTGGAATTCGATCCAATGCTTGGCCAAACGAGGTCGGCACATTCAGATCGGACTGATGCTCGGCGATCATTCCAATCCACCTATCCCGATGGCCAGCGTGATTGCGAAGGAATTGGAAATCTATGGTAGCCATGGCATTCAGCCCTTCGAATACTCGAGGATTTTCGAAATGATTGCACGCGACAAACTGAATCCACAAGTTCTGGTGAGCGATACCGTCACACTCGAACAAGCGACAGAACTGCTTATGCGATTTGGCGAATTTCCAAATACGGGTATCAGTGTCATCGACTGTCGCAATTGACGAAGGAAACCATTTCTTCTGAGAAGCATGCCTATTCCGTATGGACGACTCCGTGCCCCGAGCGATTCGATACAATGATTCCCTGCCGATGCGATTCAAAGTCGATGCGACTCAAAACATCGCAATTCAGATAACCTGTTGCACAAGGTCCGACACAATGAAAAACGTCCTTATGAGTCTTCTGCTCGTTGTTCTCATGGTAGCAAGCCGCGCGCCTGCCTTCGGTGATGATCGTTTGTACGAATTGCGTGTCTATACCCCAGAACCGCACAGGCAATCCGATGTCCTAAAACTGATCGAAGGACCGGGGCAAAAGTTCGTGGCAAAACACAAAATCGAATTCGTGGGAGCCTGGATTCCGGAGGACGCATCCGACAACCGCGTGGTCACGTTGGTACGCCATCTCGATCGCAAGACGGGTGATGCGAATTGGATGGCATTTCAAGCTGACCCAGAATGGCAAGCAGCCCTTAAAGCCTCCGAAGTCAATGGCAAGAAGCCGGTCCAGTCGGTCGATCGCATCTTCTTGTCGGTCAATGACTATAGCCCCGAACTCAACGTCCAAACGGTAGGGAATCGAGTGTTCGAGTTGCGCACCTACATCGCGTCCCCTAAAAACCTTCCCGCCCTGAACGACCGATTCCGCAATCATACGCTCGGCTTGTTCAAGAAACATGGCATGACCAATGTGATCTATTGGTCGATCGCCGACGGTGAAAAAACGACTGCGAAGGCGCTTCTGAACAGCGTTTCACCCGTTGGAAAATCAGCCGCTGAAATTTCGGACGATTTGGAAGCCGTCGATAATTCGCTGGTCTATTTCATTACCCATGCTTCTCAGGATGCAGCCAAAGCGTCATTCGACACGTTTCGCCAAGATGACGCATGGAATAAAGTCCGAACGGACTCGGAGAAAGCAGCCGGCGGATCCCTTACGGCGGGCAATGGGGTAAAGAGTTGGTTCTTGAAGCCAGCTGCATTCTCCCCGTTGAAGTAATGCAATTGCTTGATACGCGTCGCTGGGCTTGGCACATCGTGCGGCATGGCCGGCCCAGCATTTTGAAGTTGCGCTATTCGAGTGTCTCGGAGTTTCAATCCGCGATTTTCCTGGTTTTTTCGTACTCGTACTCCGCGTTAGCAGTACTCGTACTCGTACTCGAAGATACCGCATCGAGCACGAGCACGAGTACCATTTCATTGAGTACGAGTACGAGAGAGGCCCAAAAAAACCTCTTACAGCCCTTGGACGCTGGTTCGAATACGACATAGGTTGCTATCGGCGGTAACAAACAGTGTCGAACCATCTTCGCCAAAGCAGCAATTGCTAGTCCGTTCACCGGTGTTGATCCGACCTAGCAATACGCCTTGGTTGTTGAACACATAGATGCCCCCGGGGCCACTGGCCCATAGGTTGCCTTGTGTATCGACCGACAATCCATCGGGCAGTCCAGGGCGTTTCCCGACTTCCTCTGTCGCATCGAAGAACAGTTTGCCACTTCCGAGTGTCCCATCCTCTTTGACCGGAAAGGCCGTCCAGGTGGCTTTTTTGGGGTCGCTCTGTGCAACGTACAGAGTCTTCTCGTCAGGAGAGAAGCCCAAGCCGTTGGGGCGAGCCAATTCTGTCGTCATTAACGTCACTTCACCGGTTTTCTTGGAAATGCGATAAACACCGAAATGATCGAGTTCACGTCGTGGATCCTTTTCCCGCATGGGGAGTCCGTAGGGAGGATCCGTGAAGTAGATATCGCCGTTGGACTTCAATACACCATCGTTCGGGCTGTTCAGTCGCTTGCCTCCATACTGATCGGCCAGTGTCCGTTTGCCTCCATTGGGTGTCAGCACACTGACTCGTCGATCCCCATGCTCACACATGACCAAATTGCCGTCGATGTCTTTGAGCAATCCGTTGGCTCCCGGCTCAAGCCCGTAATAGGTAATTCCCGTATAGCCTGAGGGCTGCATAAACAGGGATATACCGTGGGGTTTGGACCAAGAGAAAATCGAATTCCGCGGAATGTCGGTGAACAGCAAATATCCCGTTTCAGCATCCCCCATCCACAGGGGTCCTTCGGTCCACGTGAATCCATCCGCCAGAACCTCTAGCTTGGAATCGGCTGGAAGCAATTTATCGAATTCTGGTTTGAATCGCTCGATCGTCCCAAGAACGCGTGGAGGCTGCGGAATCGGGGCTTGAGAAAACGACAGGTTCGTCATGATGATCACAAGCAGTAGCGAGAGGAATGGAACAACGGTGCGCATACGGTTTCATCCTAAGAGGAGGGAGAAAGGAAAAGCGATAGACGATCGGTGAAAGTCTGGCTTGGTTGTTATGCCGATAGCTGTAGTGTAAGTTCCCTTCAGACTCGAATGGTTGCTTTGCAAGAATTTTTGAGGCGGACGATACGAGCCGGCGACTGTGTTCGCGAAACTTCCACTGTTTCAACGCTCCGATCCTGGGTTTGATGGGATAGGATGCAATCCAGCTAGGTTCATGGGATGGAGCGGATAGTGAAAAACGCCCAGGGTTTGGGAAAATCAATTGACTCTATTAACCCGATCAGCCCAAGATCACGATGGCGAGAACCGCGCTATGGTCGTTCTCGTGCACGGCATAGCGACGCCCCGCTGGGTCCTGAAGAGGATGGCAGCGCGTTTGGAACTCTTTGGTTTCCGTGCGGTACCATGGTTCTATCCCTCCCTTTTCAGGGGGATCGAACATCACGCAGAGGGGTTGCGTAGGTTCATCGTCAAGACATTTCATGAATCGGGTCCCATTCATGTGGTCGCCCACAGCATGGGTTGCATCGCTTCGATGTGCTCCATTGCCGAATTGCCGCATGAGGCCGTCGGACGCATTGTCTGGATCGCACCGCCGATAAGAGGCTCACCGATCGCGCGGTTCTTGGCGCCTTGGTTAGGGCGACTTTGTCCCCCGATTTCTCAACTATCTTCATCGGAGGGGAGCTGGGTGAATCGTTTGGATTTGAAAATTAAACAAGAGGTTGGAATCATTTCAGGCTCCCTGGACGGGCTAGTCCCACTCCCTTACACCGTTTATGACGGAAAGGAAATTCGCTTATCTCTATTCGCTTCGCACAACTCGCTGCTATTCTCAGATCGCGTCACTGCAGAGATAGCCTCTTTCTTGTCGACGGGCGCGTTTCAAAAAGGGAGCTAGGGGATATGATTCAACCAGAAGCTAATCTCGCGACAAATCGGTTCGGGATCGTTCGACGGGCACACTCTCCTCTGGGCACGGAACATAGAATTGGATCATGACGTGAATGCTCCTTCGACGAGCCTCAAGTTCTCGGAAACCAGCAATCTCTTGCGATACTGGCGGTTGTGCGTTGCTGTCTCATGCGCAGTGTTTATTGGATCGCTCGGATTGATGTATTTGGGCAAATTGAGGAGGGCCATTCTTTGGTATGCAGCTCACCTGGTTTGGCATTGCTTGTACATCGCATGGATCGCTTCAGGAATACCGAATCGCTGGGTAATGTGCTCGTTACTTTTTGCATTTCCCATGCTTTGGACAGCACGTATTGCAGATACTTATCGGGTCGCCCGTCGAAGCCAAATCAGTCGACAGCAGTGGTATCAACGATGGTATTTTTACATCCTCACCCTCCTTCTCGGCTGGATTGGGTTGAGCTTGATCGTTCAGATCAACAACGCCTATTTTTCGGAAGTCTTTTTGGTTCCGATGCGGGCGATGGCGACCACGATATTGCCTCAAGATCGCATTATCGTTTCGAAATTCAACCCCGATCCGAAAGCACTTAAGATTGGTGACATCGTTGTCTACCGTGCGACTGCCGATGCAAAAGCATCTCTTTTCGTGATGCGTGTGGTCGGCCTGGAAGGCGATCACATGCGCATGGAACAAGGGCAACTTTTCCGCAATGAAGTTCCGGTGGATGAACGGTCTTATAGATACCTCTCAGGGAAGTCCAGCAACCCGAAACAAGACAACTTTGACGATCTTGTGATACCTAACCATCACTATTTTGTGTTAGGAGATCATCGCAACCTTGCGATAGATAGTCGTCTGCATGGTCCGATCCCCTTTGACCGTCACTACGGCAAAGCAGAATACGTCCTTTGGTCCCTCTTCAAGCGCATGAGCGATGAGCCAACGGATACGCGGGTGCAAACCGGCCCCCTGCGTTGGGATCGGATTGGCTTGCCCTTGAAATAGCAAACCGGAGAAGGGGGATTTCCCCAGCATTTTTACCTATGGGCGACGCAAGAAGTGCTGGAGTCCGACTCTTTCTGCGTTGCAAAATCCAATCAATGGCTATCCACCTCGATTCAGAAGTGAATAATAACAAACCACGGGGGTCGCTCGGATCGCGGCAGGTGCCATGTGATGCACCCGCACGATCGGGCTCGCGAACAGATTGAGAGATGGGATGAAGTTGCCGAAGTTGCGAGGGGATTTCTGGGCGATTGTGCCTCAGGAGATAGGCATTGTACGACTGGAGTTTCGGTACAAGCGCGGCCGCTTGTACATGAACGTCTGGGAGGACAACCTGCTCAAAGAAGCCGATTGGGGACCGACCCCATGTTTCCGTCTCGTCGATCCGACTGCCAAGCGGGGGGTGCGCAGTTACTTCGCCAGTTGGGAAGCTGAGGATTGCATGATCCACTGCTTGATTCAATTGCAAGGGGACGAGATGCAGGTCCAATGGATCGGTCTCTTTCCCGACGGCAAAGGCTATCGCGAATTGGGATACTTCACCAAAGATGCATCCCGTATCCCGAATAGCAACGCTCGCGATCCGATCGCGAAATTCAAGAATATGTGGGATGGTAGCGAGCCGGGGTGGAAACTTTGCACGAGCGAAGCGCCCACGTTTGTAGTGGAACTCCAATTCGAAAATGAAGATGGAGCGACAGCCGAACAAGTTGAGGCCGTCAGCGAATGGATTCATCGAATCGACGGGGACACCGATGACGCAATGGTTGAGAAGTTGCGAGGCTGCACGGGAATTCCGGTCCCCAACGTGTTGAGCAGCGAACAGCTCGAATCGCTTCGGCAACTGACTGTAGACAATAACATCGGTATGACGGTGCAAGAAATCCCATCCGGACACTTGTCTCCCATGAATCCAGAGGGAAGAGAGATGGTGGGGTTGTGGCTGCTGGCACCTGATATCGTCGAAAAGCTAACGCGTAAAATGTTGGAAGAAGGCATCCCGGTTGTTGAGCGAGTGCCCCAATAAGACTGCGAGTCCAAGGGGAGTTCGCAAGAAGGACCTCGATGCGGTTTTCGGAACCCCAATCCCTGTTTTCACTTGCACGTTCGTACTCGTACTCAATGAAATGGTACTCGTACTCGATGTTGTTTCTGCGAGTACGAGTACCGCTAACGCTGAGTACGAGTACGAGAGGAGCTAAAATAGCATAAATTCAAAGGGCGCTAGCCGAGTTCTCTCACCGTGCAAAAATCGGCTAGCGCCTCAGGCTCATGAAAACGCAAATCGACTTTTGTTGGACTTGGCCATTGTCGCGCAGAAGCGGATGATGACGTAGCACACACGTTCGGGCATATCGCGTTCGGTCATTCATCTTTCTCCCGCTTTCGACGAAACCTCGTTCATGACGACCCTATCGCCAGGAAATGAACTCAAGGCGTGCCATTGCTGCGGTCTTATCCAGATTTTGGACCGCATCGAGGGAGTGACCGAATATGCCTGCCCCCGTTGTCGCACATCGGTTGATTTGGGACCTCGACGAGGGAAGAGTTCAGAACGCACGATTGCCGCTGCGTTAGGTGCTTTGGTCTTATTCCCGGCGGCTATTTCACTTCCCATTCTCGAAATCGAAAAGCTCGGTCATCGTTACACCAGCAGCATTCTCGGCGGTGTTGCCGACCTATTCTCTTCTGGGAGTTGGTTCATCGGCAGCGTAATCCTCCTCTTTTCGATCGTGCTACCCGTGATCAAGTTGGTGACATTACTTGAGCTTTGTTGGTTCCGATGGCTCGAACACCATCATCGTGCTTGGGCCTACCGCATGATCGAATTCTCGGGGCGCTGGAGCATGATGGACGTAATGCTGTTAGCCTTTCTGGTGATGCTCGTGAAACTTTCAGGATTGGTCGAATTCCATGTCGGCTCGGCGGCCATCGCGTTCGCTTTGTGCGTCGGCATGAGCATGATCGCTTCGTTAAGCTTCGATCCTCATTCCATTTGGAATGAGGGGGAGCAATCGTTGGATGCATCGGCCTAGCGGCCCACTTTCGAAAAACCAATGGCTTGAACTAGACTGCACATGGGTCTCTTTTCGGCTCAATCCCGATTTTCTAGCATTGCTACCCGTGGCTTTTCCCTACTTTTCGGAGCAAAATAGGGGCGGCAGGGCGAAGGGATTCGAACGCGTTTTTCGTCGCCATCAAGCAATGGCAAACGCTTTCAATGATCTTCACAATTTCCCGGATCAGGCGTCCTTACTTTAGTGAGGCCGTATGTTCCTGATCAGACAGTCTCACAACGTTTCTACCCACAGTGGATCAAAAGTACGATGAAGAGGTTTAATTCCAATTTCTATCTGGCGCTCCTTCTCCCGCTAAGTTCGTTGGTTAGCGCGGCGGACCCAACCTTGGTGGATGTGCTTCAATCTTGTCCAAAGACGGCGAATGCTGTTCTCCATGGAAACTTTGATGCCATTCGCAAATTGGCCAACGGCACTCCCCTCGAAGCGGATCTCCCCAGCGGCGTGACAGGTGCGCACATCGCTGCGGAAATCAATTTGTCCACACTCCAGCCCGAGTGGGAAATCGGGTACGCGACCGTTCCAAAAATGCCCACCGCCGAAGCGATCGCCCAGCGAACATCAGGTTACGTGGACTCCATCGGTGGCCGTCAGGTCATTTGGACGCCGAATCAAATGTACTTGATCCCATTGCAAAACACGGTCCTCTCGATCGTACGACCGGCGGATCGCAAGTTTGTTAGTCAATGGTTGAAGCGCGATCGAGCCAATGTTGTCAGCGATTATTTGAAGCGGGCTGCTTCGGGACCGCTCGAAAATCTATCGACGATGATCGCGTTTGACTTGGAGGATATCGTATCCGCAGAAGTCCTTGCTCAAGCCCTGGCTCAGTTCAAATCCGTAGAGGGTCGCGACGTGGATAAAATCGCCAAAGCTTTGGCGAGCATCCAAGGAGTCACCCTTTCGGTTCCGAAGGGCAGCTTGCAGAATGCATCGATCTCCGTCGAGTTTCGCGAAGGCTCGCGCGACTTTGCAGCCGTTGCAAAGTCATTCTTCTTGGAGGCGTTAGCGCGTCGCGGAGCCAGCATTCCTGAATTGGCATCTTGGAACCAAACGAACGCTCCCGATCTGAAAACACTCACCTTCACCGGAGGTTTTTCAGCACAAGCCCTCGATGATGTACTCGGCATCTTTACCGTTCACCAACACGGAGGTGGGATGGAACCAAAAACGGCTCCAAACACGACCACAGCGTCGAGTGAACCAAGCCCCAGCTTGATCGCGGAAAACACACGGGACTACTTCAAGAAGGTCATTGTCCAAGTCCATCGCGTACGGGATTACTCCGCCAGCAATACCGGCGAGCGTGCCCAATGGAACGGCAACACGGCCAATCGAATCGATCAATTGCCAACACTCAATATCGATCCAGATATGGTGAACTTTGGTGCCGAAGTCGCCAAGGCCCTCCGAACCAACATGGTTTCTATGCAGATGACCAACATCTCCACCGGTGCGGCGGCCGTTGCCAACGATGCAGGAACCCAAGGCTTTTCGACCGCAACCGCTGGCGGACGCTATGCAGGTGGTGTATCCAGTGCTCTCTCGAATTACGGTTACGGAGGTGGTGGAGGATTTGTCGATCCAAACTCACCCGTGAAGTACTTTCAATTGGGGCAAGCCCAAGGGAACTCGGCGTTCAAGCAGATGATCGCTCAACTCGAACAAGCCCTTTCGGATATGCGACGCACGATGACCGACCGCTACAAGATTCAGTTCTAAGCGAGGCTGTCGACGCAGATCGCAGTATTGCCGCTCCGATCCTACAAACAACGAACCCTTTGGAGGCTTTAACAGCACGTCTCCAAAGGGTTTTGTTTTGGGCTGCAAGACCTTCCGTTACTTTGATCCGGATAGATGCTTCTCCAGCAGTTCGATCCGATGCTTGAGCGCTTCGACATCTTCGGTTCCGGCGACGCCCATCCGTTCGAATGCGGCTTGGATCCGTTCGTCAATCAATTGCGTGATCGCGCCACTGGTCGATTCTGCGGCTCTCCGCAATTCATTCTTCGCCAATCCCACTTGAACGAACGCATGATCGATCTGCGAATCGATTTGTTGCCCCAGCTCTTTGCGAGCCGTTTCACTTCGTCGAGTGATCTCCTCTCGAAATTCTTTGGCTTGTTGATCCGTGAGTGGAAGATGCTTTGCGAGCTCTTGCACGACCTCGGTAATCTTTTCCTGAGTCAGACTGGCCGCACCGATACCCGTAAAAATACTCTGCTTGATGGCTTCTAACATAAACAAACCCGTTTCCTTGAATATGGATAGAGAAACGGCTTCTCGGTCGCGGGCTGCGACCGAGAAGCCGTGAATAGGCTAGCAACGGGACAACGCTTAATTGCTCCCGGCTGGATTAGGATTGTTGAGTCGTACCAACAGCACGGGCGAAGAATCCTCGGTTCCTCGATGCAACAACGATGGGGCTTCATCCTGCGTCAAGTTATAGAGCCCGGTCTCAAGGTTGACTTCTGGGTTCTTTCCATCCGCAAAACCAACGACGGCGCGTTGACTCTTCAAGTCAACAGTTCCCTTAAGGGGGCGTGAGACTTGAGTCGATTCGTTGTAATACGTTCCGGCCAGTACTCCCGATTTGCTGACGGCTAGTTCCAACATCGTGGTGGAGTCGCTAGAGCTTTCATCGGTGAATGCAAATACGCCTAATGGCATCCATTCCTCGGTGGCGGCTTGAGCTGGGGCAGGAGCGGCAGCGACTTGTTGTGCTGCTTGCTGGGCATACTCGACGGGTGACCCTGCGGTTTGTCCATTCACGTACACCGTGTTTTGTTCGTAATAGACATTACCACCCGTGCCATAGCCGTAGTATGTCGGCTGAGACGATGCGAGAGAAGCTCCCAGAAAACCACCGACTGCAGCAAAGGTAGGTGCTACCCAAGCATTATTTACGGTGGCTGCTGGCCAGTTGGCGGTGTATGGATACCCGCCGACAACTCCCCGACGATAAGCCCCTGTTGCATAGGAATCGTAGTAGCGTGTTCCCGAGTTCAATCGTACTGCATCCCCCGTGACATGGCGGTTGTCGACCCAGGCTTGTCGATTGTCGTTGTAATTCACGTTGTTGACTTTGTTGACATTGACTGACCCGATGTTGACGTCGCGACTAGCATCGACACGGTTGTTAACCTCTCGATTTCCACCCGTTACATTGTTCCCAGCTACAACATTGTTGGTTCGGTTACCTACTTCGGTTCGGTTCCCAATGTCATTGCGGTTGCCGATGTCGGTCCGATTGCCGACATTGTTTTCGGGACCTCGATTCCCCAGCCCATTGCGATTGGGAAGGGCATTCCCCTCGCCCGGCCGAGCGTTGTTTGCCAGGCCACCAGCGC